>Ga0334722_10000168_pt1 | contig 97320 bp, 91 predicted proteins | sample C3_bottom_MG_FD_207210 | JGI IMG/M metagenome (GOLD analysis project Ga0334722, IMG submission 207210) | Sediment microbial communities from Yellowstone Lake, YNP, Wyoming, USA - C3_bottom | ecosystem: Environmental > Aquatic > Freshwater > Lake > Sediment | place: USA: Wyoming | collected...
TGACGAAGGTGGCGGGGTTCGAGTGGGGGTCCGGGTTCTACATCAACCCGACCCCTCCCGAGGAGTCCGCCAAGTACCTCCGCGAGCTTCCGGAGTGAGGTGATGAAGGTCCTCGTGGCCTCTTCCGAGATCGTCCCCTTCGCGAAAACGGGGGGCCTGGCGGATGTCGCCGGGGCGCTTCCCAAGGCGCTTCGCAGGATCGGCGTCGAGTCCGACTGCGTCCTCCCCCTCTACCGCTGCGTGGACCGGGACCGGTTCCCCTTCACGGCGCCGGGGCAGGCGATCCTCGTCCCCCTCGGGAACCGGGAGGAGGAGGGGAGCGTCGAGGAGGCCGACGCGGGGAGCGGCGTCCGCGCCTTCCTCGTCCGCAACGACCGGTACTTCGACCGGGAGTTCCTTTACGGGACCCGCGACGGCGACTACGTCGACAACTCCGAGCGGTTCACCTTCTTCTGCCGCGCCGTCATGGAGTGGATCGCGCGCTCCGGGCGGCGGTACGACATCATCCACTGCAACGACTGGCAGACCGCCCTCCTCCCGGTGTACGTGAAGACGCTCTATGCCGACCGCGAGCCGTTCCGCGCCACGGGAACCGTCTTCACCGTCCACAACCTGGGGTACCAGGGGCTGTTCTGGAACCACGACCTTCCGATGATGGGCCTCGGGTGGGAGTTGTTCACCCCCCGGGGCCTGGAGTTCTACGGGAAGATCAACCTGATGAAGGCGGGCCTGTTGTTCGCCGACATTCTCTCCACCGTATCCGACACCTACAGCCGCGAGATCCAGACCCCGGAATACGGGTACGGTCTCGAGGGTGTCCTCTACGAGCGCAGGGAGGACCTCTACGGCATCGTGAACGGGATCGACGACGATGAGTGGCACCCGGCCACCGATCGGTGGATCGCGGCGAACTACTCCGCGGACGACCTGTCGGGGAAAACGGCTTGCCGGCGGGACCTTCTATCGGTGTTCGGGCTACCGAAGGGGGACGAACCGATCCTCGGGCTGATCGGGCGGCTCACGGCGCAAAAAGGGTTCGACCTCGTCGAGCGGATCGGGGAGTGGCTGGCGGAGCAACCGCTGCGGGTGGTGATCCTCGGCGCCGGGGAACGGAAATACGAGGAGGCGATGGAGGAGCTCGGGCGGAAATACCCCGACCGGATCGCGATCCGCGTGGCGTACGACAACGCGCTGGCGCACAAGATCGAGGGGGGGGCCGACATGTACCTGATGCCCTCCCGGTACGAACCGTGCGGGCTGAACCAGATCTACAGCCTGAAATACGGCACCGTCCCCATCGTGCGGGAGACGGGAGGGCTGGCGGATACCGTGGCCGACGCCGACGCGAACCCCGCGGAGGGTACCGGGTTTACCTTCCGGCGCTATGAGCCGGAGGAACTGAAGAGCGCCGTCACGAGGGCCTTGGCGGCGTATTCGGACCGTCCCCGCTGGGACGCGATCGTTCGCCGTGGGATGGCGCGGGACTTCTCCTGGGAAGCGTCGGCCCAGGCGTACGTCGACCTCTACGGGAAGGCGCTGCGCAAGCGGGCCCAGAAGGGGTAACCGCCCCCCATGGTGGAGCGCCCGCACACCCGCTTTTCCCTCCTGGCCCGGATCGTCGAGATCTCCAACTCGAACATCCAGGTCGAGAACCGCCTGAAGCACATCTGCGATTTTCTCAACCGGGAGACCCCTTCCGATTGCGTCTGCATCTACCGGCGCGAAGCGCGCGGGGAGGATCTTGCGCCGTGGGTCTCCTCGTGCGTCGAGATCGAGGAGTGCGCGCTGATGGACTTCGTGGTCCATTCGGGGGAAGGGGTTTCCGGAAAGGCGGCGCGGAAGCGCGCCCCGGTCTTCTTCCCCGACGTGAAGACGAATCCCCCGACGTTGGCCGTTCCCCGGGAATTGCGCGACTTCACCTCCATCCTCTCCGTGCCGATCATGGACGACGTGTACCTCTACGGCGTGATGAACTTCTCCACCCTCGCTCCCGCGAGCCATACGGAGGAGGACCTTGCATTCCTCCGGTCGGTGGCGACGGAGGTGGCTGGAACGATCCGCAACAGCCGGCTTTATAACGATGCCCGCAAGCGCGTCTCGGAGCTCATCACGCTGAACGAGATCGGGCGCGCGATCTCCTCGACCTTCGAAGTGAAGGGAACGCTGGGCTACGTCGCCAAGACCACGTTGCGGCTGCTGTCGGCCGACGGGTGCACGGTGCGACTTGCGGGGGAGGGGCGCGGCGTTCTCAAGGTGGCGGTGGACGAGGGGTACAGCCTCCCCGGCTTCCGCCGGGAGCTTCGGTCGGTGGGGAAGGAGCTGGCCCTGCGGATCCACGGCGAGAAGCGCCCGCTGCTGGTCAACGGCCCCGAGGATTCGCCGCTCCATGCATCGCTTGCCGGCTACGGGGTCGCCTCCTTCCTCGGCCTCCCCATCGTTTCGCAGGGGAAGTCCCTCGGGACGATCAGCTACTACTCCGCCTCCCCCCGGGTGCGCTTCGACATGGAAGGGGTGCACCTGATGCAGACGGTATGCTCCCAGCTGGCGAACATGATCGAGAACGAATCGATCCTCCGGAAGGCGCAGCGGCTGGCGCAGGAGAACCAGGTCAAGGTGCAGCGGATCTCGACGCTCTACGACGTCGCTCGCGCTCTCATGTCCACGGTCAAGATGGAGCGGCTGCTTTCGATCATGCTGTACGCCCTCATCTCCCCGGGCGGGCTGAACTTCAGCCGGGCGATCCTGTTCCTTACCACGGAGGACGGCGAAGGGCTTTGCGCCCGGATGGCGATGGGACCGCGCGACCGCCAGGAGGCGCGGCGGATCGGCCGGCTTCCACGGGGGCTGCTGGGCGACGGCGCGACCGGGACGGCGGGGGAGGAGATCCGGAACCTGCTCTGGTCCGACGTCGGGAACCTGCGGATTCCGCTGACCGACGTCTCCTGTCTCGTGGCGAGGGCGGTGATGGAGAAACGATCGGTGCGGACGGAGTCCGGCTGCGGGGCCTCGGCCGACGCGAAGGATCCGTCCCACCCGGGGGGGTTCTGCGGGAGCCACCCGGACTCCTTCGCCGCCGTTCCCCTGGTGGTCAAGGGGGAGCCGCGGGGGGCGATCTACGTGGACAACCTGTTCCAGGGGAGGACGATCGGCGACGAAGACATCCAGGTGCTCACGATGTTCGCCTCCAACGCGTGCCTCGCGATGGAGAACGCCTCCCTCTATGAATCGCTGGAGAGCGCGCTCGACACGGTCCGGACCACGCAGGACCAGCTGATGCAGAGCGAGAAGCTCATGGCGCTCGGGGAGATGGCGGCCAGGATCGCCCACGAGATCAAGAACCCCCTCACCGCGATCGGGGGGTTCGCCCGGCGGATCGCCTCCCCCAAGGCGGGGGCAGGAAAGCCTCCGGTCGAGCGGTACGCGCAGATCATCCTGAAGGAAGTGGAGCGCCTCGAGCGGATCATCAACGAGACGCTCTACTTCTCCAGGGAGATGGTTCCCTCGTTCCGCATCACCAACCTGAACAGCGAGATCCGCGAGGCGCTGTCGATGTTCCGGGAGGAGCTCGAGGAGGCCCGGATCTCGACGGTGATCGATCTGTCCCCGGACCTCCCCGTCATCTCCGTGGACCCGGACCAGCTTCGGCAGGTATTGTGGAACCTCGTCTCCAACGCCATCCAGGCGATGGAGGGAAGCGGCACCCTCACGGTCGCCACGCGCCGGGCCGTCATCGAGGAGGGGATCGGCGTGGTTTTCCAGGTGAGCGACACCGGCGGCGGGATCCCGCGCGACGTGGTGCACAACATCTTCAACCCGTTCTTCACCACGAAGGCGAAGGGGACCGGCCTCGGACTTCCCATCGTCCATGCCATCGTCGAGAAGCACGGCGGGACGATCCATCTGGACAACCGGGAGGGGGTCGGTGTAACCTTCTCGGTCTTCCTCCCCCTCTTCCCGAAGGAGGGGGGGGCCGGGGAGCGGATCCTCGAGCAACTTCGCAAAGGCGGGACGAATGGAATCGGATCGACGGCGAATCAGGGATAAGGTCGAGGCGGGGGAGCGGCTGTCGGAGGCCGACGCGCTCGCGCTCTATCGCGCGCGGGACATCCTCGCCGTCGGGGAGATGGCGGCACTGGCGAACCGGCGGGCGAACGGCGACCGCGTCTACTTCATCGTCAACCGGCACGTCAACCCGACGAACATCTGTGTGAACCGGTGCAGGTTCTGTGCGTTCAGCAAGGAGAAGGACGATCCTCTCGCGTACACGATGACGATGGACGAGATCCTGCGCCGGGCGGAAGAGGCCCGGGAGCAGCGGGCCACGGAGCTTCACATCGTCGGGGGATTGCACCCGGACCTCCCCTTCGACTTCTACCTGACGATGCTGCGCTCCCTGCGGGAACGGTTTCCCTCCCTGCACGTCCAGGCGTTCACCGCGGTGGAGATCGATTATTTCCGGAAGATCACCGGGCTTCCGCTGACCGAGGTGATCGCGCAATTGAAGGATGCGGGGCTCGGATCCCTTCCCGGCGGCGGAGCGGAGATCTTCGCCCCGGAGATCCGGAACGAAATCTGTCCCGAGAAGATTTCGGGGGACCGGTGGCTCGAGGTGATGGAGGCGGTCCACGCGGCGGGACTTCGGAGCAACGCCACGATGCTCTACGGCCACGTGGAGACGCTGGAGTCGCGCGTGGACCACATGCGGCGCCTGCGGGAGCTGCAGGACCGCACCGGGGGGTTTCAGTCGTTCATCCCCCTGGCTTTCCACCCGAAGAACACGGAGATCGCCAAGGGGTACACCACGGGGCTCGAAGACCTGCTCGCGCTGGCGGTGGCGCGGCTCTACCTCGACAACTTCCGCCACATCAAGTCGTTCTGGATCATGGTGGGACCGAAGCTGGCGCAGATCTCCCTCAGCTTCGGGGTAGACGACATCGACGGGACCGTGGTCGAGGAGAAGATCACCCACGCGGCCGGCGCGCAGGCGGGACAGGAGATGTCCGTCGCCGAGCTGGTGACGATGATCCGCCAGGCGGGGAAGATCCCCGTCGAGCGGGACACCCTCTACAACGTGGTCCGCGAGTGGCCGGCGGAAGGGGCCCCGGCGTGATGACTTCCCACAAAATCATAATCGGCGATTCGCGGTGGATGAAAGAACTACCGGACCGGTCCGTCCATCTTGTGGTGACTTCGCCGCCGTACTGGCAGCTGAAGGATTACGGGAACGAGGGGCAGATCGGGTTCAACGACAGCTACGAGGAATACATCAATAACCTGAACCTTGTTTGGAGTGAATGCCACAGGGTCCTGCACGAAGGTTGTCGCTTGTGCGTCAATATCGGCGATCAATTCGCCCGCTCCGTTTACTATGGAAGATACAAGATCATCCCTATCCGCACGGAGATCATCAAATTCTGCGAGACCGCAGGCTTCGATTACATGGGCGCCGTCATCTGGCAGAAAGTGACGACTTGCAACACTACCGGCGGCGCCACGATCATGGGGTCGTTCCCTTACCCGAGAAACGGTATCCTCAAACTGGATTACGAGTTCATCCTGTTATGTTCCCAAGATCGTCGAGAAGGTGGGCGGTGAGCAGAGGGATCTTTTCCGCGATAGCCGGGTTGAAGTGGTGAGTACGGACCGTCGGGAACCGGACTACTCGGCCAGGATGAAAGATTTGCCATACGTCTTTACGGATCCCGTCCGGTTCGATAAGAAGATCGACCCCAAACGTATCCGATTCGGTTCGAAGATCGACGGATCGGAAACGGAGAGGGAATCGTTTTTCACGGTTGCGGAGGTTGTTACCCCGGAGACGTTGATCTTAAGCAACGGCGTGTCCATTCGCCTGATCGGGGTCAAGGAGGATCCCCGGAAGAGGATGGAGGCGATCCATTTTCTCAAGGAAAAGACGGACGGGCAAAAGGTGTATCTTAAATACGAGGCCTTGAAGTATGACGACGAACGTCGACTCATGTGCTACCTCTACCTGTCGAACAAGACGTTCATCAATGCGCACCTCATAAAAAGTGGTCTGGTCGATGTGGAGACGGGCTACGATTTCCGGTTCATGGCGAAATTTCTTTCCGGAAAAGAGGCTGTGTGCTGAGGCAGGGTTTCAAAAAAAGACGCACGAAAAGTTCACACAGAAATACGGTGGGCAGGTCTTCTACATCATCTCCATCGCGGAAGAGAAAAAGAAAGTGATTCACAACAAGGAAGTGGTCGAGGAGATCCGGAGGGAGATCGAAAGGTTGAGCAAATGATCTCCGGCAGTGCGAACGGTTCCGGGGCGGATTGGAGGGAAGCGTTCGCTCGGGCTTCGCTCGGGCTTGTGTCGGTGGCGGACGGGGTCCGGATGCTGCGGGAGGCGCCGCTGTTCGAACTCGGACGGGCGGCCGACGCGGTCCTGCGGCGGCTTCACCCGAACGGTATCGTCACCTACATCGTCGACCGGAACATAAATTATACGAACGTCTGCTCCTGCGGCTGCACCTTTTGCGCATTCTATCGGAAGAAGGACGCTCCCGATGCCTACGTCCTGTCGGAGGAGGAGCTTTCCGCCAAGATCCTGGATACGATCGCGGCGGGCGGGGTCCGCGTGTTGCTCCAGGGGGGATTGCACCCCGACTGGGGGATCGGGGAGGCGGTCCGGCTGGTGCGGGCGGTGAAGCGGCACCCGATCCTGTTGCACGGATTCTCCCCGCCGGAAGTGTGGCACTTCGCGCATCAGTCGAAGATGACGATCGGAGAGGTGATCGCGCGTCTGAAGGACGCCGGCCTCGATTCGATCCCCGGCGGCGGGGCGGAGATCCTCGATGACGAGGTGCGTCGCCGGATCAGCCCGAAGAAGATCGGCTGGGAGCAGTGGGCGGCGGTGATGCGCGAGGCGCATCGACAGGGGCTTCGGACCTCCGCGACGATGATGTTCGGCAGCGTGGAGGGCCCCGAGGCGATCGTGGCCCACCTGCTGCGGGTCCGCGGGCTCCAGGACGAGACGGGGGGCTTCACCGCGTTCATCCCCTGGGTGTTCCAGTCGGGGAACACCGAGCTGTCGCGCGACCCGCGGTTCGAGGCGGCGTCGGCCCGGGGATTCGGCCATGCCGTGGGATACCTGCGGGTGCTGGCGCTGTCGCGGATCCTGTTGCCGAACGTTCCGACCGTCCAGGTGTCCTGGGTGACGATGGGAGCGAAGGTGGCGCAGATCGGGCTCTTCTTCGGGGCGGACGACTTCGGAAGCACGATGATGGAGGAGAACGTGGTCGCCTCCGCGGGCGTCTCCTTCCGGATGTCCGAGGAGGAGATCGTCGCCACGATCCGGGACGCCGGGTTCACGCCGGCCCATCGGCCGGGGACGGGCGCTGGCGTGCTGGCGGAGGACACTCCTTCCCTCCACCCGGGGTTGAACCAGGAATGTCCCCCTGAAAGGAAATCATGAGATGCTCGACCTGAAATTCGTCCGGGAAAATATCGCGATCGTGGAGGAGGCGCTGCGGAAGCGCCGGTCTTCCCTCACCCTCGACGGGTTCGTAGCGCTGGACAAGGCGCGCCGGGAACGGCTCGTCGAAGTGGAAGGGATGCGGGCGGAGCGCAACGCGGCTTCCGAGGAGATCGGCCGCCTGCGCCGTGAGAAGAAGGACGCGCCGGAGCTCATGGAGCGGATGAAGGCGCTCTCTTTGCTGCTCAAGGAGGCGGAAGGGGAGCTCCCGACGATCGAGCGGAAGATGGAGGAGTTTCTCCTCTCCATCCCGAACGTGCCGGACCCCTCGGTCCCGGACGGCTCGGGGGAGGAGGACAACCCCGTCGTGCGGACGTGGGGGACCCCGCGGGCCTTCCCTTTCCCGGTCAAGGATCACGTCGACCTCGGCGCGGCGCTGGACATCCTCGACTTCGACCGGGCGGCGAAGATCGCCGGCGGTCGGTTCTGCCTCTCGAAGGGGGCGGGGGCGCTGCTCGAGCGGGCGCTCATCAACTTCATGCTCGACGTCCACACGCGCGAGCACGGCTACCTCGAGGTGCTTCCCCCCTTCATGGCGAACAGCGCCTCGTTTTTCGGCACCGGGCAACTCCCCAAGTTTGAGGAGGATCTCTTCCGTGTGGCGGGAACCGACTACTTCCTCGTCCCCACCGCCGAAGTCCCCGTGACCAATATCGTGCGGGACGAGATCCTCGCCGCCGGGACGCTTCCCCTGAAGATGACGGCGTACACCCCGTGCTTCCGGGCGGAGGCGGGGTCCTACGGCAAGGACACGCGGGGGATGATCCGGCAGCACCAGTTCAACAAGGTGGAGATGGTAAAGATCTGCCGCCCGGAGGAGTCCGCGCAGGAACTGGAGAAGCTCACCGACGACGCCGAGGAGATCCTTCGGCGCCTGGGCCTGCCGCATCGCGTGGTGACGCTGTGCACGGGGGACATCGGGTTCTCCTCCGCGAAGACGTACGACATCGAGGTCTGGGTTCCATCCCAGGGACGGTACCGGGAGATCTCCTCCTGCAGCACCTTTACCGACTTCCAGGCGCGTCGCGCGAAGATCCGCTTTCGGGAAGGGGCGTCAGGGAAGACGCGGCTGGCCCACACCCTGAACGGGTCCGGACTCGCGGTCGGGCGGACGGTCGTCGCGATCCTCGAAAATTACCAGCGGGAGGACGGTACGGTCGATATCCCCGACGCGATTCGCCCCTACATGGGCGGGCTGGCGCGGATCACGAAACGGTGAAATGGGCGGAGGATATCTGTTAGAATCTGCCTGTGGCGATGAAGCGGTGGGAGTGCGTCATCTGCGGGTACGTCCACGAGGGCGACGAGCCCCCGGACATCTGCCCGGTATGCGATGCGCCGAAGGAATTTTTTCGGCTCCTGGAATAAACGTCACGAGGGATCCATGGCCGTAAAGGTGAACGTACCGCATATTCACCCGATGTTCGTCCACTTCCCGCAGGCCCTGTTCCCGATGGCCTTCGCTGCGTTCTGCGTCTACCTGCTGACGGGGATCCGGGAATTCGAGTCGGGGGCGTTCGTCGCCGCGCTGTTCGGGGCGCTGGCGGCGCCGGTGACCATGGCGACGGGGTTCTTCGACTGGTGGAACCGCTACCAGGCGTACATGACGAGCGTCTTCAAGATAAAGATCACGGGGGCGTTCGTCCTGATGGCGCTTGCCGGGCCGGCGGTGCTGCTGCGCACATTTCACCCCGGCCTGGCCGTCCTGCCGCTGGCCGGGCTGGGGTGGGCGTACTTCGGGCTCCTCGCCGCGTGCACCGCGACATGCGTCGTCCTCGGGTATTATGGAGGGAAGCTCGTTTTCCACTGAGTGTGCCGCAACGAACTACCGGAACCGAATGCCGAAAAAGGGGGAATCACCATGGGTTCGCCGGAAATGGTTTCCATCGTGCACCGCGCCATCGACCGGGAGAGGGACGCGATCAACGTCTACCTCGGGCTGGCGAAGATCGTCACGGACGCGAAGGCGAAAAACGTGCTCATCCACCTTGCATCGGACGAGGTGGGCCACATGACGAAGCTCGAGAAGCACCTGGTCTCCGTGTTGCGCGGGAAGGACTGGGTGATCGAGCGGGCGGACCTGGTCGAGGCGATGTCCGTCCAAGTCTCCCAGCCGTCGGCCCTCGAAAAGGTGGATTCGAAGACGCTGGCCAAGGCCGATACGATACGGATCCTCCAGGTCGCGATCGACCGGGAGGTCGAGGCGAACCGGTTCTATCTCGAGATGGCGGGACGCTCGAAGAAGGATTCGGCGAAGGAGATGTTCCTCTCCCTGGCGAAGGAGGAGGAGCTGCACGCGAAGATCCTGCGGGCCGAGGTGGACTCGATCGGCCAGAACGGCTTCTGGTTCGACATGCAGGAATTCACGATGGAGCAGTAGGAAAGGGATCGCGTTGCTAAGCGAGGTGAAACAGAAGCTCGAGGAAGAGATGCAGCGGATCGACCACGAGCTGCGGGTGACCCTTCCCAAGGAGATCCAGACGGCGCTGGGCCAGGGCGACCTCTCCGAGAACGCCGAGTACGAGTCGGCCAAGAACCGGCAGTCGACGCTCCAGGCGCGCTTCGCCCAGATCCAGAAGCGCCTGGCCGACCTTTCCCGCATCGACGTGACGGGTGTACCGAAGGACCGCGCGGGGCTCGGAAGCGAGGTCACCGTGGAAAACCTCGAGAGCGGGGAAGAGATCCGCTACACCCTCGTGATCCCGGAGCTGGCCGATGGGAACAAGGCGTTCGTCTCCATGGCGTCGCCGGTGGGGAAGGCGCTCATGAATCGCCGCGTCGGCGATGCGGTGACGATCACGATCCCCCGCGGGACGCTGGAGTACGAGGTCCGGCGGATCGTCACCCTCTCCGGGGACGTTCTCGAATAGGGGCAGACCCTTACGCCAGCGCGGGGAAGCGCCGGCGGACCTCCTCCAGCACACCCTTCACTTCCTCCGAGCGGGCGCGCGGGCAGACCAGCACGGCGTCCCCGCTTCGTACCACCACCACGTCGTCCATCCCCAGCACCGCCGCCACGCCGCTGTCCGTTCGCACAAGAACGTTCCGGCAGTCGGAGAGGATGACGTCGCCGAACGCGACGTTTTCCCCCGTCCCGGCGAGGAACTCGTGAAGCGACCGCCACGTCCCGAGGTCGCTCCACCCGACGTTCGCCGGGAGGACGAGGATCCCCGTTTCCTTCTCCAGGATCCCGTAGTCGACGGAGATCGACGGCATCCGCCGGTACGCCCGCGCGAGTCGCACCCGGAAACCGGCACGGTCCCCCCGGAAAGTCCGGCGGATCCCGCGATCGACCTCGGGGAGGAATTTCGCCAGCCGGTCGGCGAACGTCGCGACGCTGAAAAGGAACAGCCCGCTGTTCCAGTCGAACCGGCCCGAACGGAGGAAGCGCTTCGCCGTGGGAATGTCCGGTTTCTCGGCGAACCGCGCGACCTCGAAGGCGCCCCGGACCTTTCCGGGAAACGGTTTCCCCCGCTCGATGTATCCGTACCCGGTGGAGGGATGGGTCGGCGGAACGCCGAGGGTCACGAACCGCCCGCTCTCCCGCGCCAGGCGAAGCCCCTTCCGGAGCACGGCCTGGAACGCCCGGACGTGGCCGATGGCGTGGTCGGCCGGTGTGGCCAGGACCACGGCGTCGGGGTCCTCCCGGGCGACGGCCGCCGCCGCGTACGCCACCGCGGGGGCGGTGTTTTTCCCCTCCGGCTCCAGGAGGATGTGCCGTTTCGGGATGCCGAGGTCGCGGTGGGAGAGGTGCGGCGCGTCCTTGACGCCGGCGACGACCCATACGCGTTCCGGGGGGACGACGGGAAAGAGGCGCAGGAGGGTCTCCCGGATCATCGGTCCCCCGCCGGTGAGGTCCAGGAACTGCTTCGACCGCCGCGCGCGGCTCTCCGGCCAGAACCGCGTTCCCGACCCGCCCGCCATCACCACCGCGTGATCCATGTGCACGCCCCCCCGGGAAAGCATTTACGATAGAATACCCCCGTGTCCGGCAACGTGAAAAAAAGTTTCCTCACCGGGGTCTTCGTCCTCGTCCCCCTCGTGGTGTCGGTGACGCTCCTTCTCTGGTTCTTCGAGAAGGTCGACGGCCTCTTTTCGCCGGTGCTCGACGGGATCGTCCGGGCGCTGTTCCCGGGCACGGATCACGTTCCGGGCACGGGGGTGCTGGCCGGGCTCGTCATCATCCTGCTGCTGGGAACGCTGGCCCGGAACGTGGTGGGGAAGCGGCTCCTCGACGCCCTCGACCGGCTGATCCAGCGGATTCCCGGCTATCGCACCGTCTATTCGACCATCAAGCAGCTTACGAACGCCTTCTCCCCCGAAAACACGAAATCGTTCAAGGAGGTCCTCCTGGTGGAGTTCCCGAAGGAGGGGTCGTACGCCCTCGGGTTCCGGACGATGACGGTGGAGGAGGGGGACCGCCGGCTGGTCGTCGTGTACGTTCCGACGAACAATCTCTATCTGGGCGAAGTGCTCTTCATCCCCGAGGAGAAAGCGGTCCGCCTCGACATGTCGATCGAACAGGCGGTCCGCCTGCTCGTATCGGGCGGGATCGCCGCGCCGCGGGAACTGCGGAGGGTGCGGGGCGGCACCTTGTGATGCTGTTGCAGGGGGGTGTTGCAGGGGGGTTGACAAGCCGGTCCCTGTGCCCGTACTCTGGAGCCATGATGAATTGTGCGAACGGGTATCGGCAGGAAGTCGGGTTGCTCGGGCTCGCTCTACTCCGCCCCCGGAGGGGCCGGACCGGAGCCTGAGCGCGTAGCGCACCATTTACGTCGATTCGGGCCGCGGGGCCGGCAGGTTCCCGCGGTTTTTCTTTCCAGCCCCCGGGGACCAGGCCACCGGGGGCTTTTCATTTTATGGGGAGGAGATCCGATTCGGGTGAAGGCGCTTTCGGGGGACATTCCAGAGGAGTAAAGGAGGATTCGATGGCGGACAAGGTTTTCATCTTCGACACGACGTTGCGGGACGGGGAGCAGGTCCCGGGGGCGAAGCTCGCCAGGGACCAGAAGGTCGAGATCGCGCGGCAACTGGCGGTGCTGAACGTGGACATCATCGAGGCGGGGTTCCCGGCCTCCTCTCCCGGCGATTTCGAATCGGTCCAGGCGGTCGCGAAAACCGTCAAGGGACCGGTCATCACCGGCCTCGCGCGGGCCGTGAAAAAGGACATCGACACGCTGTGGGACGCGGTGAAGGTGGCGAAGCGCCCCCGGATCCACACGTTCCTCGGCACCTCGGACATCCACATCCAGAAGAAGTTCCGCGCCGACAGGGAAAAGATCCTGCAATGGTGCGTGGACACGGTGAAGTACGCGCGCTCCCTCTGCAGGGACATCGAGTTCTCCACCGAGGACGCATCGCGGACCGACTTCGAGTACCTCTGCCGGACCGTCGAGGCGGTCGTGAAGGCGGGCGCCACGACGATCAACATCCCCGACACCGTCGGGTACGCCACGCCGATGGAGATGGCGGACCGGGTGCGGCGGCTGAAGGAGAAGGTCCCGGCACTCGACCATGCCGTCCTCTCGATGCACTGCCACGACGATCTCGGGATGGCCACGGCGAACACGCTCGCGGGAATCCTCGCCGGCGCCCGCCAGGCCGAGGTGACGGTGAACGGGATCGGCGAGCGCGCGGGGAACGCCTCGCTGGAAGAGGTCGTGATGGCGATCAGGACGCGCAAGGACATCTTCGGGGGCCTGACCACCGCCATCGACACGAAGGAGATCTCCAAGACGAGCCGGATGGTGTCCAAGCTGATGGGGCTGCCGATCCAGCGGAACAAGGCGATCGTGGGGACGAACGCCTTCGCCCATTCCTCCGGCATCCACCAGGACGGAATCATCAAGGACCGCTCCACGTACGAGATCATCCGGCCGGAGGACGTGGGGGTGACGGCGCACACGTTCGCCCTCACCGCCCGCTCGGGCCGCGCGGCGCTCAAGCACCACATCTCCGGGATGGGGCACCAGCTGACCGACGCCCAGCTGGCGGAGATCTACGAGAAGTTCCTCGTCCTGGCCGACAAGAAGAAGGAGGTCATGGTCGAGGACCTCGAGATCCTCGTGCAGGACGAGCTGTTCAAGGTCCCGGAGACGTACAAGCTGGTCCACCTCCAGATCCTGTCGGGGACGAAGGCGACGCCGATGGCGGCGCTGAAGGTTCAGCGGAACAGCGAGATGATCGAGGAGGCGGCAATGGGGAACGGGCCGATCGACGCCGCGTACAAGTGCATCGAACGGATCGTCGGGACGAATTTCCAGCTGATCGATTTCAGCCTGAACGCGGTCACGTCGGGGCAGGACGCGATCGGGGAGGCGCGGGTGCGGATCCGCTCCAACGGGACGATCTTCTCCGGCGGGGCGAGCTCCACCGACATCATCGAGGCGGCGATCAAGGCGTATCTCTCCGCGATCAACCGGTGGGTGGCCGCGGAGGCGAAGACCGGGAAAAAGGGCGCCGCGAAAAAGGCGCCCCCAGCGCACATCGAAGCACCTTAAGCCGGCTACCAGGGGGGGACATACCTGGCAGTGGGGGACACTCCTTTTTATTTCGACGAGAAAACCAGGAGTGTCCCCCCTCATGGGAAGGTGTGTCCTCCCACTGTGCCCCCCGTTTTTCCTGCTGCGGGGGTACCCCGGCGGCGCGAAGCTCGTACCGGGGCGGGGCGATGTTTTCCCCGACGGATTACCTGTACTCTTCGCGGGGCGGGGAAAACGCATCCAGTGCCACCGCCCCTCCGGGACCCGCTTTCGCTGCGTGCGGGACCCCTCCCGGAACGAGGTACATCTCGTTCCCCGACAGCATCCGCGTCTCGCCTTCGATCGTGAACTCCATCGTCCCCGACACCATCATCCCCATCTGCTCGTGCGGATGGGTGTGCGTCGGGACGACCGCGTTCGGCGCGAGGGTGACGAGGGAGAACATCAACTTCTCCCCCGAGGCGATCCTCGCGGTCACCCCTGGCGCCAGCACCTTTTGCGCGATGTTCTCAGGGTTCCAGAAACCATTCATGTCGGACCTCCACTGCGGGGTAGAGTATTCATGTGCGGGGTAGAGTATTCATGCCACCTGGTTACCCCGCGGGGTCGGGCAGCACGTACCCGGCGTCCGGGATGACGAGCGGGACGGGCAGCTCTCCGAGGATCGCCTTCGCCGTGCGGATCGCATCCGGCAGGGTGGGCGCCGGCGTCATCCCCATCGTTTCCACATGCTCCGGCGGCAGGGTGGAGACGAGGATCACACGGCACGCGCGGGCCTTGGTGAGAACGGCGTGCGCGGTCTGTCCGTAGATCTGGTAGTTCGCGCGCAACTCCCGCTCCAGCGTGTCCGGGTCCTTGTGACGGAACCAGGGGAAAAAGTGGGGGCTGCCGAAGCCGTCCGGGCACTCGGCGAGAAGGATCAGCACCCCGCCGGGCTCCGTCGCGAGGAACGCGTTGTCCAGCGCCTTGTGGGACTGGATCAGGTTGATATCCTTCGGGAAACCGCCCGCGGAGGCGATCACAAGGGGGTACCGCTTCGGGACCCGAACCCGGAAATGCTTCGCGTACCGCGCGCACCCCTCTTCGTGGGCTTTCTGCCAGTGCCCGGCCACCAGGTCGAAGAGCTGCTTTCCCGGGGTGAGAAGTGTGTTCACCAGGAAGGTCGGCGATGCCAGCGAAACGGCTTCGGCGATGTCTTCGTGGACCGGGTTCCCCGCCAGGATCCCCGGGCGCGCCATCGGGTGCTTCCCGGGGCCGTCGGCCCGGAAGATGAGGAAGTGCGTCCGGTGTGCCGTCTCCCTCCCCGCGCATCCGGGCACCAGCGCCTTCCGGCCGCCGCCGAACCCCGCGAAGTAGTGGAACGAGATCGTCCCCGTCAGGACGATCCGGTCGTGCTCCATCAGTCGCCGGGAGACGAGAACCCTTGTGCCGCGCGATGTCGTCCCAAGGTCGGCGAGGTCCCCGTCCGGGTCCGACTGCTCCACACGGATCCCCGAGTCGATCTCCGGCCCGACCGCTTCCCGTACCTCGGCTTCCGTCATGGCGCGGTGGGTCCCCCGGGCGATGAAGAGCGTCACGCGGTCCCGCGGTACGCCCGCCGCGTCGGTTTCGCGCAGGAGGAACGGAAGGATTTTTTCCGTCGCGCTGTAGCGGGTGACGTCCGAGATCGCCACGGCGACGCGGTCGCCCCGGCGGATCCGCCGGGACAGCGGGAGGGCGCCTGCCGGGCGGGCCATCCGGCGCCCGATGTGCCCATTCTCCGACGGGGGAAGCGGCTGGGGCTTCGCCGTGAGGAGGTTTACCCGGGGGAAGAACCCGGCCGGGAGCGGCAGGGACCCTCGCCCGTAATGGAGGACGACGCGGGGTTCCCTCATGGCCGCACCAAGGGCGCTCATCGGCGCGGTCCTTCCCTGGCGGGCCGCCCCTGGAGGGTCAGGGGAAGCTCCAGGTTGTTCTCCGCGAGCAGCGTCGCGTCGGAGAGGATCTCCGCCGCGCGGCCGTCGGCCACGATCGCGCCGTCCCGGATCACGAGGCATCGGGCGCAGACGTCGAGGATCAGGTCGAGGTCGTGCGAGGCGACGATCTTCGAGTGGTGGAAGCTGTTCAGCAACCCGATGACGGAGCGGCGCGATTTCGGGTCGAGGCTCGCGGCCGGTTCGTCCATGACGAGGATATCCGGCTCCATCGCGATGACCGTGGCGATCGCCACGGCGCTCTTCTCCCCCCCCGAAAGGTGATGCGGCGGCTTGTCGGAGAGCGCAAGGGCGCCCACCTGCCGAAGCGCCTCGTGCACCCGCTCCCGGACACGGTCGGGAGGAAGGCCGAGGTTCAGGGGGCCGAAGGCGACGTCGTCGAACACGGTCGGCATGAAGAGCTGGTCGTCGGGGTTCTGGAAGACGACGCCGACCTTCCGGCGGATTTCCGGCCGGGTCTCCTTCAGGAGCGGAACCTCTCCGACCGTCACGGCGCCTGACGTCGGAAGCAGGTGCCCGTTCATGTGGAGGAGCAGCGTCGACTTCCCCGCGCCGTTCGCCCCGACGATGCCGACCGATTCGCCGTGGGTGATCAGGAAGGTAATTCCTTTCAGCGCTTCCGTCCCGTCGGGATAACGGAAACGGACATCCTTGAACTCGAGGAGGTGATGGCTCATCCGGCCAACCCCCCGAGGAGACGTCCGATCGTCTGTGGCACGGGGACGAGCCGGCAGAGGACGAAGAAGCCGCCCGCCGCCAGCATGAAGACGGCATCGGAAGGCCGCAGCGTCTCGCGCCGCATCGAAGGGATTTCCCCCCGGAAACCCCGCGCCAGCATCGCCCCGTAGATCCGCTCCGCCCTCTCCACGGTGCGCAGGAAGAGGGTGCCCACGATGCGGACGAAGACCCGCATGCCGGCGCCCCGGTTCCCGAAGGAGCGCATGTCCCGCGCGCGGACGACGCGCATCGCCTCCTCAATGAGGACGAAGAGGTACCGGTACAGGAACAGGAGCTGGGAAACGAAGAGGGCCGGGAGCCCCAGTCGGCGCAAGCCGCGGCAGATGCCGGGGAAGGAAGTCGTCGCGATCAGCAGCAGGGCCGCGCTGATCGTCAGCGCGAACTTCACGAGGATCGACGCGAAGGAGATCCAGCCGGCGGAGACCGACACACCGGGGGCGATCGCGACGGCCGCCGAGTCGAACAGGGGGTTGAACATCCCGATGAAAACGGCGAAGGGGGAAACCGCGACGACCTTCTTCGCGATGAATCCGGCCGGGATGTCGCCGAGGGCGGCGATCAGGACCGGAAACAGGAAAAGGGGGAGAAGGGAAAGGACTTCGTACCGCGGGAACGAGACGACGGCGACTGCGAACAGCATCGTGGCGACCACTTTCGCGCGCGGGTCCAGCCGGTGGACGACCGTGTCCCGGTAGGAGAGGCGGTCCAGCCGGCCGAGACCGGAATATGCGGCTTCGAAGCTCATGGGAATCCGGGTCGATTATATCCCGGGTTCGGGCGGGTTACGGAATGCTTCTTCTCCGGAATGCCCGGATCGCCCATCCGATCCCGAACGCGACTACGAGGACCAGGACGCCGCCGATCAGGCCCGAGACCGAGGTGGCCGCGTCGACGGCCGGCCAGGCCGGCGCCTCCCCCTTCTTCGCCTTCGGTTCGCCCGACGGCGACTTGAAGCCGTAATCGGGAAGGAAGGCGGTTCTCTCCTGCAAGCCTTTCAGCGCCGCCGGGACGCCGTGTTGCTGTTCGGGGAGTTCCCCCTTCCCGGTGACCTTCGCGATTGACCACTCGAGACCGTCGGGGCGGGCCGACGCGAACCAGGAGAGCGCCCCTCCCGTAACGATCGCGAGAGCGAGGAAGCCGATCAGGACGTTCCGGAGGGAGATCCCCGCCGCGAGCGGCACGGAGGATGCCGAGCTGTCGAGGATCTCCGGACGGGCCGCCCGGACGTAGTGGATCACGCCCGCCGTGACGAACCCCTCTATGACCCCGATCGCCAGGTGGATCGGCTGCATCATCAGGAGGAACGTGCCGAACGGGAGCGCGGTCTTGCCCGACAGGAGCGTCTGCAGGACGACCGAGAAGGCGCCCATCTGAAGCCCCGCGATCCCGCTCGCCATCGACGCGGCAAGAATGCGCCGGGGGTTCCGGCCGTCCCCCGCCAGCGGTTTGTAGATCAGCGGCCAGGCGACGAAGCACGGGTAGATCCCGAGGTTCCAGATGTTGCACCCCAGCGCCAGCAATCCCCCATCGGCGAAGAAGAGCGCCTGGACCGTCAGGACCGAGGCCATGACCAGGAAGGCGGCGTGCGGGCCGAGGAGAATCGCCAGGATCATCCCACCCCCCAGGTGCCCGCTCGACCCGGTCCCCGGGATCGTGAAGTTGATCATCTGGGAGGCGAAGATGAAGGCGCCCAGCACCCCCATCAGGGGGATCTTCCGGTCGTCGAGATGTTCCTTCAGCTTCTTCGACGCGTAACCGATCGCGCCGATCGTCCCGGCCCAGAACGTGCCCCCGACCGCGGGGGAGAGCAGAGCGTCCGCCATGTGCATGGTGGCCCCTGTTCCCCGGGGGATTACTTGCCGAGCTTTTCCGGGAGGGGGAACTCCCGGCCGCAGTGGGGGCAGATGACGGTGTCGCCGGGGCTCCACGGCTTCGCCGCCTTCGTGGAGGCGCACGCGGAAAGGAGGAACAGGGCGCAAAGCAGCAGGAGCAACGGTACGGCGGATCGTCTCATCGCGGGGTCTCCCTGCGCCGTTCTTCCCTCGCGGAACTTTTCGGGGCGCGACGCAATCCACATATTATAATCGGCGCTGGTCTCATGAGGCGGAAAAAGGGGGGTGCGATGGGAAACCGGGAACTGCCGGAGTTCGTCGAGGAACTGGCCCGCGGGGGCGGCGAGATCCTGCGGAAAAGCTACGGGCGTCAGCAGACGATCCACTTCAAGGGAGAGATCAACATTGTGACCGACGTGGACCGGGAATCGGAAGGGTACATCCTCGGGCGGATCCGGGAACGGTACCCGGACCACGGGGTGCTGTCGGAGGAGAGCCCGGAGCGGGTCTCCCCGTCGCCGTACCGGTGGATCGTCGACCCCCTGGACGGAACGACGAATTACGCGCACGGCTACCCGTGCTTTTGCGTCTCCGTGGCGGTCGAGCACGAGGGGGCGGTCGTGGCGGGGGCGGTGTACGACCCCCTGCTCGACGAATCGTTCACGGCGGCGAAAGGAGGGGGGGCGTTCCGGAACGGAGAACGGATCGCCGTCTCGAAGATCGCGGAACTGCGGAAGTCGCTCCTGGCCACCGGGTTCGCCTACGACGTGAACACGTCCACGGACAACAATTTCGACTATTTCCGGGCGTTCGTCCTGACCGGACAGGCGATCCGCCGGGACGGATCCGCCGCGCTCGACCTTTGCTATCTGGCGTGCGGGCGGTTCGACGGGTTCTGGGAGTTGAAGCTGAAGCCCTGGGACACGGCGGCGGGGTTGCTCATCCTCCACGAGGCGGGGGGGATCTCGACCCGGCTCGACGGAGGGCGATACGACATCCATCAGCCGGACCTGCTCGCCTCCAACGGGCGCATCCACGCGCAGATGGTGGAGGTGCTGCGGAAGGCGAAAAAACAGGGGGGAGGCCCGGAAGGCCGTCCCCCCGTGCCGTCGGGAACCCGCCCTACTTCTTGATCCCTTCGAGAAGCACCAGCCCGAACTTGTCGTTCTGGAACGGGTGAACCGCCGGGTACTTCGAGAACAGCCACCCGTGGAAGGTCTCCTTCCCGCTCTGGAACACCTCGATCTGCGCCGCCGGGTTCTCGAGGTTGTTCGACCCGGAGGTGATCTGGTCGGCCGCCATCGTGAAGTGCGGCAGGAAGCTCCCGACCTTCAGCGTAAGGTCGGAGTCGGGAACCTTGAACTCGGAGTTCAGGGGGATGGTGAACGCCTTCTTGCTCTTCTTCTCCTTGAATTCCACTTCGACCTTGACGGCTTTCCACGCCCCCTTGACGACGTCGGGGACGACGATCTTTTTCTCGACCGGGGGCGCCCCTGCCTCGCCGTGGGGAGCGCCGGGCATGCCGGGCATGCCCGGCTGACCGGGCGCGCCCTGGGGGGGCATCGGCGGCGGGGGCGGTTCCTTCTTCTTGCAACCGGTGCCCGCGAAAGCGACCATCATGAGAACGGCGACCAGCAGCGTGAACTTTTTCATCGTTCCTCGTTCCTCCTTCGATTTGGCGCGTGCGGCCACGCACGCGGTGATTCGAAACATTGGGGGTGGCGGAGAGGGAGGGATTCGAACCCTCGAGGCGGGTATAAGCCGCCTACGCGATTTCCAGTCGCGTTCCTTCGGCCAGCTCGGACACCTCTCCGTACGGACATTCTTCACGAAAAACCGGTTCAAGGATCATGCCCTACTTCGCCGGCGGGCTGCAACGCAACCCCCGAATCCCACCGGCTACGTAGGGCACCCTCCGTAGCTCAAAAGCACGAAGATGTTTCCATGCTTTTGAGCGAAGGAGGGTGGCGGAGAGGGAGGGATTCGAACCCTCGGTACGGTTTTACCCGTACAACCGCTTAGCAGGCGGTTGCCTTCAGCCGGCTCGGCCACCTCTCCCATACAAACATTTATCCTGCCCTGCTCCGCCGGCGGGCTGCAACGCCAACCCCGGATCCCACCGGCTACGCAGGGCACCCTCCGTAGCGCAAGGTTCCCGCTCCTCCGTCACCAACCTTGTGCGAAGGAAGGTGGCGGAGGGAGCAGGATTCGAACCTGCGGGGCGTTGCCGCCCAGCGGTTTTCAAGACCGCCGCCTTCAGCCGCTCGGCCATCCCTCCGCGAAACATGTATTTATACCAGATTCGGTCGCCGCGAGGGAGCAAAAAAGGGGCGTGGGACGGCATCGAACACGGATGGTATGATAACAAACACGGGGGAACTTCCAGCGTATTTTCCGGAAAAGGCGGAATCCGCATGCGTTTCAGCGATCCACAGACGTCGTTGCTGGTCCGGGCGACGAACTGGCTGGGCGACGCGGTGATGACGACACCCGCGTTGGCGGGCGTTCGCGAAGGCTTTCCGGACGCCCGGATCGTCCTGCTCGCCCGACCTCTCGTAGCGGAGCTGTTCCGCCATCATCCGGACGTGGACGAGGTGATGGTCTACGAGCGGCCCGGACGCCACGAGGGGGTCTCGGGGCGCCTTCGGCTGGCCGGGGAACTGCGATGCCGCCAGTTCGACGGGGCCTTGCTTCTGCAAAACGCGTTCGATGCGGCGCTGATCGCCTTTCTCGGCCGGATCCCGGAACGGGCGGGGTATCCCACCGATGGACGGCGGATCCTCCTCACGCTGCCCGTTCCGTTGACCCCCGGGATCCTCGAACGCCACGAGGTGGAATATTATCTGTGCCTGCTCGACGGGCTGGGGATACCTCGTCCCGTACCGTCGTCGTTGAAACTCGTCGTGACGGAGGAAGAGAAGGAGGCGATGGCGACGCGTCTTGCGTCCCTCGGCATCGAGCGGGGCACGCCGATCGTGGCGATCAATCCGGGCGCGACATACGGTTCCGCGAAGCGGTGGTACCCGGACCGGTTCGCCGCCGTCGCGGACGCCCTGTCCGCGGAGTGGGGCGCGGGGGTCGTCGTCGTGGGTTCGACCGTGGAGGCTCCGCTGGCCGGAGAGATCGAAGCCGCGACGCGAAAACCCCCGGTCAACCTGGCGGGGAAGACGACGGTGCGGGAACTGATGGCGCTTCTCTCCCTCTCCTCCTTCCTCGTGACCAACGACTCCGGCCCGATGCACATCGGCGCCGCCCTCGGCGTCCCGCTCGTGGCGATCTTCGGCCCCACCGACTGGCGGCGGACCTCGCCGTGGACTTCCCTGGCCAAGGTCGTCCGCGTGGAGATCGACTGCTCGCCCTGCAGGCGCAGGACGTGCGACCGGGGGCACGAGTGCATGCTCGGCGTTACCCCCGGAATGGTGGTCGACGCCGCGCGGCAGCTATTGCCGGAGGGACCGCGCGCCGGTGCCTGACGTCCGAAGGATCCTGATCGTCAAGCTCACCGCGATGGGGGACGTGGTCCACGCGCTCCCGGCGGTGGCGTATCTCCGCAAGGCGGCTCCGTTCGCGGAGATCCACTGGGCCGTCGACACCCGGTTCGCGGAACTTCTCGAGGGGAACCCTGGAATCGCGAGGGTGGTTCCCCTCCCCATCAAGGAGTGGAAGGGGCGCTTGGGATCCCCCGCCACGTGGCGGGAAGCGGGGAGTGCCGCGAAGGCGTTGCGCGGGGGGGAGTACGACCTCGCCATCGACCTCCAGGGGAACATCAAGAGCGGCGTGGTGACGTACCTTTCCCGCGCCCCGCTGCGGTACGGTTTTCCCCGGGAGATCGCGCGGGAGCGCCAGAACCTCTGGTTTACGAACCGCCACCCGCCGGCGGTGGAAGAGGACCGGCACGTCACGCGGAAGATCCTGCGCGTGGCGAGCGCCCCGTTCGGCGGGACGTTCGCGGCGGAGGAACTCCGCGGGGAGGTCGTCGCCACGGCGGCGGAGACGGCGGCGGCTTCGCTGCTTCTCGCGGAGGCGCTGCCAGGCGCCTCCCCGCGTCTGGCCGTCCACCCCGGCACCACGTGGAACACGAAGCGGATGGACGTCGCCTTCTGGGCGGACACCGTGCGGATCGTGCGGAACGCCTTCCCGGGCCTGGGGGTGTTCCTCTCCTGGGGAACGGAGAAGGAGCGGGAGGAGTGTCTCGCGATCCGGTATCTTGCGGGCGGAGGGGTCGCGCTACTGCCGCGTCTCGGGTACAAAGCGCTGGCGGCAACCTACCGGGCGTGCGGCCACATGATCGGCCCGGACACGGGGCCGTTGCACCTGGCGGCGGTGGTCGGAGCGAAAACGGTATCCGTGTTCCGCGGAAGCGACGGGAACTATTCCGCCCCGCTGGGCCCGGGCCACCGGTTCTTCCAGGCGCCGCTTCCGTGCACCGCGTGCCAGATCAAGGGGGACAAGGTCTGCCCGCGGGACGCGGAGTGCCGGGCGAGCATCCGCCCCGCGGAGGTCGCGGCGGCGATGGCGGAGTTGATGGGGGGGGCGCCCCCTGGGCTGGATCGCCAATGTGATACCCTGATGAATCTTCCCGAACGGGGAGGGGAATAGGGGAACGAAGAGTGGGGAGGGGCATGAAAATCTCGGGATTCACCATCATCAAGAACGCCGTAGCGCTGCAATATCCGTTCATCGAGTGCATCCGCTCCATCCTTCCCGTCGTGGATGAGTACGTCGTCCTGATCGGGAAGTCCGATGACGACACGGTCGCGCGTGTGGAGGCCATCGGAAGCCCCAAGATCCGCATCCTCCACCACGAGTGGAACGACACCGTGCGGGAAGGGGGGCTCTATTTCAGCATGCTGACCAACGAAGCGCTCCGGGCGTGCACGGGGGATTGGGCCTTCTGCCTTCAGGCGGACGAGGTGATCCACGAAAAGGACCTTCCCTCGCTCGTCCGGCTCATGGAGGAAAACCTCGACAGGAAGCAGATCAAGGCGATCAGCCTTCGGTTCCGGCACTTCTATGGCGATTACCGCACCTACAATCCGTATGGCCACCGAAAAGCGGAGCGGATTCTCCGGAACGACGGGGAGATCATCGCCCTTGGGGACGCGGTGGCGTTCGGGCTTCGAAGCGACCCGAAAGGGGTACGGATCCAAGAGGGTCCCCGGGAACAGGTCCTGTTCTCGAACATACACATTTTCCACTACTCGTGGGTGAAGGACCGCAGGGCGCTTGCGGAAAAGTGGAACCTGATCCAGCCGTACTATTGCGGGGATAAGGCGCAGAAGATCGTGGACTTCCCCTTCGACCTGCGCATGGTGAAGCGGTTCGAGGGAACGCACCCGAAGGTCATGGAGAAGCGGATCGCCGAATTCCAATCCCCCCTGCCGCATTATCCGAACCGGTGGATGAACCCGAGGTTCTACGGCTATCTGCTTCGCCACGGCTACAAAGGGTAGTCTCGTGACTTCCTGCGCCGCAGCGGTCCGTAGGTAAACGCTCCATGAGGATGACTTGCTGAACGTCCTCGCGGTCTACGGGACACGGCCCGAGGCCATCAAGATGGCGCCTGTGGTGAACGCCCTCCGCGCCCGCCCTGACCGGTTCTCCTGCGTCGTTTGCGTCACCGCGCAACACCGGGAGATGCTGGACCAGGTGCTGGACCTCTTCTCGATCGTGCCGGACCATGACCTGAACCTCATGCGCCCCGGCCAAGGCCTCCACGATGTGACCACGGCGGTGCTGAGGAAACTCCCTGCCGTCCTTGAGATGGAGCGGCCGGGCCTTGTGCTCGTCCATGGTGACACCACGACGACGATGGCGGCGACCCTGGCCGCCTACTACGCGCGCATCCCGATCGGGCACGTGGAGGCGGGGCTTCGCACGGGAAACAAGTACGCTCCATTCCCTGAGGAGATCAACCGGAGGGTGACCGGGGCCATCGCGGATCTCCACTTCGCGCCTACGAAGGCATCCCGGGAGAACCTGTTGAGGGAAGGGGTGCCGGAGAGGGCGATCGTCGTGACCGGAAACACGGTGATCGATGCCCTCCTCTCCGTTGCGGACCGGCTGCGGTGCGACACGGCGCTGACGAGTCGGATGGAAGCGGAGTTCCCGTTCCTCGACCCTTCGAGGAAACTCGTGCTCGTCACGGGACACCGGCGGGAGAACTTCGGAGAGGGGTTCGAGAACATCTGCCGGGCGCTGACCGAGATCGCTTCGCTGCGCCCGGACGCGGAAATCCTGTACCCGGTCCATCTGAACCCGAACGTCCAGGAATCCGTGCGGCGGATCCTCGGGAAGGGCCGGCACGGGAACGTCCACCTGATCCGCCCCGTGAACTACCTCCCTTTCGTGTACCTCATGTCCCGTTGCCACCTCATCGTCACGGACTCGGGGGGGATCCAGGAGGAGGCCCCCTCCCTCGGGAAGCCTGTACTCGTGATGCGAGAGGCCACGGAGCGGCCGGAGGCTGTTGCGGCCGGAACGGCGCGGTTGGTGGGGACGGACCGGGAGAAGATCGTCGCCGAGACGCTGCGCCTTCTCGACGACCCGGACGCGTACCGTTCCATGAGTACGGCGAACAACCCCTACGGGGACGGGAAGGCGGCCGGGCGGATCGCGGACTTCCTCACGTCCTGGGCCGGGTGAGGTCGTGCTTTCGCCGAAGGGGGGTCTCCCCCTGCGCATCGATGTCGTGGAGCCGACGTTGGAAGGGGAATCGGGGCACTGCCGCAGCTTCCTGCTGAGCCTCTGCGGCGCCGGACGCGGCCGGGAGGTAATGTTCCGCGTGTACGGCGGGAGAGGCGCGAGTCTTTCCGCGGCGGAGGGGGAGCGGTGCGAGGTCGTCCCGTACTTTTCCCGGCGTCTCCGGCGCCTTCAAGCATTCTTCCTCTACCGGAAGCTCCTTGCGGGGGCGGGGCGGATCTTCGTCTCCACCGCGGGCAGGACGGACATGGTCCTTCTCGATCTCGCCGCGAAGGGAGAGATCCCGCCGGGGAAGGTGTTCCTCTATTTCCACTGGTTTCGTCCTTCGCCCCGGAAGTTGTCCTATTTCCGGCGCTTCGCCGTTTCCCACCCCGGCGTTACCGTGCTGGGTCCCACGGAGGCGGTGATCGGGCCGTTCCGGGAATGCGGTTTCCGGGATGTCCGGGTGGTTCCGTATCCGATCACTCCCGTGATTTCCGTATCCGGTGGGCCGGTGGGCCGGTTCCGCCACGTGTTGTTCGCGGGGGCGGCTCGACAGGACAAGGGGTTCGGACGGATTGTGGACCTCGTCGCGCATCTTTCGCGCCTTCGCCTCGACCTGCCGGTAACGATCCAGACGTCGCCGGATCATTACGACCGATATGAACCCCGCATCAGGGCGGATCTGGAGCGACTACGAGGGATCCGCTACCCTTCGCTGAGGGTATGCCCCGAAACGCTGGATTCAGAGGTGTACGCAGAGCTGTTTCGGGGGGGGATCTGCCTCCAGCCGTACCGCCGGGACGATTTCGCGGATCGCGTCAGCGGTGTGACGTTGGACGCTCTCACGGCGGGGTGCCCCGTGATTGCGACGGAGGGGACGTGGATGGCGCGCGCCGTTCACCGATTCGACGCCGGCATCCCCGTGGAAGATCTCTCACCGGAGTCCCTGCTGTCCGCGGCCCGCACGGTTATTGACCAGTATGGGCGGTACAGCGAAAACGCGGCCGCCGCGGGCCGTACGCTCCAGGAGGAGCACAGTGCCCGACACTTGTACGAGATCCTCTCGGCGAGCTGAACGGAGACCCCCCCCATGCCCAAGATTACCGTGTACGTCCTCACCTTCAACGAGGAAGACAAGATCGAGGCGGCGCTTTCCAGCGTGACTTGGGCGGACGAGATCCTCGTGGCCGACTCGTTCAGCACCGACCGCACCGTCGAGATCGCGCGCCGCTACACCGATCGGATCGTCCAGCTCCCCTTCGAGGGGTTCGGAAAGCTTCGCAACGATGCTGTTGCCCAGGCGCGCCACGACTGGATCTTCAGCCTCGACGCGGACGAGCGGTGCACCCCCGAGGCCCGCGACGAGATCCTGGGGATCGTCGCCGACACGGGATCCGCCGACGCCTACTACGTCCCCCGCCGGAACCTCTTTCTCGGGCGCTGGATCCGTCACTCCGGCTGGTACCCGGATTACCGGCAGCCGCAGCTCTATCGGAAGGGCGCGGTGCGGTTCAAGGAGGAAGCCGTGCACGAGAGCTACGTCGTTACGGGGAGGACGGGGTATCTGAGGAACGCGATCTGGCAGGTGCCGTACTCCGACCTTTCCCAGTTGATCGCGAAGGTGAATCGATATTCCACCCTTGGCGCGAAGAAACTGGCCGGGAAGGGTGCCGCCCCCGGGATGGGCGTGGCGCTGACGCATGCCGTAGCGGCGTTTCTGAAGCCATACGTGTTCAAGCTCGGCTTCCTGGACGGGTGGGCGGGATTCGTGCTCGCCCTGAGCAATTTCGAGGCGACTTTCTACAAGTACGCCAAGCTGCGGGAGACCGGGCAAGGGAGTCGGGAATCGTGATCGATCCGCGAGGATCGCGTTGAAACCGGGCGGCCCTGTCGGCGGCGTCTCGCAAAGCGGGCGTGAGGACCGGGGGGTGGATGCGGGCCGCCGCCTCGAGGGGAGTCGGCGCATCCTGGTCGTCAAGCTTCGGTACATCGGCGATTCGATATGGACCTTGCCGTTTCTCGCCAACCTCGCGGACAACCTCCCGTCGGCCGAATTGGCGGTGCTGGCGCCACGGGGGGCGGAAGGATTCTTTCGACGCCTGCCGCATGTGCACAGCCTGTTTTCGTACACCGGACCGGGAAGCAACGCGGGGATCTCCTCGATCCCGGGATTCCTGTCGCTCGTCCGCGACCTGAGGAGGTACGGACCGGACACGGCGATCGACCTGACCGATTCCGACCGGCCGGCGCTCCTGGCGTACCTCTCGGGAGCGCGCCTGAGGATCACGTATGCCCCGCATGACAAGCCGAGGAATCTTCTCTTCACGCACGTCGTCCGGCCGCGGCCCGGCAGCCACATGTTGGGGTACCACCTCGATTTCCTCCGCAGCCTTGGGCTGCGGGTGTCCGACGAACGGATCATCCTCCCTCCCGATCCCGACGCGACGGAGCGCCTTTTGGGTCGGGTCCCCGCTCTCGGAGGAAGGGACGGGAGGAAAAGGATCGTTGTCCACCCGGGAGCACGGGTTCCCCTTCGCGAGTGGGGGGCGGAAAAGTTCGCCCGGCTGATCGATTCCCTCGGGGAACGGTATCGTGTATTTCTTGTTGCGGGGCCCGGGGAAGACGGGGTCCTCCAGGAGGTCGCCCGACAGCTCCACGTCCATGCGGACGTCTGCCCGACGAACCTCGGGGTGGACGAGTTCGCGGCCCTCTGCGGGGAGGCCGACCTTTTCGTCGGGAACGATAGCGGGCCCATCCACATCGCGGCGACCCGGACATTCGTGGTGGGGATTTACGGGCCGAACACGGACGAGCTCGCGGGTCCATGGACGGAGAACAAGCGCATCTTCGAGGTGGAGGGCCTGCCGTGCCGTCCGTGCGATCAGAGAAAATGCGTGAACCCCGAGTACAAAGCCTGCCTCGAACGAATTTCCCCGGAAGAGGTGGCGGCCGCCATCCGGGATATTCTCGGGTGAACTGACGTGACGACAAGGGCATTCGTGAAGGGGACGCCGTCTCTCCCCCCGGAGCGGAACCGATGGCTCGTGCTGTCCTACTTCTCCAGGGTCGACGGGATGGCCTGCGCCCAGCACCTCGACGACCGCATCCCCATCCTCCGGGAAGCCGGGGTGACCTCGATCCTGCTCACGGGAGTCTGCGGCGATCGCTGGGAGGGGCTGATCCATGTCCGTACTCCCTCGGTCGCGCCGTCGGGGATCCGTTTCGAAGTGCGGCACCTTTTCCGGAAACGAGGATTCCACGGTACCCTCTTCAAGGTGCTGGAGTTCCTGCTCCTTCTTCCCGTGTTCCCCTTCTACCTCCTGGAGAAGATCCTGATCCACCTCGACAGCCAGTGGTCCTGGTTCCCGCTGGCCGCACTTCGAGGGTATGCGCTTTGCCGGGAGACCCGCCCGGGTCTCATCTACTCCACAGGGGGGGCCGCAAGCGTCCACATCGCGGCGGGAATGATCGCGGGCTGGACGGGGATACCGTGGGTCGCGGAATTCCAGGACCCCCTGGTCCACGGCGACTGGAACAGGGGACGGATGGCGTTCAAGGCCTTCTCGTTCGCGGAGCGGTACGTCTGTGCGCGGGCCTCCCGCGTCATCTTCCTGACCGAGGAGGCGAGACGCAGGGCGGTCGCACGGACCACGCTGGGGGATCGGGGAAGGTGCATCTATCCTGGCGCCGCGCCCCCTCCCGAACGTTCGCCACGTTCCGGACCCGGCGCGCTCCTCCGGTTCGCCCACGTCGGCTCCTTCGGCGGGTCGCGGAATCCCGCCGTCCTCCTGGAGGCGGTGCGACGGCTCCTCAACGATCGACCGGAGCTTTCGGGAACGCTCCGGTTCGATTTCTACGGGAGCTGCGACGCGAACTCGATACGGAGTCTCAGGGAATTCCCGTGGAAGGACGTCGTCACGTTCCACGGAAGGGTCTCGCGGTCGGAAGCCCTCGCCGCGATGCGGGACGCGGATGTCCTCGTCCTGGTCCAGAACGTGGCCGACTACTCGGCGGAAACGATCCCTTCCAAGGTCTACGAGTACTTCGCGTCGGGGCGACCGATCTTGGGGCTGGTCCACGGGAACGCCGAATTGGCCGGGATGCTGACGGGGCTGGGGCATACCGTGGCGGAGGCTGCGGACGCTGTCGCGGTGCGTGACGCCGTATCGGAGATCCACCGGAGGTGGGAAGCGGGGACGCTCGGGACGCCGGTGGAGTCTCCGTACTCCATCGCGTCGGCGGTCGACCGGCTGATCGCGATCGCGGAAAACCGGGAGCCTGCGCGATGAGTGAGCCCGTGCCGGAGGGGGAGGGCCGTCCGCTTCCTTTATTCCTGGAGCGGTTTGCCGATCATGTTTTCCCGGCTGGTCGCGAGCTCGTAAATGGGCATGATCTTATGCTTTCTGAAGGTCTTGAAATACCACAGCATGTAAGAGTTCAGCGCCTGCTGCGGCAGCAGCGCGATGGCCAGGGCAGCCAGTTTCCACGGCCCCGATGCGTTGCTGGGAGCGATGATCTTTTCATACACTTCACGCGAGTAGGAACCGACCGCCCGGTAGAATCTGAGTGTCTTCAGCCTCCTCCAGGGTTCAGGCTTCACCCTTTTCCGCTTGGCCTGGTCGGATATGCGGTCAAGCGACCAGATGATACACGGCCATTTGGACATGAAAACCTCGAATGAGCGCGATGTCCAATGGGCGTTTCCATAGCGTATGGTGATGTAAGGTTGTCCAATGACCCGGGCGCTGCCGGGCAACGGTTCCTGGAAGATGACCCCGACGTGTATGAACTCGGTGCCGAAATAGCGGACATGTTCCCGTTCCAGCCATGTCTTGCGTCGGATCACGACGCACCCGATGAAGGATATGGTGGGGACGATCCGCCAGAACAGACCTTCCAGGTCATCGGGTCGATATGTTTCATCCATCCGGTTGTCGAGCATGGACGGATGGAGCAAGGTGGAGAAGTCCCGATCCATCACGTCGGCATTGACGATGACCAGGCAGTGGCCGTTCCGCAGTTCGTCCAGTACGCGCTGCACCGCCCCCGGCTTGAACAGGTCGTCGTCGGAAAACAGCCAACAGTATTCGCCACGGGCGTATTCCACTGCCTTGCAGAAATCCTGGTCGACCCCTCCCTTCTCAGGGAGTCTGATGTAGCGAAGACTGGGGCAGTCGGCGGCATAGCGCTCCATAACCGCCGGGGTGGCATCGGTGGAAGCGCCATCGACGACGACGATCTCGACCTCGTCGGTGAGCTGTCGGATGATGCTGCCCAGCGTCTCGCCGATAATGCCCGCGCGGTTGTATGTGGCGATGCAGATGGAGAGGAATGGGGATTTCATTTCTTCAGGAACTCCAGGAACACGACTCCCTCTCCGGGAAGTTCATCCAGCGACGGGTAATAACCGTATTCCGTCGCCATCATGTACGGCTCCCGCCAGAACGGATACCGCCCGTCGAGGACGCGCTTCATGGCCGCGTTCCGGGAAAAAAGACCGTTCGTTTTTTCGCCGAAAATCACCATGTGTTCCGGCGGTCCGGTGATACGGTACATCTTCTCCCGAAGCCTTTCTTCGTCGTAATAGCGTTGCCAGAAAGTATATCCGTCACTTCCCGGTTGCAGCACCCCGTACTGGTTGTCGCTGATGTACTGCTCCAGGGGTTGCGACATGCAAGGCAGCGTCACCACAAGCCGCCCGCCGGTCCGCAGAAGGGACCACATCCGTTCGACCGCCTCGCCGTCCGCCGGTATGTGTTCCAATACGGAGATACACGTGATCAGGTCAAAAGACGATTCCTCGAAGGATGTCTGCTCGACCGTCCGCGCGCTGAACCGGCACCGTTCGCCAACCCCGAACGCACGAAAAAACCTCTCCGTGTCGCGTATGTCGTTTGCGTCCGGATTGATGAGCTCCGCAATTGCCCGCCGGTTGGATCGCATGAGCATCAGCGGGAGAAGACGCGGCGAGGAAACATCCAGGTAGCGCGTAAACGGCAACCGGCGCAGTCTTTCCCACGATACGCCGAACTCGAAATACCGCGTCGAGTCCATCGGGAAAAACATCAGGCTGTAATGGCCTCGCTTGATGCATCGGGTAACAAGCGAAAACACGCCGAGCCACGCGCATCGCAAATGGAAAAAGAGCCCCGGGCCTCCGGCAAACAATGCGGCCAACCAGTATGCAGGGCACAGGATGTTGCCTGCGAGTCGCATCAGCAAGGATCGTAATCCGCGGCACCGCATTGCAAGCGGCACTTCGATGTACTGTCTTCTCATGAATGAATCCCTTGAAGCTCTTGAAGTCGTGACAGGACGGCATTGAGACGGCGCATGAATCGCCATCGCTTCAGTAACCCGTGCGGCATCAGTTCATGAATGATCCGCATCCGGTTTTCCATCTTAAACCGCAGGTCGTCCGGGCTTCTGGTGTGCTTCTGTTCCTGCAGATACGACTCCACAAGATCGAGCTGACGATCCCGCGGATGGCGGGGAGCGTAGCGGATGCCGAATTTTCTCTCCAGGAGGCGGCGGTTTTTCTTCAGGAGCTCCCTGGTTTTTCCTGGATCCTTCCCGAACGATGAACCCCCCCGGTGGTAAACGAACACATCCTCCCGGCAGACGAGCCGGTAACCTGCCCTGCGCATGCGAATGCAGTAGTCGTCGTCCTCGTAAAACCCCAGATCGAAGGCCTCGTCGAGGAGGCCCACCGTGTCCGCCGTTTCCCGGCGAAGCGCCACGCAGAAAAACCCGAGCCGCTCGGTTTCGAAGGTGTCGCCCCGGCTGTGCCGGACCCATGCCGCCCCCCCCGCGAGGATCTCGGCCGGGGTGACGCCGCCGGTGAAGATTTTCTGCTCATTGCCGACCGCATTGGAAACCGGCCCGACCAGTCCGATCGTGCCGTCCTCCTGGAGGGACGCTCGCAGCCCTGCAAGCCAGCCCTCACTGACCTGTGTGTCGTTGTTCAGCAGCACCAGGATGGTTCCTGATGCTGCGCGGATGCCGACGTTGTTTCCTCCGGCGAAGCCGCGGTTGACCGTGTTCAGCACGCAGCGCAGGCGGGGTTCCCGACCGGCCAGTTTCGTAAGATAGGCCTGTGTCTCGTCAGAGGAGTTGTTGTCTACAACGACGACCTCGTAGTCGTTGTTCCCTGTGTGCTTGAAGATGCTATCCAGGCAGGGGATGGTGGCCTCGTGGAGGCTATTGTAGGCGACGATGATGATGCTGATTGTTGGCATGGGCATCTTTCCGGCGTGACAGTATCAGGGTGCCTGCCTCCACTCCACCCTCATCTTAGTGAAAGACGCCTCCCAAGTCTCCTGTTTAAAACGATTTTTCCATTTCGGGTGGCGAACTCCATGCCTTATGGGCGGGGGAATATACTTTGCCGGGATTGAAGATCCAAGGGGAAACGGCCGATAAACATAAGGACCGGTGCGGTCAATACGATGTTCGAGGTGATCGGCATGGTGCCCCCAGGCGGGATTTCGCCGCTGGATGAAGCCCGGGAGGAGTTGCTCCGGGATGCATCGCTCTCGGCGGAGGCGTCCGCGCGGGAGAAGGTGCAGGAGGAGGACGGGCCAACGCGTTCCCTGCTCGTGTTTTCCCTCGGAGCGGAGGGATTCGCCGTCGATCTTGTGCACGTCTGCAGGGTGCTGAGGCCGGCCCGGATCGCCCGCGTCAGCGGGGCGGCGCCCGAGGTTCTGGGACTCATGAACTGCCAGGGAGAGGTGCTGTGCGTTCTCGATCTCCGTCGGATCCTTGGGACGGGGACGGAAAAGGTGTCGACCGCGGAGATGGAGGGGAAGTTCATCGTCGTCATCCAGCACGGAGGGAAGGAGGCGGGGTTCCAGGTCGATGCGGTCCGGGACGTGGTGGACCTTCCGGCCTCCTCCGTCCACCCGGTGCTCGATTCGGTCGATCCGTCCCGGGCCCGCCTGTTCGAGGGGACGGTGACGTGCGGCGGGCAGTTCGTCGGCCTGCTGTCGCCGTCTGCGTGCCTGAACCCGTGACGACCGGGTCCGTCGATCTCCTCCTCGTCGATGACGGGACGGCGCTCCGCGGCTACGACTGCCGGGATGTCCTGCGGGTGGAGGAGGTTCCCGGGCGTGCGGGTTCACCGGGCGGATACCTGGTACGGCTCGGACGGGTGGGACCGCCCCGTGAGGTCGCCTGCCGCGAGATCCTCGGGTCCGTGTCCCTGTCGGCGCGTGAGATCCGGCTGGTACCCGAGGTGCTGAAGGAGCGTGTGACGGGGGAGATGCCGTGGGGCGTCGGAATCACGGAGCAGAGGATCTGCCTGCTGTATTAGTGGAAACGAACGGGTCATTCGATGGTGGAGGTGGGATCGATGAAGCGTTATCGCGCCATTTTGCTCCTTGCGGTCGTCCTTGCGATCGGTCTCCCGGCGGCGGGTCCTGCGGCGGCCGGCGAGAAGCCGGTGAAGATCGGTATCTTGCCGTCCGAAACCGTCAAGGCACTCATCGAAAAGTATCAGCCGCTGATGGACTACCTGTCCAGAAAGGTCGGCCGGCCCTTCGAGGTGCACCCCTTGAAATCGTACGACGAGATCATCAAGGAGCTTCAGTCCGGGGAGATCGACGGCGGGGTGCTCGGCAGCTTCAAGGCGCATGAGGCGCTTGCCACGATCGGGGCCGTGCCGGTGGCCCGCCCGGAAAAGGGGGGAGTATCCTCCTACCGGGGGTACGTCATCGTCCGCAAGGACAGCGGTTTCAAGAAGATCGAGGACCTCAAAGGGAAATCATTCGACTTCGTGAGCAAGGGGACTTCCGCCGGGTACGTCTTCCCCATGGCGCTGCTCAGGGCGAAGAAGATCGACCCGAACGCGTTCTTCTCCCAGATGACTTTCGCGGGAAAGCATGAGATCACCCTCGCCAAGGTGTTGAACAAGGAGTCCGACGGCGCGGCGATCAAGAACCTCGTTTTCGAGAAGCTGGCCAAGTCCGACCCCCGCGTTGACGCGGAGCTCACAGTCATCCATACATCGGAGAATTTCCCCGAAGGGACCGTTCTCTTCCGGAAGGATGCGCCCGCGTCGCTTGTCAAGTCCGTGCGACAGGCGCTCCTGGGCATCGAGAAGGACCCCGAGGGAAAGGCGGTGCTGAACAGCGTCGGCGCCGACCGGTTCATCCCCACGGACAAGAAGGATTTCGCGTACCTCTCGAAGCTCGTGAGGCAGATGGAAGGGAAATAAGCATCGCAAGGAGAACATACGATGCGCTGGAACAGCCTCTCCACCCGGTTGCTGGTCACCTTCGCGGCGATGATCCTGGCCGTGCTGGTGGCCGTCACCGCCTTCTCGTACGTGCGCACCAAGGTGGCCCTGGAAGAGATGCTGGGGAACCACGGGAAGATGCTCCTGGACGCCATGGAGACTACCGCCGCCGACCGGCTGGCCCTGTACGACTACGTCTACCTGCGCAGTTACGTGGCGGAGCTGGCGGCGAAGGAGCCGGTCCTGTCGTTCGCGACCGTGATCAACGCAGAGGGGAACGTGGTCGCCCATTCCGACCACGCGAAGGAGGGGAAGAAGGCTTCCGAGGTGACCGCCGCCGGAGGTGCACCCGTCGGGAAAAAAGGGTCGTCTCTCTCGGCGCGGGAGATTTCCTACAACGGGAGCCGGGTCCTCGAGCTCTCCTCCCCCGTCTCCATTGCGGGGAAGCAGTGGGGGACGGTGCAGCTCGGCGTGAACTACAGGAACGTGGATTCTCTCCTGCGCCGTCTCGCGGGTAGCGTCGTCCTGGTGGGCGGGCTGCTTCTCGCGGTAGCCATCTTGGGCGCGCGGGCGTTCGTAGGGAAGATGACTTCCGACATCAACGTCCTGGTGCATAGCGCCGGAAAGATCGCGGCCGGCGAGCTCCGCGAGCAGGTCCCGGAGGAGGGTTTCGATGAGTTCCGGGCGCTGGCGCGGGCGTTCAACGCGATGGCGGGGAACCTCCGCACGCTTCTTGCCCGGATCCAGGAGACGGGTGCAAGCGTGGGGGCGTTTTCCTCGGAGATCCAGACGGTGATCCAGGGGCAGGCGGCGAGCGCATCGCAGCAGGCGACGTCGGTGGCGGAGGTGACGGCGACGATGGAGGAGCTGTCGCGGACGTCTCGCCAGATCGCGCAGAACGCGGAGTCGGTGAAGGAGGCGGCGTCGAAGTCGGTGGAGGTGGCGCAGGCGGGGACGACGCTGGGCCGGGAAGGGGTCGAGGCGATGGCGCAGATCAAGGAGCGGGTGGGGGACATCGCGCGGAAGACGCTCTTTCTGGGGGAGAAGTCGCACGAGATCGGGAAGGTGATGGAGATCATCAAGGAGATCGCGAGCGAGATCCACCTTCTGGCGCTGAACGCGGCGATCGAGTCGGCGGCGGCGGGGGAGCACGGCCGGCGGTTCGCGGTGGTGGCGTCGGAGGTGCGTCGTCTTGCGGAGAAGACGCGGGAGTCGACGGAGACGATCCGGGGGATCATCACGGAGATCCAGTCGGCGACGAACAGCTCGGTGGAGGCGACGGAGCAGGGGACGAAGGAAGTGGAGCGTTGGAAGGAGACGATCCGCCTGTCGTCGGAGGCGTTTTCGGAGATCATCGAGACGATCGAGCGGACGTCGGAGGCGAGCACGCAGATCTCCCTGGCGACGCACCAGCAGACGAGCGCGAACGAGCAGGTGGTGCAGGCGATGCGGCAGATCGAGGAGATGGTGCGGTTGGCGGCGTCGCAGATGAAGGAGTCGTCGGCGTCGGCGTCGCGGCTGCGGGAGATGGCGGGGAAGCTCCAGGAAAAAGCGGCCGTCTTCCAGGTATAGGGGCGGACAAGAGGCCGGAAAGAAAGAAAGGGGAGTCGCTCCATGGCGGGATGGAAAGGATCGTGGAACAGCCTGGCGGTGCGGCTGATGCTGTCGTTCATCCTGTACGTCGTCGCGGTGACGGCGCTCTTTACGATCTCCCCCTACATCTTCGTCCGGGACACGCTGGCGGAAGGGCTCGCCCGGCGCGGAGAGGCGCGGCTAAAGATGGTCCAGGGTCCCGTGTCCGGATATCTCTCCTTGGGCATGATCAACTCCGTCCAGAACGATATCGCGGAGATCCCGAAGGAACTGACGGAGATCTCCTACGTCGCCTTGGCGGACGCCAAGGGGGTCTTCCTGGCCCACTCCGACCCCACCCAGGTCGAGAAACCGTGGAGCGGCAAGGGCGGGATCCCACAGGGAGCGGGGGGTACCACGCGGCAGGGCACTACGTATCGGGGGGAGCGCATTCTGGAGGTGGCGGCTCCGATCCTGGTGGAAGAAAAACCGGCGGGGACGATGATCATCGGTCTGAACTACCGGGAGGTGGACAACATCCTGGGCAAGCTCATGAGGCGGCTGGCCCTCATCGGCTTCGTTGTGCTCGCCGTTTCCTTGATGAGCACCCGGCCCTTCACGACGCGGATCATCTCCGGCCTCACCCGGCTGGGAAAGATGACGCATGAGGTCGCGCGGGGCGAGCTCCGGGAGCAGGTCCCGGAGGAGGGTTTCGAGGAGTTCCGGGCGCTGGCGCGGGCGTTCAACGCGATGGCGGGGAACCTCCGCACGCTTCTTGCCCAGATCCAGGAGACGGGTGCAAGCGTGGGGGCGTTTTCCTCGGAGATCCAGACGGTGATCCAGGGGCAGGCGGCGAGCGCATCGCAGCAGGCGACGTCGGTGGCGGAGGTGACGGCGACGATGGAGGAGCTGTCGCGGACGTCTCGCCAGATCGCGCAGAACGCGGAGTCGGTGAAGGAGGCGGCGTCGAAGTCGGTGGAGGTGGCGCAGGCGGGGACGACGCTGGGCCGGGAAGGGGTCGAGGCGATGGCGCAGATCAAGGAGCGGGTGGGGGACATCGCGCGGAAGACGCTCTTTCTGGGGGAGAAGTCGCACGAGATCGGGAAGGTGATGGAGATCATCAAGGAGATCGCGAGCGAGATCCACCTTCTGGCGCTGAACGCGGCGATCGAGTCGGCGGCGGCGGGGGAGCACGGCCGGCGGTTCGCGGTGGTGGCGTCGGAGGTGCGTCGTCTTGCGGAGAAGACGCGGGAGTCGACGGAGACGATCCGGGGGATCATCACGGAGATCCAGTCGGCGACGAACAGCTCGGTGGAGGCGACGGAGCAGGGGACGAAGGAAGTGGAGCGTTGGAAGGAGACGATCCGCCTGTCGTCGGAGGCGTTTTCGGAGATCATCGAGACGATCGAGCGGACGTCGGAGGCGAGCACGCAGATCTCCCTGGCGACGCACCAGCAGACGAGCGCGAACGAGCAGGTGGTGCAGGCGATGCGGCAGATCGAGGAGATGGTGCGGTTGACGGCGTCGCAGATGAAGGAGTCGTCGGCATCGGCGTCGCGGCTGCGGGAGATGGCGGGGAAGCTCCAGGAAAAAGCGGCCGTCTTCCAGGTATAGGGGCGTCATGGGCGAAGAGAAGAAAATCGACCTGTCGCAGTTCCGGGACAAGTTCGCCCAGGAGGCGAAGGCCCGCCTCGGGCGGCTGAACGGGGGGCTCATCTACCTCGGGAAAAACCCGGGGGACGGAAAACTCGAGGGCGACATCCTTCGGGAAGCGCACACGCTGAAGGGTGCCGCGCGGATGCTCGGTTTCTCGAAGATTTCGGAGCTCTCGCAGCGGTTCGAGGAGGCTCTGACGCGCCGCAGGGACAAGGCGATCGTCGCCAATCAGGACCTGACCGATGCCCTGTTCGTGACCCTCGACACGCTCTCGAGGCTGGTGGACGCCCTCTCCCAGCCCCCCCGGGAGGCGATCGACGTCGAGTCGGTCCTCGACCGGCTGAAGCTGGCGCAAGTCTCCGTGGAAGCACCCGTTATGCGCAATGTCCCGGCCCCGGCGCTCGCTCCGCCCACGGCGCCCGCCCCGATGACGGATTCCCCGGCGTCGGTCCCCCCCCACTCCGGGTACGCCGACCTCGGAACCGGGACACGGGTGGATCCGGCCCGGCTCGAGTCGATGTCGAATCTCCTGACGAACGCCGTCGCCCACCACCAGCGGGAATTGGAGCTTCGGGAGCGGCTCAGCGAGCTCGGATTCTTCTACCGCCGGACGGCCGCGGCCCTGCTTGCCGCCGTTCAGGACGGCCTCGCCCAGGGGGAGTTCTCCGCGTCGTTTGCCCGGAGGATCGCCCCCTTCGTCGAGGAGGGGAAGGCGGCGTTCCAGGAGGTCGGGACCCAGCGGTCGGAACTGAAACGCCGCGAAAGCGTCGTGGCCACGGCGCTGTCGCAGAACCTCGATGAACTCCGGTCGGAGGTCATGGCCGTCCGGATGGTTCCGCTCTCGCCGTTGTTCGACTCGTTCCATCTCATGGCGGGGGCGCTCGCGAGGGAGCTGGGGAAGGACGTGGAGGTGCTGGTCCGCGGCGGCAAGACCGAGATCGACCGGAAGGTGGCCGAGGCTCTCGCCGAACCGCTGACCCACATCCTGCGGAATGCGGTCGACCACGGGATCGAGGCCCCCGCGGAGCGGGAGCGGGCAGGGAAGCCACGGAAAGGGCGGATCGTGATCACCGCGACGCCGAAGAAGGGGCGGGTCGTCCTCGAGGTGGAGGACGACGGCCGCGGGATCGACCCGAACGATGTTCGCGAGGCGGCGGTTCGGAAGGGGATGATCAGCGAGAAGGCCGCGTGGCGGCTGGACGATCGCGAATTGATCGACTTCGTGTTTCGCACCGGCTTCAGCACCGCGAAGACGATGACCGGGATCTCCGGTCTCGGGATCGGGATGGACGTGGTCCGCGCCGCGGCCGAGCGGTTCAACGGGACATCGCAGGTTTCCTCGAATCCGGGCACGGGGACCCGGGTGGTCATGGAGCTCCCGTTCAGCATGGCGGTGTCCCGGGTCCTTCTCTTCCTCTCCGGCGATCAATATTTCGCCCTCCCGATCATGCACGCCGACGGGGTCCACGCATTCGCGGACCGTGACGTCGTCACGGTGGAGGGACGGAAGTCCCTTCGTATGGGCGAGACCCCGGTTCCGCTCGTCTGGTTGAGCCGGCTCCTCGGTCTTCCCGATGCCCGCGAGCACGGCGATCGGTACCTCGCGGTGATGGTCCGACAGTCCGGAAAGCGGATCGCACTGGTGATCGACCAGGTCGAGGGGGAGAGCGAAGTCGTCGTCCGGGACCTGGGGAAGTACCTCGGGAAGATTCCCCTGTTCATGGGATCGACCATCCTCGGAACCGGCGAGGTGGCGCTGCTGCTGGACGTCTACGATCTGGTGACCGCGGTGCGCCTGCACGCGGAGACGTCCCCCGAGGGAGTGGGGGAGGGGGGGAGGACCTTGGTGGACGCCGACATCCTGGTCGTGGACGATTCCCTTCTCGTTCGCGACATGCAGCAGCGGATCCTCTTCTCCTCCGGATACCGGGTGGAGACGGCGTCCGGCGGGAAGGCCGCACTCGAGCGGCTTTCGCGCAAGCGATACCACGTTGTCGTCGCCGGCGCCCGGATGGCGGGGATGGACGGCATCCAGCTGCTTGCCGAGGCGCGAAAGACCGACTACACGCGGGACCTCCCCTTCATCCTCGTCGCATCGAAGGAGCACCGGGAGGACCTGGTGCGGGCGAGGGCGACGGGCGCGAAAGGGTGCGTGACACGGGAAGAGTTCACTCCCGACCGGATGGCCGCGATGATCGGGAGCATCCTCGGGCGGGGCGGCGGAGGATGACGTCCTCTCCGGTACATGGAGACCCTGTCCGCCTCCTGGTCGTCGATGACTCCCCTTCCATCCGCGCCGTCATCCGGGAGATGGTTGAGGGGGACGCGGGGATCCGGATCGTCGGCGAGGCCGGAACCGGCTGGGAAGCCGTGGAGATGGCGCGCACGCTTCGCCCCGGAGTGATCCTGATGGACGTTCAGATGCCGGGGATGGACGGGATCGAGGCGACCGGGAGGATCATGGCCTCGGAGGCTGTTCCCATCATCGCCTTTTCGGCGTTCACCTTGGGAGGGGAGGCGAAAGCCTCCATCGAGATGCTGGCCGCCGGGGCCCTCGACGTGATGGCGAAGCCGGACCTCGGCGGGGCGGAGGCGGTGAGCGATTGTTCCCTTATGCTGCGGAAGAAGATCCGGTCCGCCTCCCGCGTGGCGGTGGTGCGGCACCTGCGAGGGACCGTCGCGGTGTCCCGCGATCGGGGTGTGCCTGCGGGCCCATCCGACGGGACGCGCTTCGAGGTACTGGGCGTCGGGGCGTCGACGGGCGGTCCGACGGCGCTGCGTGAACTGTTCTCCCGGCTGCCGGCCGACTTTCCGCTCCCGATCCTCGTCGTGCAGCACATCACCGCGGGGTTCACGGCGGGGTTCGTCGAGTGGCTCCGGCAGCACACTCCTCTCGACGTCCGGGTCGCGAACGCAGAGGATCGTGCCATGCCGGGATCGATCCTGATCGCCCCGGAAGGACGCCAGCTCGAGGCGCTGCCCGGCGGCGCGGTCCGGGCGGCCTCCCGGAAACCGCGCGGAGTGCACCTCCCGTCGGCGGATACGCTTCTGTCCTCTCTCGCCTCCGCCTACGGGCCGAAGTGCATCGGCGCTCTTCTCACCGGGATGGGGTCGGACGGCGCCGAGGGACTCCTCGACATTCGCCGTGCCGGAGGGTTCACACTCGCGCAGGACGAAGAGACATGCATCGTCTTCGGGATGCCCCGGGAGGCCGTTCGCCGCCGCGCCGTCGACCAGCTGATGGCCCCGGCGTCCATGGCGGAACTGCTGCGGCGGATGGCCGGGCGATCCGCGCATCGGGAGGGGAGCGGTCGTGCCTGACGCATTCCGCGTACTCCTTGTGGACGACAGCGAGACCGTCACCGAGATGCTCTCCTGGCTCCTCGGCTCGGCGGGGTACGTGATAGAACCCGCCGGCGACGGGGTGAAGGGGGTGCGGGCCGCATTCCGGCGCGTTCCGGACATCGTGGTGATGTCGACCCGGCTGCCCCGGCTGGACGGCATCCAGGCGTGCCGCCTGCTCAAGGCCGATCCCGCGACCCGGGATGTCCCGGTGATCCTGCTCACGTCGGAGGAGGCGGGGGCGGACCGGCTCCATGCGACCCGCGCGGGAGCGGACCGTTGTCTGCTGCGGGACGTCTCCCCGGAGGAAGCCTTGCCCGCGGTCCGGGAGTGCCTCGCGGGAAAGGCGCCGCGTCCGGAGGTCGGAGCCGAACCGGGAGGCACGCCTCCCGACGACATCGAAATCCTTTCGCGGGTCAACGGCGTTCTCGATGCGACCCTGTTCGAGGCGAGCATGTTGAACGAGATCGCGCACGTGGGCCGCGAAGTGGACGATTTCGAGGCGACGGCCAGGGAGCTGTTCCAGCTTCTCCGGGAGATCGCTCCCGCCGAGGCGCTGGGGGCGGTCTTCTCCGACGGCGTGTACTCGGAGGGCGTCTCCGTCTTCCCCGACGAAGCGGGGGATCCGTTCCGGGCGGAGGTCCGGCAGAGGACGGAGCGGCTTCGAGACGAGGCCGGCGTTCCGTTCGCCCCGGACCGCGTGATGTGGACCGGCATCCAGGGGGGGGTCCGCGGGTCCGGCGGCCTCGCTCCCGGATCGCTTGTGGCCCGGTCCGTATGCACGGTCCGCGCGGGGGCGATGGTCAAGGGGCTGATGGCGGTCTACTCGGGGTTCGAGGAGGCGGCCCTGGGCGGCCCAGCGACGAAGGAGACCCTCCTCCGGCAGGCGTTCATGGTCCTCGAAAACGCATGGCTGTACCGGCAGATCGCGCGGATCTCCGTGACGGACGGGCTGACGGGGCTCACGAACGTCCGCCATTTCCGGGAACAGGCGCAGCAGGAGCACTCCCGCGCCCGCCGCCACAACGATCCGTACTCCGTCCTGATGATGGATATCGACCACTTCAAGAAGATCAACGATCTGTATGGTCATCCCGTGGGAGACACCGTCTTGCGGGAAATCGCCGCGATCTTCCGGGAGGCGGTCCGCCTCACCGACCTTCCCGCCCGGTACGGCGGCGAGGAGTTCGTCGTCTTCCTCCCCCGGACCCGTCTTCCCGAGGCATCCATCGTGGGAGAACGGATCCGGGAGGCGGTGGAGCGGAAGGTGTTCGCCGCGCCGTCCCCGATGATCCGCTGCACCGTGAGCGTCGGCATTGCGGATTACCTCCCGGGAACGGAGGGGACGGAGAAAACCGTGATCGAGCGCTCCGACCAGGCGCTTTATTCCGCCAAGCGCGGGGGGCGAAACCGCGTGGTGTGCAGCCCCGCGAAAGAGTCGTGATGACACCGGTGCGCGCGCGGGCCTCCATCCCCCCGGAGATGCTCAACATGCTGCGGAACCTGGTCGAGGCGGAGAGCGGTGTCGTGCTGAACGACGCGAAGCTCCCGCACCTCGCCGCCGTGGTCCGGGGACGGATGGAAAACCTCGGGATCGACGAGGGGGCGGGTTATCTCGCGTTCGTATCGGAAGGAGATGGCGCGGCGGCGGAGCGGCGCGAACTGGTGGCGGCCCTCCTCGTGGGGGAGACGTACTTTTTCCGCACCCCCGCCGTGTTCCGTGCTTTCGAGGAATCGATTCTCCCGGGGTTGATCGAACGAGGGTTCGTCCCCCCCCTTCCCGTCTGGTGCGCGGGGTGCGCCACGGGAGAGGAGGCGTACTCGGTCGCCATCGCCGCCCTTGAAGGATCCGGCGTGCGACACCCCGTGCCGGTCACCGTTCACGCGACGGATCTCCACCCCCGGTTCCTCGATGCGGCGCGTGAGGGGATCTATGCGGAGCAATCGTTGCGGGATCTTCCCGGGCGGATCCGGGAGCGGTATTTCGAGCCGATGGGGGACGGCCGATACCGTGTGGCGGAGGAGGTCCGGCGCCTGGTCGATTTCGGGGAGATGAACCTGATCGATTTTCTTTCCGCTCCCCCACCCTCCGCGCGGTACGCGGCGATCTTCTGCAGGAACGTGATGATCTACTTCCGGTCGGACACCACGCGCCGGCTCGTCGAGCGGTTTCACGAAAGTCTCTTCGACGGCGGGGTCCTCTTCCTCGGGCACTCCGAAACGTTGTGGGGGATTTCGGAGGCGTTCCGGCTGGAGCAGCGGGAGAAGGTCTTCTACTACCGGAAGTCGCGCGCTTCGATCTGCCCGCCCCGTTCCTCCCGGGTCGTCCCGCGGCGGGCGGCACCCCGCGCGGAACCTCCCCCTCCTCTTCCCCCCGAAGCCGATTCCTCTCCCGCGATGAAGCTCGTCCTTTCCGCGGAGCGCCTGGCCGACGAGGGGCGCTTCGAGGATGCCGTCGCAATGTGCCGCCGGGCGGCCTCCCTGGATCCGGGGTGCCCGGAGGCCGAATACCTGGTGGCGTTCCTTCTTCGCGGCCGTGGACGGCACGCGGAGGCGCTCTATCACGCCGAGCGCGCCCTCGAAGGGGACCCGCGATTCGTCTTCGCGGAGATGGAGGCGGCGGAGTGCCTCTTCGGGATGGGGAGGGCGGAGGAGGCGGCGCTGCGGTGGAAGGGGATCCTGCGCGCCATCGAGGGAAACGTGCACCTCCCGCGTCTTTCGGTGGGGGCGGGAACCTCCCCGGAGATGCTGCGCCAATACGTGCTCTCCCGGCTGCCTGGTGCACCGTCTCGCAAATAGCTTGAAGCACCGAGAACGTTGATGCGCCGCGCCCGGCAAGGCGCACGACCGAGGCGTACTTGAAAGTACGGCGAGGGAGTGCAACGAAGCCGGAGCGGATGCAGCGACGGTCGAATGCCAAGATATTTGCGAAACGGTGCACCGGATGAATCCCGTTGCGGGGGTCCCTTCCCGCTGAGATAATCTCCGGATGGCGGGGACCGATTACCATTGTCCCCACTGCGGCGCGGAGCTGCGGGGGGACCCGCGGAGGGGCGGCTCCCGCCCCGGCGGGACGCCGGAATGTCCCTACGACGGGCTTGTGTTCGCGGCGTTGCGGGCCGGCCACGACGCGATCTACTTCGGGCCGTGGCGCCGCATCGACGCCCCCCCGATGGAGATCCTCCGGGGATTCCACCGGATCGGCAGGCACCTCGACGCGATCGGGGCCGAGCTCGCGGGTCACGACCTCCCCGCCGCCGCCCGGGACCTCGACCAGGCGATCGAGGCGCACCACGCCGCCGATCCGCGCGAGGATGCCATGGACGCCCTCCGCTTCATGGACAACGCCCTCTCCTACGCCCACCGGGCGATCGACGATCTCCTCCGCAAAAAAGGGCTGCCGCCGCACCAGCCGATGGACTTCGCGCACTGGTACGATGTCGTCGAAGTTCCGTTCCGGGAAGAGGAGTAGGGGCGGAACGGATGTATACTTACCCCCTCGGCCGGCCCCGAATTCCCTTTCCAGGAAGATGAAGACACCGATGGAAAACGATTCTCTGTACCGGCGGGTGAAGCGGGTCCTCTTCGGCGCCCCAAGGGACCTGTTCGATCCGAAGATCTTCCACAACGTCTCCCTGATCGCCTTCTTCGCCTGGGTGGGGCTGGGCGCCGACGGGATCTCCTCCTCGTGCTACGGCCCGGAGGAGGCGTTCCTCGCCCTCGGCAGCCACGCCGTCCTCGCGATCTTCGTCGCCGTGATGACGGTCGGCACGATCCTCGTCATCTCGGGGAGCTACGCGCAGATCATCGAGGCGTTCCCCTCCGGCGGCGGCGGGTACATCGTTGCCTCCAAACTCCTCGGGGAGAAGGCGGGGGTCGTCTCGGGCTCGGCGCTGGTCATCGATTACATCCTGACGGTCACGATCTCGATCGCCTCGGGAGCCGATGCGCTGTTCAGCATCGTCCCTTCCAACTACCTTCCGTACAAGATCTGGTTCGTCACCGCCGTCATCCTCCTCCTGATCTGGATGAACCTGCGCGGCATCAAGGAGTCCGTCGCCGTCTTCACCCCCATCTTCATGGTGTTCATGTTGACCCACATCCCGCTTCTCCTCTACGCGATGATGCGGCACGTCCCCGACATGCCGGTCGTGGCCGCGGAAGTTACCCGGGATTTCCGGAGCGCGCTCGGGCAGATGGGCTGGGTCGGGCTCGCCGCGCTGCTGATGCGCGCCTTTTCGATGGGCGGCGGCACCTTTACGGGGATCGAGGCGGTGTCCAACTCGATGCAGACGCTGCGGGAACCGCGCGTACAGACGGGGAAGAAGGCGATGGCCTACATGGCGATGTCCCTCTCGTTTCTTGCGGGGGGTATCCTGCTTTCCTACCTGCTCTACCATGTCGGTCCCACCCCGGGGAAGACCCTGAACGCGGTGCTCTTCGAGCGGGTCGTGGCGGACCTGTGGCAGGGGAGCGGCGGCAAGATCCTGCTGGCGGTGGTGCTGGGGTCGGAGACGGCGCTCCTGTTCATCGCGGCGCAGACCGGCATCATCGACGGCCCGCAGGTGCTCTCCAACATGGCGCTCGACTACTACGCCCCCCGCCGCTTCGCCCACCTGTCCGAACGCCTGGTGCGGAAGTACGGCGTGGTCTTCATGGGCGGCATGGCGCTGCTGATGCTTTACATCTCCGCCGGGTCGGTCAAGTACCTCGTCATCATGTACTCGATCAACGTCTTCCTCACCTTCTCCCTTTCCCAGTTCGGGATGATCCTGCACTGGTGGAAGGACAGGGGGACGGAGAAGAAATGGAAATTCGGCCTGGCGATGAACGGCGCGGGATTTCTGGTGACGTCTTCCGTTCTCTGCCTCACCGTCTGGTTCAAGTTCCCCGAGGGCGGCTGGGTGACGCTTCTCATCACGGGGGCCTTCGTCGCCGCCAGCCTCGGGATCCGGCGCCACTACCGCTCCGCGCAGGAAAGCCTGCGGCGGCTCGACGCTCTCCTTCTGGCCCTGCCGGCCGTGACCGTTCCGTCGGCCCAGGAACCGATGGTGAGGCGCCAGGCTCCCACGGCGGTCATCATGGTTTCGGGGTACAACGGGTTGGGGATGCACGTCTTCTTCTCCGTCGTCAAACAGTTCCCGGGGATGTTCCGCAACTTCGTCTTCATCTCCGCGGGTGTCGTCGATACGAGCGTGTTCAAGGGAGCCGCCGAGGTGGAGAACCTGGCGAAGAACCTCCGGGACCAGATGCAGAACTACGTCGAGTTCGTGAAAGGGCACGGCTACTACGCGGAGGCACGGACCATGGTGGGGACCGACGCGATCGAGTGCGTCACACACCTCGCCGGGGAGGTGGCAAAGGACTTCCCCAACATCTGCGTCTTTGCCGGCAAGCTCGTCTTCAAGGAGGAGAACCTCGTCTCCCGGCTGCTCCACAACCAGACCGCCTTCATGGCGCAGAAGCGGCTGGTGTTCGCGGGGCTGCCGATGATCGTCCTTCCCATCCGGGTCCTCGAGTGAACGCGTGCGGTCCGTTCGTTGCGGGTTGACCAGGTCCATCCGAATCTGTAAGAATGGCACCAGATTGTACGGCGTATTTCCTTACGATCACGTTCAAGGGGGGTGTGCGATGGCGATGGTGCGCAGGGCGGGCTGGTTCGTGGTGGTGGCGGTGATGATGGCCGGCTGGATGGGAGTCCTCGGATCGGTGCGGGGGGTCGCCGAGGCGGGCGTGATCGCCTCCAGCCTCTCCGACGCGGGCAGCCGGGTCGAGGACATGGCGAAGGTCCAGTCGTTCCTCGAGAACAAGGTCGTCGTCCAGAAGCTGGTCGACTACGGCCTGTCGCCGGCGGAGGCGATGGCGAAAGTCAAGGCGATGAGCGCGCAGGATCTGCACCGCCTGGCGTCTCTGACCGATCGCGCGGCGGCGGGCGCCGATGACGGCGTCGGTCTCCTGATCGGGCTGGCGATCCTCATCATCCTCATCATCGTGATCTTCAAGCTGATGAACAAGGAGATCGTCGTCCGCTGACGCCGGAGCGACACCGTTCCCCGGGCGCCGCCCCGTTGTCGGGCGGCGCCCTTTTCGCATACCTCAGGCGCGCCTCTGGTAAAATAAGAGGATGCTTCGGGACCCGTTCGGCCGAACGATCGATTACCTGCGCGTATCCGTCACCGACCGGTGCGACCTGCGGTGCGTCTACTGCATGCCGCCGGAAGGGATCCCCCTCAAGCCCGTTTCCGATATCCTCACCTACAACGAGCTGATCCGCACGGTGCGCGTGGCCGTTTCCCTCGGCGTCCGGAAGGTCCGGATCACGGGAGGGGAGCCGCTCGTGCGCCGCGGGGTCGTGTCGTTCGTCCGGCGGGTGGCGGAGATCCCAGGGGTGCGGGACCTCGGGATGACGACGAACGGGACGGCGCTCCCGGGGATGGCGGCCGCGCTGCGGGAGGCGGGGTTGCGCCGCGTCAACATCAGCCTCGACACGATCCGGCGCGACCGGTACGCGGAGATCACCCGCCGGGACGCGCTCCCGAAGGTCCTCGAAGGGATCGACGCTGCGCTCCGCGCGGGGCTCTCCCCGGTGAAGATCAACGTGGTGCTGCTGCACGGCCTGCTCCGAAGCGAGGTGGACGACTTCTTCGCGATGGCTCGGGAGATGCCGGTCAAGGTGCGGTTCATCGAGCGGATGCCGATCGGATGCGCTCCGTCGGAAGGGTATGTCTCGACCGAGGGGGTCCGCGAGCGGATCCTCGCCCTGCCGGGGGTGCGCGAGGCCCGCAACGGCTCGTCGTCCGCGGCGGTGACGTACGAGGTCCCGGGGTTCGCGGGGAAGCTCGGGATCATCTCCCCCGTCTCCCGGAAGTTCTGCTCCGACTGCAACCGCCTGCGCGTGACGGCCGACGGGCGGCTTCGCAGCTGCCTCTTCGGACGGGAGACGCTCGACCTGCGCGGCGTCCTTCGCGGCGGGCGCGGAGACGACGCCGTGGCGGATCTGTTCCGCCAGGCGGCGCGCACCAAGCCGCAGGGGCACGAGCTGTGCGACGGCGGGGACGCCCCGTCCGCCGCCGAGCCGATGTCCCGCGTCGGTGGATAAGCGCTTGCCCGCCACGGAGCGGGAGTACCTGCCGCACTCCTCGGGATGTTTCCTCTGCGGGGAAGAGAACCGCTCCGGAGTCCGGGCGCGGTTCTTCGTGGAGGGGAACGAAGTCTTCGGAAGGGTGATCCTCCCCCCCCATCTCAACGGATACAAGAACGTCGCCCATGGCGGGGTCGTCTCCGCACTCCTCGACGAGACGATGGGATGGGCCGCCACCGTGTTCGGCAAGACGCACCCCATGTACGTCACGGGCGAGCTCACGGTGAAGTTCCTTTCCCCCGTGCCGGTCGGCGAGGAGATCGAGGTCCGCAGCCGGCTCGTCGAGGATGCGGGAAGGCTCGCCTACTGCGAGGGAGAGATCCATTGCGGCGGGAAGGTGGGCGCCCGCGCCAGGGGGAAGTTCGTCCCGATGAGCCCGGAGGGGACGGCGGAGGTGATCCCGTATCTCCGGTTCGACGGGTGCCGCAGGTTCCGGGCGATCTTCGACGCGTACCTGGGAGGAAAGTGAAGGAGGCTGCCTTCCGCTACGCAGGAGGCGACTTCATCTGACGCGGATCCGGACCGCGTAGGCGACGGTGCCGGGCCGCGGGCCCGCGGGGAGGTCGGTCGCGGCCGGTTTCCCTTCCGGCGGGATCGTGCCGATCCGGTCCATCTCCTCAAGGAACCGTGTCGCCGCGGACTCGGGGAGGATCACGCGGACGGTTCCCGCGGCGCCCGGAGCCGCCCCGACGGGGCCGCGCTCGATCCGTTCGACGATGCCGCCCAAACGCAACGCCGCCCCGGCGATCCGGTCCTCCGCCCCTTCACGCCTCTTCGGGTCTACGTATACCACGATGTCCCGCCCGTACGGCAACGGACGGAGGAGACGGGACGGCGGTGCGGCGAAGACCGGCGGCGGGCGGGCGGCGGGCGTCGCGCAACGGACGGAGGCGATCAGCAGCACGACCGCGGCCGCCTCGAGGGGGATCCGGAACCGGGAGAGAAACGGCCCCTTATGGGTTTGCTTGCGAGCTTTCGTATCCATTTTTCCCACCCCCATTGTATCCTTCCGGCGGACCGATTGCGGTTTCGTGCCGCTTTAAGGTATTTTAGAACTGGCCTGGAATTCCCGATCCCATCGATGTACCCGGAGGTAACCCTTGGACGCGCAGACGGTCTTCTTCATCGCCCTCGCGGTCGCCGTGGTGGCGCTCGTGGTGGTCCTGTCGGTCGCCCTCCTGTCGATCCGAAGGAACGTGGACCGGATCACGCAGCGGGTCGACGAGTCGCTCCGGCAGTTCGAGATGACCGCCGAGGACGTGCGCAAGACGAACGCGGCCGTCCGGGAGATCCTTTCCGACGTCGAGCGGGGGGTTTCCAACGTGACGCACTTCACCGAGGGGGTCCGCGCACTCCGCGGGACGGTGGACGTGGCGACGAAGGTGTTCGATCACGCCGTGTCTCCCGCTCTCGTGAACGTTGCATCGGTTCTCGCGGGCTTCAAGGCAGCGACGTCCAACATTCTTGAGCGGTTCGTTCGAAAGGAGGAGAAGAAATGAGCGACGAAAGGTGCTGTTCCGGTTCCGGCGGGGTCCTGCTGGCGTTCCTGGCCGGCGGGTTGGTCGGCGCGGGGCTTGCCCTGCTGTACACCCCCGTTTCCGGGCGCGAGGCCCGGGAGCGGATCGGCGGGCTGGCGGGGGATCTCAAGAAGAAGACCGGGGAGTGGACCGGCGACGTGAAGCAGAAGGTGGAGGGGTTCATCGACGAGGAGCGGTCCGTGATCAAGGCGGCGTATGACGCCGGCCGGGATGCGATGGCGCGGGAGAAGGCCCGCTTCGAGAACCCGAACGCGTAACAGAGGGGTCCGGCTGCGTCGCCTCGGAGCGGGGGCTCCGTTCGTGGCTCGCCGTGCGGTGAACCTGCACGGCTGCGCTTTACCTCACTTTGCCCCCCGTTCTTCCTACTGCGGGGGTACCCCAGCAGCGCGAAGCTCGTACTGGGGCGCCCCCTCCTGCGGCGACTCCGCCGGACCCTCCCGTTGTGTGTGCCTTCCGTGCTGTCTTCCCAATACCCTACCGTATTTGTGAAACGCAACGCTCAGTAGTTCGCCTCGACGGGGATGAACCACCCCTGCGGATGCGCGCAGGTGGGGCACCGCTCCGGCGCCTCGGTCCCTTCGTGGACCCGGCCGCATTTCGCGCACTTCCACCGGATCGGCGCCTCCCGCTTGTAGAGCGTGCCGTTCTTCACGTGATCGTGGAGACGCAGGTACCGCTTCTCGTGCTCCACCTCGACCTCGGCGACCCGGCGAAAGATCGCGGCGGGCGCGGCGAACCCTTCCTCCTCGGCGATCTTCCCGAACGTCGGGTAGATGTTCGTCCACTCCTCGTGCTCGCCGGCGGCGGCGGCCTCGAGGTTCACGAGGGTCCCGCCGATCCTGCTCGGGTACCCCGCCTTGATCTCCACGTCCAGCCCCTCGAGAAGCTCGAAATACCGCTTTGCGTGCATCTTTTCATGCTCGGCCGTCTCGAGGAAATTGGCGGCGATCCCCTCGTGCCCCTCCTTCGATGCGATCCCCGCGTAGAAGGTATACCGGTTCCGCGCCTGCGACTCGCCGGCGAACGCAGCCATCAGGTTGTGCTCCGTGCGCGACCCCTTCAGTTTTTTCATACATCCTCCGATTCGATTGGAATGCTAAAGAGAACGATTGTTAACAATTATAGAGAGATGCCGGGCGGCGGCGCAACGGAAAAGATCGACGGCCGTTTATTCTCTCGGGCGGGTGATCCGGTACAGGGCGGTGACGGCGAAACAGGCCGCGGCGGCCAGGACGACGGTCGCGCCGGTGGCGGTGTCGAGGTACCAGGAGGCGACGATCCCCGCGAACCCAGACAGCACGGCCACTCCCACGGAGACCCAGAGGGCCGCGGCGGCCCCCCGGGCGACGTTGCGGGCGGCGGCGGCGGGGATGACGAGCAGGGCGGTGACCAGGAGAATCCCCACGGTGTGGATCGCCGCGGTCACCACGAGGGCGACGACCAATGCGAAGGAGATCGCCACGGCCGGCACGCGGACTCCCTTCGTCCGGGCGAATCCCTCGTGGATCCCCAGCAGCAGGATCCGGTTGTAGAGCAGGGCAAGGTAGCCGGAAACGAGCAGGAACAGGGTGGCCATCCACAGAAGCTCCGCCCCGGTGACGGCGAGCGGGTCGCCGTACAGGAACGACTGCAGGTTCCGGGTCAGCCCCTTCTCCCGGCTGATGATCGCGATCCCGAGGGCGACGACGGTCGAGAAGAAGACGCCGATGACCGTGTCCGACGAAAGTTCGGTGCGTCCCCTGACCAGGGTGATGGCGACGGCGACGAGGACGCCGAACGCGACCATCGTCCAGGAGGGGGAGACGCCGAGGAGGACCCCGAGGGCCACGCCGGTGAAGGCGGAATGACCGATCGCGTCGGAGAAGAAGGCCATCCGGTGCTGGACGAGGGGGACGCCGAGCGCGGCTGCGGCCGGGGCCGTGAGGAGCAGCGCGAGGAGCGCGCGCTTCATGAACGCCGGTTCCGCGAAGGCGAACGGGAGCAGCCGGTCCATCAGGGAGAACACGGCGGCGAGGATCGTTTCCACCGGTCCTCACCTCCCCCCGTCGTCGTGCAGGTGCCCGTGCCCGTCCGCGCGGGTGTGGCGGAACAGGTGGGCGTCGATCCCGTACATCGCGGCCAGGTTCTCCGGGGTGAGCACCTCCGTGGTCGCGCCGCTGCACACGAGGCGGCGGTTGAGGCAGATCACCTGCTCGGCGTGCCGGGTCACCACCGACAGGTCGTGGCTGACCAGCAGGAGGCTGAAGCGGGAGTCGCGCTGGACCTTGGACAGGAAGTCACAGAACAGCTCTTCCCCGGCGACGTCGACGCCGGAGACCGGCTCGTCGAGCAGCAGGATGTCGGGGGCGTCCCGCAACGCGAGGGCGAACAGCACCCGCTGGAGCTCCCCGCCGGAGAGTCGACCCAGGGGGCTTTGGAGCAGGTGGGCGACGCCGGCCCGCTCGAGGCTTTCCCGGGCGGCCTCCCGTGTGCGGCGGGAAGCGCCGAGAAAGACGGGGCGCCGCTGGGCGGAGAGCGCGAAGAAGTCGAGGACCGTGATCGGCGCGTCCGGATCCAGGGGAAGGCGCTGCGGCACGTACCCGATGCGGGGGGCGCCCTGGCCGTGCTCCGCCGCGCGGCAGAAACGGATCTCTCCCGTGTATGGCACCTGGCCCAGGATCGCGAGGAGCAGGGTGGTCTTTCCCGCGCCGTTGGGCCCGACCAGGGCGGTGACCTCCCCGCACCGGAGGTCGGCGTCGATCCCGGAAAGGATCTCCACCCCCCCTTTTCGGACGGTCAGGTTGCGGATCTCGAGCGTGTGGAGATGGTCGCTCACGGTCATCGGGCCGACAGCGCCTCCTTGAGCGTGGAAAGGTTCCGTCGCATCGCGTCTTCGTAGGCCGTGCGGGCCGGGGAACCGGTGGCGACAGGATCCAGCATCCGCACGGGGACCCCCGCCTCCCTCGCCAACGCCTCGGCGAGTTTGCGGGAGTATTGGGGCTCGGAGAAGACCGCCGGGACCTTCCTCTCCCGGATCGTGCGCGACAGCTTCCGGATCTCTCCCGCCGACGGCTCCTGTCCCGGAGCCGTCTCGATCTCCCCGACCACGGTCAGGCCGAGGTCCCTCGCGAGGTAGCCGAATACGTTGTGGAAGGTGACGATGTTCCTTCGACGGAACGTCTTCGCCGCCGCCTCGAACTCCGCCGCAAGCGCCGACAGGCGGGAAACATACGCATCCGCGTTCCGCCGGAAGGCGTTCGCGTCGCCGGGCCTCGCCGTGGAGAGCGCCTTCTCGATCTCCCGCACCTGGAGGATCGCGTTTCGGGGGGAGACCCAGGTGTGCGGGTTGACGTCCCCGTGACCGCGTTCGCCACGGATGGGGAGCACGGCACGGGCGGTCTCCACGATCCGGATCTTCGGGTTCGCACGCCGGACCGGCTCCCCGAGGAACTCCTCCATGCCGAACCCGTTCGCGACGAAGAGATCGGCGGAGGCGATCTTCTTCATGTCGCCGGGGGTGAGGGCGTAGTCGTGGGGGCATCCCGTCGAGGCCGGGAGCATCGACCCCACGGTGACGCCCGGCGTGTCTCCGACGACGTTCCGCGTGAAGATCTCCATCGGCAGGAAGGAGGTCAGGACGCGCAACGGTTCCTCCGCCCCGGCGGCAGGAGCGAACGCGAGCGTCAAGGCGATGAAGAAGACGGCGGCGAGACGTTGCATTAGGGTCGTTTTCCTTTCTCGATGCATCCGTATGGAATATATTGTATCCGCAAGGCAACCGCAATTTCGGGGCCACAACGTTTTCCCCGGTCCATGCATCCAAAGAGTTAGGAAGTGAAATAATCCGTCGGGGGAAAACGACGATGCGGGGGTCGAAACGGGTGCTGTGGCTTGCGATCGGGGCTCTGGCGACGGTCGCCGTTCCCGGAGGAGTCGTGTCCGGCGGGACGGCGGAAACCGTTCTTCTGGCGGGGCAAGACGGGGGAGACGGCGGAGACATGAATATCGATCTGGCGGTCCGGCAGGTGACGGTCGCCCCGGTCCGCGCCCATGTGGGGGACGTGATCCACGTCGATGTGGTGATCGAGAACAAGGCCGAGGGGATGCGGACCACGAACGCCGAGCTGCTGGTCAACGGGAAGGCAGTGGCGCGGCAGCTCTTCACCTGGGGGATGTCCGCCGGGGAGCGGCTGTACCGATTGTCGTTCGATTGGAACACCCGGGGGATTCCACCCGGCGAGTACCGGATCGGGGCGCAGGCCTTCGTCTGGGAGGATACGTCGCCCTTCGATAACCGCCTGGACGTGGCCCAGCCGGTGGTGATCGCGCCCGCCGCCGGCGGATTCCCCGGCGGGGCAGCGGCGGGCGGCAGAGCGACGGAGACGGATCCGCGGTTCGGGAAATCCCGCGTCGGCGGATAACGTCGTTTCTTTATCGCCAACCCCCCGCGTTCGATCCGGATTTCGATCGGGCGCGGGGGGTTTTTTTTCTTCACGGGGGATCCTTCCTGCTACAATGGGCCGAGGAGGGCGGTTGGCGTTCTATTCGGATATCAGCCTGGTCTACGATGACCTGTTCCCGGTGTCGCCGGAGCAGCGTGCCCTGTTCGACTCCCTGATGGACGACGGGGGGGCGCGCTCCGTCGTCGACTGCGGGTGCGGGACGGGATCGCAGCTTCAGCCGTTCGCCGCCGGGGGCCTTTCCTGCTTCGGGTTCGATCCCGATCCGTCGCTGGTCGCCATCGCCCGGCGGAAGCTCGCCACGTACCCGAAGGCCCGGGTCGATGCGGGATCGTTCGCGGAATTGCCGCGCCTTGTCTCGTTCCCCTCCGATCTCCTGATGTGCCTCGGCAATTCACTGGTCCACGTCCCGCAGGACGAGGCGTCGCGGTTTTTCGCGGACGCCGCGGGGGCGCTTTCCCGTTCCGGCACGCTGCTGCTCCAGCTCCTGAACTACGAGCGTCTCCTCCGTGAGGGGGTGACCGAGCTGCCGATGATCCACGCGTCCGAAGGGACGGTGGAGTTCCGGCGGAGGTACGAATGGGAGGGGGACCGCAAGGTGCTCTTCCGGACCTCCCTCCGGTTCTCCGGCGCGGACGAGCCGCGGATCGCGCGGAACGAGATCCCCCTGTACCCGATCTACCCCGAAGAGCTATGGGAGATGCTGGCGGACGCGGGTTTCGGCGACATCCGTTTCTACGGGGATTTCGCGCGATCCGAATTTTCCCCCGGGTCCGAGGCGTTGGTGTGCCTGGCGAGGAAAGCGTGACCCGGCGCGCGGGCGGGAAGAGGTTTCGCCGGATCGCGGCCGCCGCCGTTGTCCTGCCCGCCGTCTGGGCGCTGGCGACGGCGGTCGTTGCCGCGAACCGGCACCAGCTTTCCCCGCCCACGCGCTCCGCGCCCGATTCCGGCGGGAGCGCGTTCGATCACGGGTTCACCCCCGCGGATCTCCACACGCTCCTGCAGGCGGGGCGGCCGGACGGCCTTCTTCCGAACGGGAGCCGGGTGGCGCTCTCCCTGAACGAGGAACTCCAGGCGCAGGTCTTCGACCTCTTCCGGCGGTTCGACCCCCTGTACGGCGTGTTCGCGGCGATGGAGCCGGACACCGGACGCGTGGTCGCCCTCGTCGGGTACCGCCGGGGCGGCGAGTCCGACCCGTGGCTGCCGTTGAAGGCGATCTACCCCGCCGCCTCCCTGATCAAGGTGGTCACCGCTTCCGCCGCCATCGAGCGGGGGAAGGTTTCCCCCCAGGACGAGATCAGCTACCGCGGCGGGATCTACGGCATCACGCGCGGCGGGATCCACGCCCGGGGGGGAAAGGGGATCCCGAAGATGACCCTCGAGGAGGCGATCGCCCGCTCCGCCAACGCCGTGTTCGGGAACGTGGCGGTCAACCACGTCGGCGGGCCGGTGCTCGAGGAGTACCTGGCCAAGTTCGGGTTCGGCCAGAAGATCCCCTTCGACCTCCCGGTGGAGTCGAGCCGGGGACAGGTGCCGAGGGATGAATTCGAGCTCGCCCGCACCGGCGCGGGGTTCGGCGAGGTATACGTCTCCCCGCTCCACATTGCGATGGTCATGTCCGCGATCGCTTCCGGAGGCGCCATGCCCCGCCCCGTCCTGATCGACCGGATCGAGGACCGGGACGGAAAGCCGTTGTACGAATCGTCCCCGGAGAAATGGCGGGACACGGTCCTCCCCGAGACGGCCAACGCCGTCGTCCGGATGATGGTGAAGACGGTCGAGATGGGGACGTCGCACCGGACGTTCGGGACTCCCGAGCGGACCCCGCTCCTGCACGACATGGATGTCGCGGCGAAGACCGGGTCGCTCTCCGGGTGGACGCCGAGCGTCCACTTCGAATGGTTCGCCGGGGTTGCGCCCGTCGGGTCGCCTCGGCTGGCGCTGGCGGCCCTCGTGGTCAACGACAACCGGTGGAAGATCAAGGGAAGCTACGTGGGGAAGGAGGCGTTCAACTCCTACTTCGGATACCCCTCGTCGATGCCGCCCGTTTACGCGAAGGCACGCGGGAGCCGGAAGTGGGCCCGGCCGGACCGTACGGCCGGGAAGGGGGAGCCTGCGGTCAATGCGAAGTCGAAGAAGGGGAAAAAGGCGGTGCGGTCCCGGAAGCGCGCCCCCGCGAAGACCGCGGAGAAGGGCGTCGGGAAGCCTCTGGCCGTGAACGCTTCCACCGGAAGGGCCGGCGGGTAGCGCCTCGGGATCGATGGAATTCCACCGCGTCATCGCCGCGCGGCGCAGCCTGCGCGCATTCTCCCAACGTCCCGTCGAAACGGAAAAGATCGAGCGTATGCTTGAGGCGGCGCGCTGGTCTCCCTCGTGCACCAACCGCCAGCCATGGCGGTTCGTCGTTGTAGAGGCGGACGCTCCGTCCCGAGCGGCGGTCGAGGAGGCCCTCGACGCGGGCAACGCCTGGGCGAAGCGCGCTCCGGTGCTGATCGCCGCGGGAGCGCGGCGGGAGGACGCCGCCGTCGTCGAGTCCAGGGACTACTTTCTCCTCGACACGGGATTGGCGCTCATGTCCCTCCTCTATCGCGCGGTCGACCAGGGGTTGCTGGTCCACCCGATGGCGGGGTGGAAGGAGGAACCGCTCCGGGCCGCCCTCGATCTTCCCCGGGATTTCACCCCGATCGCCGTTGTCGCGGTCGGCTACGCAGGGAAGAGCGAGGATATCGACGAGGCGACGCGGAAGAAGGACGAGAAACCCCGGGTGCGCAAGCCTCTCGCCGAAGTCGCCTTCCGATCGCGGTGGGGGGAGCCGTTCGAGGCGACGCTGCCTTCCCTGCCCGCGAAGGTGTACGAGACCGAACTGCAGCTCCGCTTCGGCGACACCGACGCGATGGGACACGTGAACAACGCGAAGGTCGTCACCTACCTCGAGCTGGGCCGTATGCAATTCTTCGCGGACGTGATGGGGGCGGCGCGGGTGGAGGACATCCGGTTCATCCTCGCCGAAATTTCCTGCCGCTACCGGATCCCCATCCTGCTTCACGATCGCGTCTTCGTGCGGATGCACATCACCGACGTCCACCGGAGCTCCTTCCGGTTCCGCTGCGAACTGTACGATCCCGGGGACGGCCGCGTTTTCGTCGAGGCGGAGACGGTCCAGGTGATGTACGACTACACGACGGGGCGCCCTGTCCCCATGGACGCCGACTTCCTCGCCAAAGCCCGGGACTACATCGGGGGATAAGTGGTTCAGTTCATGATTTATGAATTGAACCACTGAGGGCTCCGCGCGCCGAGCGGGGAGCGGGCGAACGACCGCTCCGGTCCCGTCCTGCCGCGGCGGGAAAGCAGCGTCGCGTACCGTTGCGCGAGGGCCGGGTCGAGGAACGAGAGCACGGTGAGTTGCCGGGCCGCCCCTTCCCGGTCTTCCGGGCGGAGCAAGCACACCCCCAGGTTGAAATGCGCCCCCACGTACGACGGGAAGATGCGGGTGGCCTCCCGGAACTCCTCCGCCGCCTCCGCCGTCCTGGACATCCTGATCAGGGCCACCCCGAGACTGTTGTGCGCCCGGGCGTACCCGGGCCGGGCCTGCACCGCCCTCCGGAACACGTCGACCGCCTCCTCGTTTTTTCCCTGGTTAAGGAGGAGGATGCCGAGGGAGAAGAGGGACGTCGCGTGTTCCGGATCCCGGAGCCCCGCTTCACGGAACGCCGCCGCCGCCTCCTGGACGCGACCAAGGGCGAGGAAACTCTTCCCAAGGTTGAAACGCGCCCGCGCATGCTCCGGCTGCTCCCGGACGGTTTCCCGGAACGCGGCCGTCGCTTCCTCGTGCCGTCCGGCCTCGAAGAGCGCGACGCCGAGGTTGTACCACCCCTTCGTGTACTCGGGGCGGATGCGGATCGCCTCCCGGAACGCCGCCGCCGCCACGCCGTGCCGGTGCAGGCGGAAGAGGCAGACCCCGAGGTTGTAGCGGCTCTCCGCGTGTCCCGGGGAATGCCGCGCCGCCTCCTCGAGCCGTTCGACCGCCTCTTCGTGCCGCCCGAGCATGCCGAGGACGGTCCCGAGGTTGTAGAGGGGGCGCCGCTCGCCGGCGGAGGAGTTTGCCTCCATTCGGAACGCCTCCGCCGCTTCCTCCAGATCCCCGTTCTCCGCGCACGCCCAACCGAGCCCTCCGAGCGCCTCCCGGCACCCGGCGTCCGCATCCAGGGCGGCGCGGAAGGCGCCTGCCGCATCACGGTACTCTCCCAGGCGGCAGAGCGCCCACCCGAGCCTTGCGTGGGGCACGGGACGCGCGGGATCGAGGCGGACGACGTCCCGCCAGGCGTCCGCCGCCTCGCGGTGTCGGCCGAGCAGGGCAAGCGTCACGGCGAGGTTGACGTGGGGCTCCACGAGGTCGGGGCACAGCGCCGCGGCCCGGCGGAAGGCGTCCGCCGCCTCGGCGTACCGGCGGCACAGCGCAAACGCCATCCCGAGGTTGAACCGGGGAAGGGCGAAATCCTCGCGCAGCCGGGACGCGACGGAAAGCGCGTCGATCGCTTCGTCGTGCCGGCCCCGGCGGCAGAGGGTCGCGCCGAGGGCGTTGTGCGCCTCGGCCCAGCCGGGCCGCAGGAGCGCGGCTTCCCGGAACGCCGCTTCCGCCTCGTCCTCGCGGCCCGTCCGGACGAGCGCCACCCCCAGCGCATACCAGGCCGCCGCGCTCCCGGGGTGCTCCCGCACCGCCTTTCGCCAGCGCCCGGCGCTTTGCGCCGCATCCTCGATGGGAAGGTCCTCATGCATTCCGTGTCCCCGTAGTCTACCCCGGTGAGGTGTCCCCCGCCAGAAGATGCGATAATACCGGGATGCGATCGCCGTTCCGTTTCCGCAGGATCCTTGCCGCGCTCGCCGTATCGGCGCTTCTCCTCGCGGCGTGGATCGGCGTCTCGATCCTCACGCTCCCGTCCGTAGCGTACCTGGCGAAGCCGGGCGTCTCGATGGTGATCACCGTGAAGGATTGGGAAAGGAAGGACCATCCCTTCGTCGTCGGGCCGAGGAATCCGCGCTGGACGCCGTACGGCGCCCTTCCCCCGGCGCTCAAGAAGGCGGTCGTCGCCTCGGAGGACGCCAACTTCTACACGCACGAGGGGGTGGACTACGAGGCGATCCGCGAGGCGATCAAGACCGACCTGCGGAAGGGGAAATTCGTCCGCGGCGGGAGCACGATCACGCAGCAGGTCGCCAAGAACCTCTTCCTGACGCGCGAGAAGACGCTGATCCGGAAGGTGAAGGAGCTCGTCCTCGCGAAGCGCATGGACGACGCATTATCGAAATCGCGGATCCTCGAACTGTACCTCAACGTGGTCGAACTCGGGCCGATGGTGTACGGGATCGGGCACGCCGCGAATTACTACTTCGGGAAGCACCCCTCGGCATTGACCGTGCGGGAGTGCGTGTTCCTCGCCTCGATGCTTCCCGGCCCGAAAGTCTACAACCCGTACCGGAAGATGGACCGGGTGATGAAGCGATCCGACCGGATCCTGCGGCGGATGGTCGCGGCGCGGATGATCTCGCGGGAGGAGTACGACGCGGCGATGGCGGAGGTCCCGAACCTCGCGGGGCTCGCGCGGAAGGTGGAGAAGACGCTGGAGACCCCGCCGCCCGAGGAGAAACCGCCCGAGGAGGCTCCCGGCGGCGGCCCGGTGGTGATCGAGTCTTCCCCCGCGGAACCGCTGGAACCCGGTCCCGGGGAAGCGCCCGCCCTGATACGCCCGGACGCGGATGGCCCCTCGCCGGAGGCATCCCCCCCGGTCAGATGAAATACATCACGTTGCTGCGTCGCCGCTGCGTCGCGTCGTCTTCTTCCCGGACGAGGTCGGCGAGGGTCGATCGCGAGAAGACCGCCGCCGCCGCCGCGGACGCCTCCTCCACCAGCCGGGAAACGGCGGGGGAGAATCCCTCCTTCTCCGTCCTGCCGGAACCTTTCTGCCGATCCCGCGCCGCCATTGGCCCCTCGAACACCTCGACGATCTCGGAGGATCGGATCGAATCGGGTCTACGCGCGAGGAGGTACCCGCCCCCGACCCCGCGCCGGCTGGACAGCATCCCGGCGTTCTTCAATTCGAGCAGGATGAGTTCGAGGAACTTCTTCGGGATCCCGTTCTTCTCCGCGAGATCCCGGATCTGGAAGGTGGTCCCTTCCGGGAAGCGGGCCGCGTACATCAGGGCGCGCAACGCATACTCGGTTTTCTTCGATAAACGCATGTTCCCTCCTGGGCGCAAGGTACCCATATATCCTATCAGATAGATAGGATATATGGAACTCCACCCCCGACACCAGCCACAGCCCACAACCCAGCACTAAGTGCTCCCCGTTATAAATAAGGTAACGTATTAGGGAAGACAGCACGGAAGGCGCACGCAACGGGAGGGTCCGGCGGAGTCGCCGAGGCGGCGCAGCCGAAGAGGGAGTCCCGAAGGCGTAGCGCCTTCCGGGATCGCTCTTTGGATATGTTGCCGTAATTGTGAACTGAAGCACTACGGATGCAGAAGGCCCTTCGCCTGCCGGTACGCCTCGGCGAGTTGGGCGTCGGGAACGTAGCTGTGCCAGTAGCCGGTGACGCGGGCCACGCCCCAGAACAGGAAGATCGCGCCGAGGCCGACCAGCGGGATGAGATACGGCGACCAGCCTGCCTTTCCCCGGCGCGTCACCGTGAGGCAATCTTCCACCGGGCACGCCGCCACGCACGACATGCAGCCGGTGCACTCGAGGGTCCACACGGACGGTTTCTCGTGGACGCGGATCTCCACCGGGCACGTCCGCGTGCACGCCTTGCAGTCGATGCACGTCGATCCGTCCCGCACGACCCGCTGGGGGGAGATCCAGCTGACCAGCCCGAGCAACGCCCCGTACGGGCACAGGTAGCGGCACCAGAAATTCTTCACGACGATCGACAGCAGCGCGAGGACCGCGAGGGTGGCCGCCGTGACGCCGGTCATCTCCGTGAAGAACAGGAGCATCTTCGCGTCGGCGGCGTAGTTGTACGTCCCGCGCTGGAACTTCATGATCGCCATCGCGTCCATCATCAGGACCACGGCGTAGAGGAAGAAGGCGAGGAGAAGGTATTTGATCGCGGAGAGCGCCTGGTCCGCCCATACCGGCAGCAAAACCTCCTTTTTCCTGCGCTTCCAGATCGTTTTCGTCCCGACCCATTCCAGCGCCCGGGAGATCCCTCCGACCGGGCAGACCCACGAGCAGAGGACCTTGCGGGCGAGGAACGCGGAGACCAGCGCGGCGATGAGGATCGTGAGCCCCGCGGGGTGGATCTCGTCGTAGTTCCCGGTGAGCAGGAAGTACTTCAGCGACATGAGGGCGGAGATCGGCAGGAACGCCTCCACCGCCGGCGGGCGGCGTCCCGTCACGGCGGCTCCGGCGACGATCCGCGTGTAGAAAAGGTGGAACTCGTACCCCGCCAGCAGGAAGAAGGCGACGTACGCCCCCTGGACGACGGCGCGCAGTGTGGGGAGGATCTTGTACGGATTGCGCCATCGGGGTGCCGTCATCGCGTCGAATCCCTCGCAGGAAGTCCCGGGTGTCGAAATCATTGTATCTTCCCACGGACCGGTGCGTCCGTTCCTTGACCTGGCTCAAACCGGGAACGTACACTGAAGCCGGGGTTTTCGCGGAGGAGGAAAGGGAGATGGCGCTCATCGGGGAGGTGTTCGTCGGCGACATCCTCGGAAAGGTCGTCCTCGACCCCCGGGGCGAAGAGATCGGCCGCGTCCAGGACATCGCCGTGGAGGCGGGGGCGCGGTTCCCGCGCGCCGTCGGCCTGTTCATCGAGAAAAAGAAAACGACGCGCTACCTCCCCTGGGAGGAGCTCTCCATCTTCAACAAGCGGATCATCTCTTCACGGAAGACGGAAGGGGAGATCCCGGAGGCCGCTCCCTCGAAGGAGCATCTCCTCATTCGCAAGGACCTCCTCGACAAGCAGATCGTCGACATCAACGGCGCCAAGGTCGTGCGGGTGAACGACGTGAAGCTCACCGAGGAGGGCGGCGCGACCTACGTAACCGACGTCGACGTGGGGATGCGGGGGATCCTGCGGCGGCTGGGCGTCGAGCGCCGAGGCGGCGCCTTCTTCGAGACGATCCGCCACCCCCTGCGCCACCAGCTGATCTCCTGGCAATTCCTGCAGCCGCTCGAGTCCAGGCTCGACCGGCTGACGCTGTCGGTGTCCCGCGACGCGGTGTCGGACCTCCACCCCGCGGACCTCGCCGAAATCATGAGCGACCTGGCCCCCGAGGAGCGGCAGGATTTCTTCGAGAAGCTCGACACGGAGACCGCGGCGGAAGCCCTGCACGAGCTCGAGCCCGAGGTGCAGGCCGACCTCATCACGGAGATGGACAAGGAGCAGGCGGCCGACATCATCGAGCAGATGCCGCCGGACGAGGCGGCGGACGTCATCGCGGACCTCCCCGCGGAGAAGGCCCAGGAACTCCTGCAGCTGATGGAGAAGGCGGAGGCGCAGGACATTCACGAATTGCTCCACCACGAGGAGGACACCGCGGGGGGCCTCATGACGAACGAGTACCTCGCATGGCCGCCGGGGATCACGGTGGGGGAGGCGCTCGAGCGATTCAAGACGGAAGCCCGGGAGATCGAGCACGTCTACTACATCTACGTGGTGGAGGACGAGAGGCTTCTCGGCGTCGTCGGCCTGCGGGACCTGCTGGTCGAGGAGCCGGGGAAGCGGCTGTCGGAGGTGATGCACGCGAAGCTCAAGACGGCCCATCCGGAGACCGGGCAGGAGACGGTCGCCGCGCTGATCTCCAAGTACAACCTGCTCGCCTTGCCGGTCGTCGACCAGGAGAACCGCCTCCTCGGCGTGGTCACCGTGGACGACGTCGTTGACCTCCTCCTGCCGCCCGCCGCGCGGAAGAAGCGCCGGAAGATGTAGTGTGGCCCCGGCTACAGCCCGAGCGCCCGGGGGATCCCGGGGAAGATCGTGACGACCACCAGCAGGACGGTAAGGGCGATCATCACCACGGTTGTGGACCACGCGATCCCGTTGAACGCCTTCGAGTTGACGTGCTCCCCCATCAGTTCCCGGTCGTTGATCAGTTTCAGCATGAAGATGAGGACGAACGGCAAGAGCATCCCGTTGACGACCTGGGAGGAGTACATGATGAGGACCAGCGGTGCGTTCGGGATGAGGATGATCAGCGCGCCGAGGACGATCAGCCCGGTGTAGAGCCAGAAGAACTGCGGCGCAGACCGGAAATCCTTGTCGATCCCCGACTCCCAGCCCATTCCTTCGCACACGTAATAGGCGGTGGCCAGCGGGAGGATCGACGCGGCGAACAGCGACGCGTTCGCCAGCCCGATGGCAAACAGCGTGGAGGCGTATTTTCCCGCCAGCGGAGCCAGCGCCACGGCGGCGTCCTTTGCGTCCTCGATGTGGATCCCCTTCGCGTACAGGGTGGCGCCGCAGGCGACGATGATGAAAAGGGCCACCACGTCGGTCACCACGCACCCGACGATCACGTCCGTCCGGCAGTACTTGTAATCTTCCACCCGGATGTTTTTCTCCACGACGGCGGACTGGAGGTAGAACTGCATCCACGGAGCGATCGTCGTTCCCACTACGCCGATGATCATCGTCAGGTAGGCCCCGTCGATCCGCAGGTGCGGCGTCACGAGGTTCCGCCCCACCTGCCCCCAGTCGGGGCGGGCGAGGTATGCGGAGACGACATAGGTGAAATAGATGGTGCAGGCGAACAGGAAGACCTTCTCCACCACCCGGTACGTCCCCTTGACCACGAGGAACCAGACGACGGCCGCGCCGATCGGCACGGAGATGTACTTGCTGACCCCGAAGATCTCCAGCGCGGAAGCCCAACCGGCAAATTCCGCCACGGTGTTTCCGAGGTCGGCGACCACCAGGGCGACGAGGAGAAAGAACATCGGGCGCACGCCGAATTTCTCGCGAATGAGATCGGCCAGCGTCTTCCCCGTGACCACCCCCATCCGGGCGACCATCTCCTGGACGACGATCAGCGCGATCGTGATGGGGATCAGCGTCCAGAGCAGGGAGTACCCGAATTGGGCGCCCGCCATGGAGTAGGTGGTGATCCCTCCCGCGTCGTTGTCGACGTTGGCCGTGATGATCCCCGGCCCCAGGATCGCGAAGAAGGTCAGAATTCTGGCGACGACGGGACGCCGTACCCGCACGGTGGACTCCTCCCCGGTGTGTCGTACCCGTTGAAAAATACCACAGCTTACGGGTCGGCCGCCCCGCAAAAGGCGATTTTCAGGGAGCTTTCCTGTAAGATCGGATAAAAAAGGCGGACGAGAGGCTCCCATGCCCGCGCGCATCCTCTTCATCGACGACGACCCCGCAGGCCGGGAGGTGGCGCTGTTCAACCTCCGGAAGGCAGGGTATGAAGTGACCGCGGCCGAAGATGGGGCCCAAGGGCTGTCCGCGTTCGCGGCCGCCCCGTTCGACCTGGTGATCACCGATCTCAAGATGCCGGGCATCCCGGGGATGGAGGTGCTCCGGAAGATCCACGCCGGGTCGCCCGACGTCCCCGTCCTCGTCATCACCGCCTTCGGAAACGTGGAGACCGCCGTGGCGGCGATGAAGGAGGGGGCGTACGACTTCATCGGGAAGCCGTTTCACCGGGACCAGCTCCTGCTCGCGGTGGAGAAGGCGCTCGATCGGCGCCGGCTGGCCACCGAGGTGCGCGACCTGCGGATCCGCGCCTCCGGAGTCGGGCGGGACGTCGCCTCCGTTTCCGCGGCGATGCGGCGGCTGCTCGAGGTGGCCGATCGCGTGGCCGCCACCTTTGCTACGGTCCTCATCACGGGCGAGAGCGGCACGGGGAAGGAGGTCCTCGCCCGGAGGATCCACGTACGGTCCCTCCGGGCCGAGGGTCCGTTCGTGGCGGTCAACTGCGCCGCGATCCCGGCGGAGCTGCTCGAGTCGGAGCTGTTCGGGCACGCCCGAGGCGCGTTCACGGGGGCCGTGCGCGACCGCGCCGGGCGGTTCCGCCAGGCGTCGGGCGGGACGCTCTTCCTCGACGAGGTGGCCGAGATCCCTCCGGCGCTGCAGGGCAAGCTGCTTCGGGCGCTTCAGGAGAGGGTGGTGGATGCGGTGGGAGCCGACGCGCCGGTGCCGGTGGACGTCCGAATCCTCGCCGCGACCAACCGGGACCTCCCCTCGCGGATCCGGGAAGGTTCCTTCCGGGAGGATCTGTATTACCGCTTGAACGTCGTCGAACTCGCCGTCCCGCCGTTGCGGGAGCGCCCGGACGATATCCCCCCGTTGGTCCGACGCTTCGTCTCCGAATTCGCCGGCGGACGGGAGATCACGGTTCCCGCCGCCGTGGTCGAGGAGCTTTCGAGGCGGCCGTGGCCGGGCAACGTGCGGGAGCTGATGAACGCCTGCGAGCGGATGGTCATCCTGTGCCGCGGGGACGAAGTTTCCCTCGACGATCTCCCGACCGCGCCGCGCGGGGCGGGCGCGGGGAACGCGGAGGATGCCTTGGCTTCGTACCCGCCGCTTCCGGCGGAGGGACTCTCCCTGGTGGATCTCGAGAAGCGGGTGATCGAGCGCGCGCTGCGCATGAAGGGCGGGAACATCACGCAGGCGGCGGCGTACCTGCGGATCCCCCGGCACATCCTCGTCTACCGGATCGGGAAATACGGGCTTCGCCGCGATGCCTGACCGCGCGCGCGGGGGCTTCGCACAAGGGCTGCTGGAGGACCTGCGGCCGATCTTCACGTCGAGGATGGTGATCTCCGCGTGGATCCCGTGCCTCGTGATCACCGTGCTGCATTACCGTACCGGGGCGCAACATCCATGGGGGCACGACGTCCTCCGCCGGCTCTACTACCTGCCGATCCTTTTCGCCGCGTTTTCCGGCGGCTTGCGGGGCGGGGTCACCGTTTCCGTGTTCGCGTCGCTGGTCTACCTCCCGCACGCCTTCACGAGCTTACTGGTGCAGGACCCGGCGGACGCGCTGGAGAAGGGCCTGGAGATCCTCCTCTATAATATCGTGGCGGTCGTGGCGGGCCTGCTGGTCGACCGGGAGCGCCGCGAGCGGGAGCAGCAGGAACGGCTGGCGACCCGGCTGGGAGACGCCCTCGCGGAGCAGCGGCGGATCGAAGCGCAGCTGATCCGCGCGGGGAAACTCGGGGCGCTGGGCGAGATGACGGCGGGGATCGCCCACGAGATCAAGAACCCGCTCCACGCCCTGAAGGGGACCGCGGAGATCCTGCGGGACGCCGTCCCGGAAGGCGTGCCCGAGCGGCGGATGCTCGAGCTGCACATCGAAGAGATCGACCGGCTCGGCCAGACCGCGGACCGGTTCCTCTCCTTCGCCCGGCCGATCCCGGCTTCTCTGCGGCCGGTGGAGCCGAAATCGCTGATCGACCGCGTCGTGTCGCTCGTGTCGACCCAGGCGCGCAAGGAGGGGGTGGGGACGGTCGTGGCGACGGACGGCCCCGTGGATCTCCCGAAGGTGATGGGGGATCCGGACCTGCTGGCCCAGCTGCTGCTGAACATCGCGCTGAACGGGGTGCAGGCGATGGTCCCGGTGGGTGGTGGAACGCTGACCTTCTCCCTCGGGACGGAGCGGCAGGGAGGGAAGGCGTACGTGCGGATGCGCATCGCGAACTCGGGGCCGCCGATCCCGGAGGAGAACCTCGAGCGGATCTTCGACCCGTTCTACACCACGAAGGACGGCGGAACGGGGTTGGGGCTCTCCATCTGCTCCCGCATCGCCGACGAGCACGAGGGGACCTTGTCGGTACGAAACCTGCCGGCGGGAGGGGGCGTGGAGTTCTCCCTCGCCTTGCCGGCGGCGGAGGGGATCGATGACCGAGGGTAACTCCCTGGTACACCCGAAGGTATCTGCGTATGGATGAAACCGGCATAACACCGCCCAAGAAGACCGTCAGTGGCGAGACGATCGAGAATGCCCTGGATGTTCTGGCTGATCGCGGTCCGAAGGGGCGCTTATCCCGCCTTCTCCCCTTTATGGGACCGGCATTCATCGCCAGTGTCGCTTACATCGATCCCGGCAACTTCGCCACCAATATCCAGGGAGGAGCCAAGTTCGGGTACACCCTTCTCTGGGTGATCGTCGCCAGCAACCTGATGGCGATGCTTCTCCAGACGCTGTCGGCCAAGCTCGGCATCGCCTCGGGGTTGAATCTGGCCGAGCAGTGCCGCAACCATTTCTCGCGCCCCGTTGTTCTTACGATGTGGGGGTTGATGGAGATTGTGGCCATGGCGACCGACCTGGCCGAATTCCTGGGTGCGGCAGTCGGCTTTAACCTGTTGTTCGGCATTCCCCTCTGGCTGGCCGGTATCATGACCGCCATAGCCACCTTCCTCATCCTGGGTCTTGAGCGTTACGGCTTCCGGCCGATAGAGGCGGTCATTGCGACGTTGGTAGGCGTTGTCGCGGTCAGCTATCTGATCGAAACCGTACTGGACAGGCCGAACTGGGGCAACGTGCTGTACCACTCGGTCGTGCCGCAGTTTGCAGGAACGGAGAGCATACTCCTCGCGACGGGAATTCTGGGCGCCACGGTCATGCCCCATGCCATCTTTCTCCATTCCGCCCTGACCCAAGGCCGCGTTGTGGTGAAAGACCCGATCCAGATACGCAGGCTGTTCCGCTATGAGATGGTGGATGTGTTCGTTGCCATGGGACTGGCAAGCCTGATCAACATGGCGATGCTGATCATGGCCGCATCGACGTTCTTCAAGCACGGGCTGACCGAGGTTGGATCTCTTGAGACGGCGCATCGCACTCTGGAACCATTGCTGGGCAGGGGATCAAGCTGGATCTTTGCCGTTTCACTTCTGGCTTCCGGCCTGTCTTCCTCTGCCGTGGGGACGATGGCCGGACAAGTGATGATGCAGGGTTTCCTGAAAAGACAGATCCCTGTCTGGATCCGCCGCCTCGTCACAATTATCCCATCTCTGGTCGTCATCTCCATCGGCCTGGACCCGACGCGCACCCTGGTGATCAGCCAGGTGGTGCTCAGTTTTGGCCTGCCGTTTGCCATTATCCCGCTGATCATCTTCACAAGACGTAAAACGGTGATGGGAATACTGGTGAACCACCCTGCCACTACGGCACTGACCTGTATCGTGGCGGCCCTGATCATCGCCTTGAACGTGTATCTGGTTTATCAGGTATTCGCAGCGGGGTGAAAAAATGTTCAAACATCTGTTAGTTCCCTTGGACGGATCACGCATGGCGGAAGTATCTCTGGCTGCCGCCGTTTACCTTGCCAGAACGTTGGGTGCAGTGGTTACCTTGCTCCACGTGATTGAGCGCGGTGCGCCGCAGGATATCCATGGGGAGCGTCACTTGACGGGCCCCGATGAAGCTCGTGACTACCTGGACGAGGTAGCTGCCCGCGCCTTTCCCGCCGATATATCCGTGGAGCGGCATGTGCACAGCAGCGAAGTGAACGATGTGGCGCGTAGCATCGCAGAGCATGCGCGGGAATTAGGTCCCGACCTGATCGTGATGTGCACCCATGGTCGCGGAGGTCTGCGCGGCCTCATGTTTGGCAGTATCGCCCAGCAGGTGATCAGACTTGGGACAACGCCGGTCCTCCTCGTACCCCCTGTCACAACCGGAGCCTCGCCCACATTTTCCTGTAACCGGATGCTGGTGGCGTTGGACGGCAACCCCGACCACGAAGAGGGGTTGAAGGTTGCCGCAAGTCTGGCAAAAATCGGTGGAGCCGAGTTATGTCTCATCATGGCGGTTCACACATTCGACACGTTATCGGGGGAGCAGGCTGCCACGGCGAAGTTACTGCCGGGTGCAACACATGCTTTGCTGGACTTGGCCGAGAAGGATGCGAAAGAATACCTGCATCGTCACATAACCACATTACATGCGGCGGGGTTTACGGCGACGGCCGATGTCCGTCGTGGCGATCCCGTCATCGCCATCCTCAGCGCCTCGAAACGGACGATGGCTGACCTGATCGTCTTGGCCACCCACGGGAAAACCGGAATGGATGCCTTCTGGTCGGGGAGCGCCACGCCGAATGTGACCAGCCGCTCGGTTATTCCGCTGCTACTGGTGCCTGTGCGGAGCAAAGAGCCTGGATAGGGTAAGCGCCTCCCGGGCAACATCGCCTCCGCCCCCGAATCCCCGAAAAATGTTTCCGGAGCGCATCTCCCCCTTGCGGTCGACCATCTCATGGGCTGCAGGAAGAGTTGGAGGTAGTCATCCAACCGACGGACGGCGAGGAGGGAATGGGGATGACAAGGAAAAGCGCACTATACGCACTGGCGGTCGTTGCCTTGACGGGAAGCATGGCGGTAACCGCCTTGGCGGGCTACGATTGGGCGGCGGGGGCGTACAAACCGGATTCTTCCGTCTCGGCCCAGCCGGAGCAGGGTGTGGAGCAGCCGAACGCGGGGGAGATCCGCGAGCCGATGGAGACCGGATCGGTCCCGGATCGGTCGGGGAGTTTATACGACCTGGATTCGAGCAAGACCGCAGATGAACCGACGGCGGAGTTCGGAGGGCAGTCGTTCCGCCCGGACGTCGATACCGGTCCGTAATCCGGCGACGAACCGGACAAACGCTCGATCAACGGCGGCGCCGGATGCGAATCGCACCCGGCGCCGTTTTTTTAAAGGTACAATGGAAAGGTGGCACGTCCCGGGGCGGCTCCCCGGGGAGGTGGGTGGGTTGAATCGTCGTTCCGTCGCGGCATTCCTCGGGGTGATCTTGTGGTCGTGCGCCGGAGGCGTATCCGCCGCCGGGACTCCCCCGATTCCTTCGTCCTCCGCCGCGAGAGAGTCTCCCTTTCTGTCCGCCATCCTTCGCCATTCCGCCGGGGGAAGCCGCGACCTTCAAGGTCTTCCGGTCGATCCGTCGCTGCTGGAACGGGAGATGAGCCGACTCGCGGACCGCCTGCGCCCCGAGGTGGCGGACGCCTCCGACGGGGATCACGTCGTCGACGCCTTCCGCCGCGTTCTCCTCGTCGAGGAACGGTTCACCTACGACAAGTCGTCGGCGGACCCGGGGAACTATCTCCTCGAATCCGTCCTCGCTCGCAGGAAAGGGAACTGCCTCGGGCTGTCGTTGCTCTACCTCGCCCTCGCGGATCGGCTCGGCATCCCTTTCCGCGGGGTGTACGTCCCGTCCCACTGTTTCGTCCGGTACGAGGGGAACGGCGCCCGCGTGAACGTGGAGTTCGCGGAGAGCGGCGCCACCTGGGGGGACGACCGGTACCGGCGGGAGTTCCGGATCACGCCGGACAGGCCGTATCTCCGTTCCCTCTCCCCAACCGAGATGCTCGGCGTGTTCCTGAAGACGTTGGGGGCGGGATACTCCCGGAAGGGGCGGGAGGAAGACGCGCTCCGACTTTACGAAGAGGCAGGGCGCCTCTATCCGGGGTTGCCCGATGTGCACTATAACGCGGGGGTTTCCCTGCAGAAGCTGGGGCGGCACGAGGAGGCGATCCGGAAGTACCGCCTCGCGCTCACTCTTGACCCGGAGATGGCGGCCGCCCGGGACAACCTGAGCATTCTCCTGGCAGGGAAGGGGCGGTACGAGGAGGCGATCGCGGAGGCTCGCCGGGCCGTGGAGCTCGAGCCGTGGAACGCCGCCGCGCGGGGGAACCTCGCCGCCGCCTACTGCGGCTGCGGGCGGCTCGATGAGGGGATCCGCGAGTACCGGACGGCGGTGGAGAACGACCCCGGGAACCGAAGGCTGAAGTCGGGGCTCGAACGGGCGTACATCTCGCGCGGGTCGCACCGGGAAGCGCTTCCGTAGCGGGCCTACCGGTCGGTCAGTGCCCGCACGACCGCGGAGATGTCCCGGTCGCCGAATCCCTTGTCCCGAGCCGCACCGAAGAGGTCGCACGCGGCGATCGTCACCGGCGTCGGTATCCCCATCGCCTTCCCCGTCTCCACGGCCAGCCGAAGGTCCTTGTGCGCGTGCTTCAGCGGAAAGTTCGGGGTGAAGACCCGCTCCCCGAGCATGTCCGGTCCCTTGAACCGGATCGCCGGGCACGCCACCACGGAGTTCTCCAATACGTCGAGGATTTTTTCCGCCGGCAGCCCCGCTTCCATCCCGGTGAGCGCTCCTTCCGCGAAGACGCACAGCACCGTCCCCAGGATCTGGTTGATGATGAGCTTCATATGGGCCGCCATCCCCGTGTCGCCCATGTGGATGACCCGGCTTCCCATGGCGAGGAGCAGCGGTTCCACTCGCTTTGAGAGGCCGGCGTCCCCGCCGGTGAGGATCACCAGCGTCCCCTCCGTGGCCGGATTCCTGCTCCCAAGCACCGGCGCTTCGAGGTAGTCGGCGCCCGTTCCCCGGACGAGTTGTGCGATCTCGCGCGACGTTTCCGGCGAAACGGTGGTCATGTCGATGTACGTTTTCCCCGGCGACAGGGCGGTGAGGACTCCCCCCTTCGCCGTGACGACGTCGCGCACGGCAGCGGGGTCGGAGACCATCGTGATCGTCACGTCGGAGCGTCGGACGAGATCCGCGAGCGACGCGGAGGCGTTCGCCCCCGCGGCGATCAGAGGCGCCATCTTCGCCGGCGTCCGGTTGTACACAGTGACGTCATGGCCCTTCGCAAGGACGTTCCGGCACATCGGTTCGCCCATGATCCCCAGACCGATGAAACCGACCTTCGCCATCGCCGCTGCCTTCCCCCGGGGGTGGGATCGTCCTCGAACTTCCTGCCTTTAATAATTCCGGTCTTGACGCGGACCGCCGATCCATCAGAATGGTACCATGACCTTCAATACCGCGGATCTCCTCCGAAAGACCCCCCTGTTCGCGACATTGCCCGACGACGACCTCCGGCGGGTCGCCGATCTCGCCGTTTCCCGGCGCTTCGCGAAGAAAGAGGCGGTCTTCCGGGAGGGGGACCGCGCCGACGGATTCTTCGTCGTGGTCTCCGGCAAAGTGAAGGTGTTCAAGCTCTCCGGGGAGGGGAAGGAGCAGATCCTTCACGTCCTGGAAGCGGGGCAGACGTTCGCCGAGGCGGTGATCTTCGAGGGGGGAGCCTATCCCGCGCACGCCGAGACGCTCGCCGACACGGAACTCTTCTTCCTTCCGAAGCGCCCGTTCCTCGACTTGCTGGAACGGCATCCGAACGTTGCGATCCGGATGCTGGCGTCCCTGTCCCGCTGGCTCAAGCGGATGACCGACCTCGTGGAAAGCCTCTCCTTGAAGGACGTGGAGACGCGCCTGATCTTCTACCTCTCGGAGGAGCTCAAGGCGCGCGGCATCCCCCCGAAGGACGGGGCGGAGCTGGAATTGCCGATCGGCAAGAACGTGCTCGCCTCCCGGCTGGGGACCGTTCCGGAGACCTTCTCCAGGACGCTCAAGAAATTGCAGGACGACGGCCTGATCGTCGTCCGCGGGAAGCGGATCCGGATCGTGTCGGCGGGGAGCCTCTTTTCCATCCTGACGCACTGACCGCCGCCTTCGGGCGGCGTGGTATCATGACGGGCATTGCATCCTTTCGACGGAAGGGGGGCCGCGGGGATGGGACAGTTCGCTCTGAGCGTGGTGGGAAGGGACCGGCCGGGAATCGTCGCGGAGGTGAGCCGCGTCCTTTTTGAACTCGGCTGCAACATCGAGGACTCCACCTGCACGATCCTCTCCGGGCAGTTCGCGATGATCCTCGTGATCGCGCACCCGAGATTCTCCCTGGCCACGGAGATCGACCCCTTCTTCGACGCGGTGCGGAAGAACATGGGGCTCACGGTCTCCCTGCACACGCTGAAGGACGAGGAAATCTCCCGGGAGAAGGGGTTCGAGGGGAGGCCGCACATCATCTCGGTGTACGGCGCCGACCGCCCGGGGATCGTCTACTCGGTGGCGCGGGAACTGGCCCGGCACAATGTGAACGTGACCGACCTGAACACCCAGGTGGTGGGCGCCAAGGACCGCCCCGTCTACATGATGGTCCTCGAGGTGGACATCCCCGAGGAGGTCGACATGAAGGATCTCGAGCGCGAGTTCGACAAGATCCGGAAGGAGCTCTCCATCTCCATCACCGTGCGCCCGATCGAATCGCTGGAGCTCTAGGCAGGACCTTCCATGGCCGTTCTCCCCATCCGCGTTTTTCCCGATCCCGTCCTGAAGGAGAAAGCCGTCCCCGTCGAGGGGCTGACGCCGGAGGTGTCCTCGTTCATCGACGACCTGCTGGAGACGATGCGGAATTCCCCGGGGGGCGTCGGAATCGCCGCCCCCCAGGTCGGGGTGCTGCGGCGCATCGTGATCGTCGACGTTTCCGCGCACCGGCGCGGGAGCCAGGAACAGAACCACGGATTGCTGATCCTGTTGAACCCCGAGATCCTGGCGATGGGAGGGAAGCAGATTGTCCGCGAGGGGTGCATGAGCGTCCCTGATTACACGGCGAACGTCCAGCGCGCCCAGTGGGTGCTCGTGGACGCGGTCGGCCGCGACGGCGAGCGGAAGATCATCGAGTCGATCGGGTTCGAGGCGGTGGCGATCCAGCACGAGGTGGACCACCTGGACGGGGTCCTCTTCCTCGATCGCGTCGTGTCGGTGAAGACGGACCTGTTCCGGCGGAAGAAGTACCGCTGACGCGCAGCTTCAGTTTGCTTCGCGCGGCGAGGTGGCCATCCCGAGCCGCAGCTCCGGAGCCGGGGCGACAACGGCCGGGGCCGGCTTCTCCTTCCGGGAGGCGCGCAGTCCTTTGAGGAAGCCCGCCACGCCGCGGACCGTGATCTCCCCGGGCACCGGGGGCAGCGACGCAACGGTGGTCTCCGGCTGCCCGGAACCTCCCCGCGGGGTCCCGGCCGGGCCGATCCGGGAGAACGAACCCGCGCCGGTCGCTTCGGGAGAAATCTCCTTTGCCGCCAATCGGGCGGTCTTCTTCACGATCCCGTCCTCGATCCGCTGGACGGTCGGGTTGTTCAGCGTAAGGAACGGGGTCGCGGTCTGACGGGTCCCTTCCCGGGAGATCTCGATCGTCAAGCCGCTCCCCGTGGTGTCCCGGATCACCGGGATCTGCCGGTCGACGTCCGAGGCCATGGCGCCGCCGTATGCGAGGAACCCAAGGGCGAAGGCAAGGGAGGCAATCCCGATCCGTTCCATCCGTCCGGAAGTCCGTATCTTCATTTCCCTTCCCCCGTTCTCCCAGGTTCGCTCCGCCTTCGCGACCGTGAAGAATGCAAGGAGGGGGCCATGGGGGAATTTCGTAAAACGCAGTAGAATCAATTGGATGATTTGATCGCTTTCGCGGGCCGGATTGCAGGATTGCAATCCCGTTGCTCCCGTTTACGGTTTTCGTTTTTTTTCCGAAAAGGGGGCGAAATCCGCCCGGACTTGAATCGAAAAAACGTGGGTACGGAAATTGCTGTACCACGGGAGCAGGACGGGTTTTCGCGGAAAACAGGACGATGTTTGACATTTTGGGAATTCGTAATTTCAGGAATAGGATTTACACGCGGTTTGCTTCACCCCGCGTCCGGAAGCGACGGGGAAGGTGGTCCCCTCCATCCGTCGCACCCGCGGGTTTACGCCCGGAGGCTACGGGGGCATTCAACCCCTCCTGGAATTCCCCCGCCGCCTCCGGGTAAATCCTTCCCCATCCTCCGTTCTCCCCGATCGTTCAACGGACAGGCCTTTCCTTGTCGAGGCGCTCGCCCGGAAGAAATCTGCCACCCTGAAAAAAAACTCCGTTTGCCCCTTGAAAATAGCAGGCAAGGTATGGCCGGTTCCTGCCGATTAAGTATTTCAGTGCGACCCCCCAAGTGGAGGAGATCAATGGACCGAGATGTGGAAAACAGGATCCCCTGCAGCCAACTCACCCCACTTGAGGAACTGGATCGGCTCCGTGCCGTATTCGATCTTTCCGGCGACGCCATTTTCATCCTCGACGGCGAGGGGCGGTTTCTGGACGTGAACCAGGTCGCCTGCGAGCGCTACGGCTATACGCGGGACGAGATGCTGCTGCGGCGCGCGGAGGACATGATCGTACCTTCGCTGGCCCCGCACTACACGAGTCGGATGGCAGTTCTTCAATGCGGAGGAGCCGCCATCTTCGAGACGATCCAGCGGGCGAAGGACGGACGCCTCATTCCCACCGAGATCCATTCGAGATCGATCCGGCGGGGGACGGTGACCTTCATCATCAGTATCTGCCGGGACAATACGGAGCGTGTGAAGGCGGAAGAAGAGCAGCAGATCTTCAAATCCCTCGTGGAGAACAGCACCGATCTCATCGGAATCGCCACGTTGGACGGGAGGGTCTTCTATTTGAACGAGGCCGGCCAGAAGCTCGCCGGCCTGGTCGGCCTGGAGGAGGTCCGGAGAACGAGGATTCGGGATTTCGTTTTGGAAAAGCATATGGATCCCTTGCAAAAGATGTTGGCGTACCTCTCCGAAAACGGTACGTGGAAGGGCGAGGCCCGGATCCGTAACTTCAGGACGAGAACGACGATTCCCATCGAAATGCATGGCTTCGTCATCAAGGACAACAAGACCGGACAGCCGATCGCCCTCGCGACCATCTGCCGCGACATCACCGAACGCAAGAAACTGGAAGAGGAGATGGGGAGGGCCGACAAGCTGAATTCGATCGGTATCCTGGCCGGAGGGATCGCCCATGATTTCAACAACCTCCTGACGGCGATCTTCGGGAATATCACCCTGGCCAAGATGCACGCAAATCGCCAGAGTGAAGTGTACGCGCGGCTGGAGGAATCCGAGAAAGCGACGCAACGGGCAAGAGACCTGACCCATCAGTTGTTGACGTTTTCAAGGGGGGGGGGGCCGGTCAAGAATACGATCTCGGTGCAGGAGATGGTAAAAGAATCGGCCAATTTCGTCCTGCGGGGATCCAACGTCAAGTGTGAATTCCGGTTTCCCGCCGACCTGTGGCCCGTGGAGGCGGACGAAGGACAGGTGAGCCAGGTCCTCAACAATCTCATCATCAATGCGGCCCACGCCATGCAGGACGGGGGTACCGTCCAGGTGCACTGCGGGAACGTATCCATCGCTCGAGACGACCTGTCGCTGAGGAAGGGGAACTACCTTTCGATTTCGATCATGGATCATGGGCTCGGAATCCCGAGGGAGAACCTTTCGAAGATCTTCGACCCCTATTTCACGACAAAACAGAAGGGAAGCGGTCTGGGTTTATCGACCACCTACTCCATCGTCAAGAACCATGGCGGGCATATAACGGTCGAATCGGAAACGGGGATCGGTACGACCTTCCAGGTGTACCTGCCGGCTTCCGTAAGGGGAAAACTGCTCCCGCGGAGCGAGGAAGAAGACGTCGTCAAGGGAAAGGGAAAGATCCTTGTGATGGATGACGAGGAAACGGTCCGGGATGTCGCCCGGAACATGCTGGAGTGCCTGGGGTATTCGGTGACGGTGGCCAAGGACGGGACGGAGGCGATCGCAATCTATCGGATGGCGATGGTTTCGGGGGAGCCGTTCGACTCCATACTCATGGATCTGACGATCCCTGGCGGCATGGGGGGGATGGAAGCGGTAAAGAAGATTTCGGAGATCGATTCGAACGTGAAAGCGATCGTATGCAGCGGATACTCCAACGACACCATCATGGCGAACTACAGGACGTTCGGTTTCTGCGGGGTCATCCCGAAACCGTACAGCTTGAAGCAGTTGAGCGGCACGATCAGCGATGTCCTGTCGACCTCGCATTGAATCCTCGCCAACGGAGAGAGCGCACCCGAAGGGGAAGATCCCGATGGAAACCACGGTAAGGAAAAGGGGTCAGCCGTCGCCGGCCAACCCCTTGGAATTTCATGGTGGCCCCTCCCGGAATTGAACCGGGGACACGAGGATTTTCAGTCCTCTGCTCTACCATCTGAGCTAAAGGGCCACCTGGTTGAACGGTGAATTATATCGGCGGGCTCGCGCCAGTGTCAAGGGAGGGCGAGTCGCCTGGAGGAGCTTCAGCCGGGGCTTCCGGCTCCACCGCCGCAGGAAGAGGGAACGGCACGTCGGTCCGCACGACGACGGTCTTGCACACCTTGTCGTGGAGCCCCTGCTTGCGGGGATCGAAGGCGGCCCAGATGTACCCGATGTAAAACGTCAGGTCGCACAGGAAATACCCCAGCCACCGCAGGAACGCCTTCCGGTAGTCGAGGGGCGTCCCGTCCTCGTTCACCACCTTGATCTTCAACGCCATCTTGCCGAACGTCTGTCCGTACGTCGCGTGGAGGTAGACGTAGTAGAAAACGGGGAACGTGAGGAAGAAGAGGCCACGGAGGACGTTGGCCATGGAGAACCCCGCGCCGTTCCGGCTCCCCTCGCCCAGCCCCATGCCCGTCCACAGACCCGCGTCCGCGCCGAGCCGGTCCACCAGGTAGATCAGGTTGAACGCCGCGATGATGATGAGCAGGTCGATGACCCTGGCCGCGGCGCGCGACCAGAACCCGGCGTACGGAATATCTTCCGCACCCAAATGCTCATCGGACAGCAGAAGAAAAATCGCCCCCATTATGGGAGAAATCAATAGGGAGATAATGAACCATTTCCCGGGATTCTTACCTTTTTGGGAAGCAAAATACCCGACACCGATCGAGCATATAGTCCAAAGTACGACCCCGCCGATAATTACGATCATGGTTCTTTTTCCGTTGAACGATTATTTTTCGTAATGGTACATCACCATGGCGAGAACCGCGAGTGCCGCCGTCTCGACGCGAAGGATCCGGCTCCCCAGTCCCGCGCACCGGCACCCCGCCGCCGTCGCTTCCCGGACTTCGTCCGGGGAGAAGCCGCCCTCGGGGCCGACGATCAGGGCGACGGTGCGGGCCCCTCCCATCCCGGAGAGGACCCGCTTCAGGGAGAACGTCCCTTCGCCTTCGTAGAAGACGATTTTTCCTTCGTGGCCCGCCGCGCGGCGCAGCGCCTCGGGGTACGGGACGATCCCGGACACCTCCGGGACGCGGCCGGAGCCGCACTGCTTCGCGGCGGCCAGCGCCACCCGCTCCCATCGCGACAACCGTTTCCGGACATCGGCGGGATCGGGACGGGGGATCGTGCGGGACGATCGGAACGGGATCACCCGCGAGACGCCCATCTCCGTCGCCTTTTCGAGGATGAAGTCCATCTTGTCGGCTTTCGGGAGTCCCACGAACAGGGAGACGGCGACGTCGGGCGGAGGTTCCGGCGGGAACGTCTCGAGGATCTCGGCCCGCAGGGAGCGCGACGTCGCCTCGAGGATCCGCATCCGGTACCGGTTCCCCTCCTCGTCGAATGCGAAGAAGGAGTCGCCCACGGAGAGGCGGAGGGAGCGGAGCATGTGTCCCGCCTCGGTCCCGGAGAGGACGGCGGTGTCGCCGGAGATGTTCTTTCGGTCGACGAAGAAGGTCGGCATCGCGTTTCCCCGATCACCCCCGGCGGAAGAGGAGGGCCGTCCATTGCCCGTCGACGGATTCGGCGAGAAGGGAGGCGCCGTTTTTCACGAACTCCTCGACCACCCAGCCGCTCTTCTCCGCGAGGATGCCGGAGAGAATGAGGTGTCCGCCCGGGGCCGTCCGCCGCAGGAGTTCGGGGGCCATGTCGATCAGGATCTCCGCGATCAGGTTTCCGAGGACCAGGTCGAAGGCGCCCGGGATCGCGGACAGGGGAGTGGTCTCCGCGCGGAACACGCCCGCCACCCCGTTCTCCCGGGCGTTCTTCGCGGCGACGTCCACCGCCACCGGGTCGGTGTCGACCGCGAGGACACGCTTCGCGCCGAGGCGCGCCGCGGCGATCCCGAGGATCCCCGTTCCCGTCCCCACGTCGAGGGTGTCACGGGGGGCGGGGGAGAGGTCGAACACATCCTCGATCATCCGCAGGCACATCCGCGTGGTCTCGTGGGTGCCGGTTCCGAAGGCCTGGCCGGGATCGACCGTCAGCACGACCTCGCCCTCTCCCGCCTCGACCGTCTCCCAGGAAGGCTTGATCACGATCTTCCGGCCGATCTTCCTGGCGTGGAAATGCTCCTTCCACTTTTCCGCCCAACCCGTGTCGCTGATCTCGGTTGCGTCGCTGAACGCCTCCGGACCGTGCCCGAACGACTCCGAAAGTACCGGGAGGAGATCGAGGAACGCCTGTTTAAGGGCGTGGAGATCGGTATCCCAGGGGAAATATGCGGTCAGGCGGGTTACCGTCGGCGGAGGGGGGATCGGGTCGGCCGGGTCCCCTTCCGCGCCGAGCAGCTGCTCGTCGTAGGCCGTCCCGAGGGAACCGTGGGCGACGAAGAACTGGGTGATGGCGTCGACCGCCTCACGGCGGGTCTGGACGGAGAACGATTTCCAGCGGGTCATGGGGTACGAGCACGATAGAGGAAGGGAGGTGGAAACGCAAGTCCCTCCGGGGGCGCACTTCAGGCCGCGCAGCGGTATCCCATCCCGGCGCGGTAGGAGACGCGTTTCCGGTCGACCATCAGGATGTAGCGGTCGACCCTCTTTCCCGCGAACGAACGGGGGAGCCAGCATACCGGGAAGCGGTGCCGGAGATCGAGGCCGCTCCGAACCATGATGTTTCCGTTCTTGTCGCGTGACGCCATGAATTCCCCGGTCTCGCTCAGGCGGTATTCCACGGTGTACGACCGGCACTCCGGGATGTGGACGGGCAGGAGGTGCAGGTTGACGGAACTTTTCACGTGGTATCCCGCCTTCAGGGCGAGGTGCCCACCCTCCACCGTGATTTCCTGACGCACGGTTTCCGCTGGGAAAAACCACGCTCGAAGGTGGTTGATCATTTGAGTGGAATTGTAGCAACATTCGTTCCGTAGATCCCGTGGAGAAATTGCCCGGCGGATCGGTAAGTTACGGAACGTGTCCGGGATGTGCGGCCCGGATCACGGAAATGTTCGGTAAAACGTTTCCTCCTTTGGGAACCCGGGGATCCCTCCCCCTTCCCGGTCCATCATCCTCCGGATGTGGTATCATCCGCTCCTGTTCCGCAGGAAAGCGCGAGCGCCATGGATCCCGCGAGAAAAAAAATCCTGACGATCACGGACCGGCTGGCCCCGCGGGCCGCCCGGATGCTGCGCGAGATCACGTCGTACGCCGAACTCTCCCTGAAAGAGACCCGCACCTCGGAAACCCTCTCGGCGTTCCTCGCGGAGCGGGGGTTTCGCGTGAAGCGCGGCGTGGCCGGGATGGAGACGGCCTTCCGGGCGGAGTTCGCCTTCGGGAAAGGTCGGCCCGCCGTCGCGTTCCTGTGCGAGATGGACGCGCTGCCGGGGCTGGGACACGCATGCGGACACAACATCGTCGGGGTGGCGTCGGCATGCGCCGCCGCCGTGCTGGCGGAGTTCGGGAAGGGCGTCTTCCGCGCCGGGAAGGTGATCGCCCTCGGAACGCCCGCCGAGGAGACGGGGTACGGCAAGGCCCGGATGGCCGACAAGGGGGTCTTCCGGGGAATTGACGCGGCGATGATGGTCCACCCGTCTTCCCGCCGCCACGTGGCGAAGGGGTATCTCGCGCTGGCCAAGCTTCACTTCACGTACCACGGCCGGGCGGCGCACGCGGCGGCGTACCCGGAGCACGGGATCAACGCGCTCGACGGCGTCCTTCTCCTCTTCAACGGCGTCTCGGCGCTGCGCCAGCAGCTTCCGGACACCGTCCGCGTTCACGGCATCGTCACCGAAGGGGGGCGCGCTCCCAATATCATCCCCGAGAGGGCGAAGGCGTACTTCTACGTGCGGGGCGAGACGCTCGCGGAGATGCGCGACGCGGTCGCGCGCGTGAAGGCGTGCGCCGCCGGCGCGGCGACGGCCACCCGTTGCCGGCTCGAAGTGGAGGAGGGGGCGTATACCCAATCGCCGATGAAGGTGAATCCCGTCCTGGCCGACACCTACCGGCGCGCGCTGACGCTGTTGGGGCTTCCGGAGAGCGGCGCGCCGACGAACCGGAACCGCGGCTCCTCCGACATCGGAAACGTATCCCAGGTCGTCCCCACGCTGCAGCCGAACGTCCCCATCACCTCGGGCGCCCGCGTCGAAATCCACACCCGCGCCTTCGAGGAGGCGACGACGAAACCGTCCGGCATCGAAGGAATGACGGAGGGGATCCGGGCGCTCGCCCTGACCGGGTACGACCTCTTTGCCGATCCGTCCCTGGTGAAAGCCGCCTGGCGCCAGTTCGACACCGCAGAACAGGGACAGACCGCAGAACAGGGACGTTCCTGAGAACTCCCGTTGAAGAGGGACAGACGTCCTTTTTTATGTGGAGTTCTCAGGAACGTCCCTGTTCTGCGGTCTGTTTTGGGGTCTGTTTTGGGGTCTGTTCTGCGGTCAGGCGAGGAGGACGATCGTGACGCCGTCGCCGCCCTGTTCCCGGGGTGCGGGGAGGGACCGCTTGACGTAAGGGGACGCCGCGAGGTGGCGCCGGACCGCCGTCTTCAACGCGCCGGTGCCGTGGCCGTGGATCAGGAAAACGTGGAGCGCCTGGGCCAGCGACTGCCGGTCGAGGAAGGCGTCGATCTCGGGAAGCGCGTCGTCCACGTACATCCCTCGCAGGTCGAGGGTGTTTTCCGGCGTCTGGAAGTGCACCGCCCCCGGCGACGCCTCCACCGGCCGCGACCCGCCGTCCGACCGGCGCTCCCGCGTCCCTCCCTGCGGCGGAAAGACGCGGACCTGGTCGCGCGGGACACGGACCTTCATCCCGCCCGCCGCCACCTCCACCTCGCGGTCCCCGGCCGCCGCCGGCGCGGCCACTTCCGCCTCCTTCGACAACGACACGACGAACACCTTCCGGCCGGGAAACAGGGTCTCCCCGGGGGCAAGGGGAGCGGACCGGCTCATCAGCGTCCGGACGGCCGGGTCCTCTTCCGCCGCGTGCGCCTTCTCCTTCCACGCGCGGATCACCGAGGAGGCCTTCCGCACCGTGTCGATCTTCCGGTCCTTCCGCATCTCCTCCGTGACCCGGGCGAGTTCCCCTTCCGCTTTCCGGATCTCCTCCCGCATCTTCAGGCGCGCCGCGGAGACCACCCGCGACTCCTCGGCCTTCATCTTCGCCAGCGAAGCCTCGAGCCGCCGCGTCGCCTCCTCCGTCTCCCTACGCCGCCCCGCAAGCTCCGCCCCCTCGGCACGCACCCGTTCCCGCTCGCGCTCCAGGCGGTCGATCACCTCCGTCAGGTTCGTGCCGGGGCCGGAGAGGTACCCCTTCGCCCGCTCGAGAACCTCGTCCGGAAAGCCGAGGGACCGCGCGATCTCGATCCCCATGGAACGGCCCGGGACCCCCAGCGACAGCCGGTACGTCGGCCGAAGGTGTTCCCCGTCGAACGCCATCGAGCCGTTCTCGAACCGGGAATCCGTGAAGGCGATCCCCTTCAGCTCATCGAAGTGCGTCGTCGCCGCCACGCGCACCTCCCGGTCCGCCAACGTTTCGAGGAAGGCGCGGGCGATCGCCGCCCCCTCGCGCGGATCCGTCCCCGAGACGACCTCGTCGAGCAGCACCAGCGAACCGCGGTCCGCGCCCGAGAGGATCTCGTTCAGCCGCCGGATGTGGGCGGAGTAGGTGGACAGGTCCCCCTCCACGCTCTGTTCGTCCCCCACCGCGACGAACAGGTTGTGGAAAATCGACACGGTCGAATCCGGGGAGGCGGGGATCGAAAGCCCCGCCATCGCCATCAGCGTAAGCAGCCCAAGCGTTTTCAGCGCCACGGTCTTCCCCCCCGCGTTGGGGCCGGTGAGGATCAGGCACAGGTAGGGGCGGCCCAGGCGCAGGTCGTTCGGGACCACCGGGCGTCCGCTTAACACCAGCAGCGGGTGGAGGGCGGCCCGCAGGTTCGTCTCCCCGGCGTCGGTCACCGCGGGCTCGGCGGCGGAAAGTTCGTCCGCCAGCAGGGAGCGCGCCTGGATCGCGTCGATCCGGGCGAGGAGGGAGAGGGCGAGGCGCAGTTCCTCCTCCTTTCGGGCGACCCGGCCGGAAAGCCCGGCGAGGATCCGCGCCACCTCCCGCTCCACCTCGAGCTCGGCCATCTTCACCTCGTTGTTGAGGTAGACGAGTTCCTCCGGCTCGAAGAAGACCGTCTGGCCGCTCTGGGAAGAATCGTGGACGATCCCCTGGAAGAGTCCCTTCGCGCTTGTCTTGAAGGGGATCACGACGCGGCCCGACCGGACGGTGGCGTACGTCTCCTGGACGTGGCGGGCGTAGCGCGGGGAGGAGAGGATCCCCTCCGCCGTCTCCTGCAGGCGGGAGCGCATCTTCAGGAGTTGCCGCCGCAACGGCCCCAGTTCCTCCGACGCCCGGTCCAGCACGTTCCCGTTGGCGTCGATCGCCTGCTCGACCGCCTCGGCGAGGTCGCGCAGCGGCGGGATCCCGTTCGCGTGGTGGGCCAGCCGCGGGTACCTTCCGCGCCGGTCCTCGAAGAACCGGCGGATCCGCTCCCCGACGCGCGCCGTCTTCCCGATCCGCAGCAGTTCCGTCGGGGAGAGGGAGGCGCCCTTGGCCGCCTTCCCCACCTCCTCGCGGATCTCCTTCACTTCGTCCAGCGGAAGGGCGCCATCTTGCAAAAGCATCCGTCGGCCGTCGCGGTTCTCCTCGAGCGACGCGCGGACGGCGTCGAGGTCGGTGCCGGGAGCAAGCGCCGCGCACAGTGCGCTCCCCGGCTCCGAGGAGGCGTGGGCGGACAACCGGGCCGTGATCTTCCCCCATTCCAGGGCCGACAAAGCGGCTTCCCAAGGCGCTGCGTACAACGTCACGTTCCTCCGATCTATTCGATCGATTCCGGCAGATCGAGCAGGAAACGCCATGCCGGGACCACCTCGATGGTCCCGTGGCCGGTATCGATCCGGGCGTCCTCGTTTCTGGTCACGATGGTGCCGGACTTGAGGTTCAATTCGGCGATCGCCTCGGTCAATGCCGCCATTTCCCGTTTTTTCGTCTGCGGTTCGGCCAGGGATTCGCAAACCTGGACCAGCATCCGGGCGCGGTTCCGCATCGGGACGACGAAGTCGACCTCCCGGCCTCCTTTCGTCTTGTAATAGTAAATCTCGGGGTGAAGACGCCGGAGCGCCATAAACACGAGGTTCTCGAGGAGATGTCCGGAGTTGACAAGAATCCCCGACGAGACCGACGTGACCAGGGCGGGATCGACGCAGTAGATCTTCTTCGGGTTGGTGTTGCTGCGCGCCAGGGACGCGTCGAAGATCCGCACCGTGAACAGGAAAAAGGCGTCTTCGAACCATTCCAGGAAATCCGACACCGCCGACTTGGGAGCCTTGTGACCCAACGATTTCAGGTATCCCGTGAGGTTGTTGACGGAATACAGCGAGGCGGTGTTGTCCACCAGCCAATGCGCAAGGTCGGTCACGGCCTTCGGGTGGGAAACATCGTGACGCTCGACCAGGTCCCGGAACAGGATGGCGTGGAAATATTCCTGATGAATCCTGATCCGCAGCTGTCGGCCAAGTCCGGCGACCTCCGGGAAGCCGCCGGTCTCCCAATATTCCTCGAAGGCCTTCCGTACGAGGAGCCGCTTCTTCGTCGACAGGGGGCCCTTGCATTCGGTTCCCTTATAGGCGAGGAACTCCCGGAACGAGAACGGGAACAACTCCCATGACAACGCCCGCCCGCGCATCTGCGTGGCGATCTCTTTCGAAAGCATCCGTGCCGATGAGCCCGTCAGGTAGACCTCGCACCGCTCGGTCCGCATCAAGCGGTCGACGAAAGACTCCCAACCAGGAACCTCCTGCATCTCGTCGAAAAAGCAGTAGACCGTTTCGGTGTTTTTCTTCTCCGGGTAAAGGGAATAGTAGGCCTCGGTGATCAGCCCGAGATTGTCTTGCCTCAGATCGTGGAGACGGTCGTCGAAGAAGTTCAGATACAGGATATTCTCGCGCGGGACTCCCCGGTTCATGAGCTGTTCCATGACCTGGAACAGAAACGTGGATTTCCCGCACCGGCGCACTCCGATGCAGACGGCCGCCTTGCCGGGAACCGGCTCTATCCGTAAATGCCGTGGCACCCCGGTATCCGGCCGGGATTCCTGGAAGTCCAGGAGGATCGATTTGATCGTTTCGATCATTTTGGCACGACCAGTAATTATTATTTCCGGATAATGGCTAATCCGGCAATAATAATGGCCGGTTCAGGTTGAACATGTCAAGGGAAATTCCCGGGAGTTCTTGGGACCATCGGATCGTGGTAGCATGGTCCCCGATTCCCCCGCGTGGAGGCGTGTCCCCCCTTGGAAGGCGTTCATCTCATCTTTTTCTGGCTCGTCTTGGCCGCATACGGCGCGGAGGCCGGGTTCCGCCTCGCAGGCGTCGCGCCCGCATCCATGTGGAAGAGCCCGTTGTTCATCGGCGTCCTCCTGCACGCCGCGTTCCTCGGGTTGCGGTGGGGCCTCTCGGGCCACGCTCCGATGGCGGGGCTGTTCGAGTCGCTGACCGTCTTCTCCTTCTGCTGCGCGCTCGCCGGGCTGATCCTGTGCCGGTCGGAGGAAACGGCGGCGGCGTGGAAACCGCTCTCGATCCTCGTGCTGCTTCCGCAGGCCGGGGCGGCGCTGATCGACAAGCGGATGACTCCCCTGTATCCCGCGCTCGACACGCCGTGGTTCGCCTCCCACGTCGGCCTATCCTTCCTCGGGTACGGCTTCTTCGCCGCGGGACTGTCCCTGGGGATCGTCTACCTGCGGGGCGGCGGCGACGCGGTCTACCGGGCGGCGGGACGGTCCGCGCTGTACGGGTTCTCCGCCTTCTCGGCGGGGATGGTGTGCGGGGGGATCTGGGCGTACTACGCGTGGGGATCGTACTGGATCTGGACGCCGAAGGAGATCTGGTCGGTGATCGTCTGGATCTACTTCGCCGCGCTTACGCACCTCAAGTTCATCCCCGCGCAGGAGGGGTGGCCCGGGTGGACGAAGCGGCTCGAGATGGGCGCCACCGCGGCGGGGTACGGCGTCGTCCTGCTCACCTTCCTCGGCGTCAGCCTGCTGCTGCGCAGCTCCCACTCCTTCTGATGAGCGTCCCCCGATGAAGGCGCTTTGGCGGTTCCTCATCTCCCTCAAGACGTGCGCGTGGGCGGGGTTCGCCTTCTGCGTCGCGGGGGCCGTCGGCTCGGTGATGATGGGCCGGTACCCGGAGCTGTTCGCCGACATGGACGCGCAGGTCTTCGCCGGGTGGTTCGCCCGCAAGGGGTTCGCCGATCCGGCGCCGACGCTCTGGCTATACGGCCTGCTGGTCGCCACCGGCCTGTTCGCGGTGAACGCCGCGTGCTGCACGTTCGAGCGGCTGGTGCAGATCTTCCGGGGGACGGTCACGATGCGCCGTCTCCTGCCGCACGTGATGCACCTCGCCTTCCTCGGCGTGGTCCTGGCCCACCTCGTCAGCGCGGTGTACGGGGACCGGATCCCCGGCGTGGCGGTCCCGCAGGGCGGATTCGCCCCGATGGGCGGCACGGGGTGGGTCCTGCGGCTGGACCGGTTCGACGCGGTGATGGCGCCCGAGGGGTACCCCAAGGATTTCTCCGCCACGGTCACGCTGTTCCGCGACACGACCCCGGTGGCGCGCGGCGTCGTGCGGACGAACGAGCCGCTCTTCCACGAGGGGTACGGAATCTACATCAAGAACTTCGGGACCACGCCGTGGGGCGCCCCCTACGCGGTCTTCGACGCGAACCGCGACCCCGGGGCGACGGCGATCCTCGCCGCCTCGCTGCTGTTCACGGCCGCGAACCTCCTGTATCTCTTCCCCGCCCGGAGGAACGATGCGTAAAGCCTTTCCGCTCATGAAAGGGGACGTGATCGCCATCTGCGCCCCCGCAGGACCCGTCGACGCGGGACGCCTCGACCGGGGGATCGCCCGCCTCTCCGCGGCGGGGTTCGTTCCCGAGATCGCCGACGGCGTGCTCGCGGCGGAGGGGTACCTTGCCGGGGGCGACGCGCACCGGGCGCGGCAGCTCGAATGGGCGCTCACCCTCCCCGAAGCCCGCGCGGTGATGGCGGCGCGCGGCGGCTACGGCACGACGCGCATCCTTCCCTTCATCGATTGGAAGAAGGCGGTCCGGCGGCGGAAGCTGATCGTGGGTTTTAGCGACCTGGCCTCGGTCCTCTCGTACCTCTCCACCCGCCTCGGCTTTCCGTGTATCCACGGGCCGATGGCGGCGGCCGATCTCGCCTCGCGGTTTGACCCCGAGGGGCTGGACGCCTTCGCCCGCCTCGCGGCGGGGGAGGTCTCCCCGCGGGAGCCGTGGGGGGAGCCGACGGAGCGGATCCGCGGCGGCGCGGCGGAGGGGATGCTGGCCGGCGGGTGCCTCTCCGTGATCACGTCGCTCCTCGGGACGCCGTACGAGCCCGATTTCCGCGGGGCGTTGCTCTTTCTCGAAGACGTGGGGGAGCCCGCCTACCGGCTCGACCGGATGCTGACGCAGTGGGTCCAGTCCGGGCGGCTCTCGAAGATCGCCGGGATCCTGGTGGGAACGATGGCGTCGGCGCGCGGGGAGTCGGAGGAGGGGATCCGGCGTGTCTTCCACGACGCCGGGAGGCAGCTTTCCGTCCCCGTCCGGTACGGCTTTCCCGCCGGCCACGCGGGGAAAAACGTCGCCTTGCCGTTCGGGGTGCGGGCGCGGATCGACGTGAAAGGCCGCCTCTTCCTGTTGGACTCCCCCGTGGAGGCTTAGTGGCCCCTTTCATAAATACGGCTGCATTCGAGCGCCGCTGCATCCGCTCCTGCTGCGTTGCGCTCCTTGCGCCGTACTTGCTCAGTACGCCTCAGTCGCGCGCCTTGCCGGCGCGGCGCATCGACGCTCTCGGTGCGACGCCGTATTTATGAAAGGGACCACCAAGTGACGCCGGCCGCCTCGGGAGAGGATCCGCGCTTTCGGGAGGCCGCGGACCTCCTCGCGGTGGGCGTCTGGGAGGGTGCGTACGCCGCCGCGGTCCTTTTGGTCGCGCGGGGCGACGAGGTTCTCTACGAGCGGTCCGCCGGGTACGCCCGGGAGGCGTCGCTGTTCGATATCGCCTCCCTCACCAAGCCGCTCACGGCCGCCCTCTTCTTCGCCCTGTCGCAGGAGGGGCACCTTTCCCCCGACGGCATCGCCGCGGAGGTCCTCCCGTTCACGTCGCCCGACCCGAGGACACGGGAGATCCGGTTCGCCCACCTTCTCTCGCACACGTCCGGTCTTCCCGCCTGGCTGCCCTTATACGAGATGGTGGCGGCCGCGGAAACGGCGGAAGGAAGACCGATTTCCGGCACGGCGGAGGGGCACGACCGCATTCTCGCCGAGGTCCTCTCCCTCCCGCTGTCGCGCGATCCCGGGGCCGGCTGGGAATACAGCGATCCCGGATACATGCTGCTGGGACGGGCGATCGAGGTGGCCGGGTTCCGGTCGCTCGACCGGCTGTTCGCGGAGAAGGTCACGGCCCCGCTCGGCATGCGGGAGACCCGGTACCTTCCTCTTGCCGCGATCAGCGAGTGCGAGACGGGGCAGTTGATCCCGACCGGGTGGTCGGAGGTTCGGCAGCGCGAGAAGGCGGGTGAGGTGGACGACGAGAACGCGGCGGCGATGGGGGGCGTTTCGGGACACGCGGGGCTCTTCTCCACCGCCGGGGACCTGTTCCTGTTCGCCCGGGAGATCGTGCGGGCCCGCAAGGGAGAGGGGCGCGTGCTGACCCGCCCTTCCGCCTTGAGGATGACCACGCGGGTCGCGCAGCCGCCGGGGTGCCCGAGAACCCCCGGGTTCGACACCCCCACCCCGCCCCATTCGCAGGCCGGGGAACGCGCCCCCGCCGACGCCGTGGGGCACCTCGGCTACACCGGCTGCTCGATGTGGATCGATCCGGTCCGGGAGATCTCGGTGATCCTGTTGACCAACCGCGTGGTGTTCGGGAGCGGCAACCGGAAGCTGTCGGCGCTTCGCCCCCGGATCCACGACGCCGTCTGGAAGGAGATCGCCGGTTGAAGAACGTCCACCTGATCGCGGCGTGCGGCGTGGGAATGGCCTCCCTCGCGGGGATGCTGAAGGAGAAGGGGTGCCGGGTCACCGGATCCGACGCGAACGTCTACCCGCCGATGAGCACGCAGCTCGAGAGCCTCGGCATCCGGCTCGCCTCGCCGTACGCGGCGGAGAACATCCCGCCGGACGCGGACCTGGTGGTCGTGGGGAACGCGGTGTCGCGGGGGAACCCGGAGGCGGAGGAGGCGGCCCGGCGCGGCGTGCCGACGCTGTCGATGCCCCAGGCGGTCGCGCGGTTCTTTATCGGTGAGCGGGAATCGATCGTCGTGGCGGGGACGCACGGAAAGACGACCACCACGTCGCTCGCCGCCTGGTCCCTCTTCGACCTCGGGGCCGATCCGTCGTTCCTCGTGGGCGGGGTCCCGAAGAACTTCCCCGTGAGCTACCGGCTCGGACAGGGGCGCCACTTTGTGATCGAGGGGGACGAGTACGACACAGCGTATTTCGACAAGGGGCCGAAGTTCCTTCACTACCGGCCCCGGATCGTCTTGCTCACCAGCGTCGAGTTCGACCACGCCGACATCTACCGGGACCTCGACCACGTGCGGGAGTCGTTCCGGAAACTCGCGGCGATCCTTCCTCCCGATGGCCTGCTCGTGGCGTGCGCCGACTACCCGGACGTCGTCGCGGTGGCGCGGGAGGCGCGCTGCCCGGTGATCTTCTACGCGACGCGGGACGGTGCGTTTCCCGCGGGATCCGGCGCCGAGGCGTGGACGGTGCGGGGAACGGGGGAGTCCGGCGGAATGACCGGTTTCCGGATGGAGGGGGCGGGGCGCGCCCTCGACTTCCGGTTCCCCCTTCCGGGGCTTCACAACGCGGCCAACGCGGCGGGCGTCGCGATCGTTCTGATCCACCTCGGCTTCCTCCCTTCAGCGCTTGCCCGGACGTTCGAGCGGTTCGCAGGGATCCGGCGGCGGCAGGAGGTGATCGGGGAGTTTCGCGGGATCCTCGTGGTCGACGACTTCGCGCATCACCCGACGGCGGTCCGGGAGACGATCCGGGCGGTCCGCGGCCGGTACCCGGGGCGACGGATCGTGGCGGTCTTCGAGCCCCGGTCGAACACCAGCCGACGGAAGGTGTTCCAGCGGGAGTTCACCGCGGCACTGTCCGAGGCGGACGAGGTGATCCTGGCCGGAGTGTTCGGGGCGGAAGCGATCCTGCCGCAGGAGCGGCTCTCCCCGGAGGAGGTGGCGGCGGAGCTGCGCGCGTTCGGACGTCCTGCGCTGGTCATCCCCGAGGTGGACGGGATCGTCTCCCGCCTTGCGGAAACGTGCCGGGCGGGCGACCTTGTCCTCGTCATGTCGAACGGCGGTTTCGGCGGAATCCAGGAGAAACTCGCCGCCGCCCTTTCCATTTGACGGAACCCTTACCCTCTGATAGATTCGGCCAAATGCGCATCATCCCTGTCCGACACGTGGCGCGCGCCGTCCTTGGCGCCGTCCTTCTCCTTTTCTGTATTCCGGCCTCCCCCGTCCCGGCATCCGCCGCCGGGTACACCCGCCGCATCGCCATCGCCCCGTTCGCGTCCCTGACGAAAGAGGATATCGGGACGACGGTTTCCGTCCTGCCGCGCCTGCTGGCCTCCCGCCTGATGGCGCTGGCCGGGGCCGACGTGGTGCTTCTCCCGGCGGGCGGTACTTCCCCGGAAGCGGCGGCGAAGGAGGCGAAGGTCCCCCTTCTGCTCCAGGGGACGGTCTCCAAACTCGGCAAAGGATACAGCGTCGACACGACGGTGACCGACCTCGAAACCGGCAAGACGGCGGGGGCGTTCTTCGCCGCCGCGGCGACCGAGGACGACATCATTACGCAGTTGGGCGTTCTCTCGGGCGAGATCGCCGAGAAGCTCTTCGGCGTGCAGGGGGCGATCCGTGCCACCGCCCCTCCGGCACCCGCCGTGTCCTCGTCCGCTCCCGCCATGGCTCCGGGTGCGGCTGGGATCCCGTCGATCGGCGGCGCACCCGTCGCCGCGGCATCGTTGCTCGCACCCGTCGCCGCCCCGGCTCCGCTTCCGGCCACGCCTGCCGAAGGGTGGGTCCCTTCCTCCCTGAAGAAGGTCGGCCAGTCCGACAAGATCGCGGACGAGATCTACGGCGTCGTCGAGGGAGACGTGGACGCCGACGGAAACGGAGAGATCCTTACCTGGGGCCGCAACACGATCTACGTCTACCGGGTGAAGGGGAACGACGTTCTCCCGTACACGCGGATCTCCCGGAGCATCCAGAACCATTTCCTGAACGTCGACGCGATCGACCTGGACGGGGACGGGAAGAAAGACCTGGTCGTCACCAACCTCCAGGGGGACCGCCTGGCCTCCTTCGTCCTCCTGAGGAAGGGGGACGGGTTCGTCGAGACCCCCGGCACCACCAGGCACCATCTCGTGGTCCTTCGGGAGTGGAACGGTAAGAGCATCGTCGCCGGGCAGCGCCAAGGGATGAGCGAGGCGTTCCAGGGGAAGATCTACGCGATGAAATGGGACGGGAAGGCCCTTTCGGAAGGGGAGCCGCTCCCGCTCACCACCTCGATCCTTCCCGTTTCGGGCGGAGGGGTGTACAGTCTCTCGCCGTTGCCCTCCGCGAAGGACGCGCGGTGGCTGTACGTGGACGTGGAGGAGAAACTCCGGGTCCTTGACGCCGGAGGGAAAAGCGTCTACAAGTCGAAGGAGAATTTCGGGGCGCCGACGGACGGATTCGAGTACGGGGAACTCATTCGGCTGGAAGGACGGTATCCGACGCTCTCCCTTCGGCGCGCTCCCCGTGCGGTCGCCGGTTCCAGGGGGGAACCCCTGGTCGTGGTCACCGAGGTCCGGAAAGGGGCCCTGCAGAAATTGATCGGCGCGATCGAGTCGTCGCGGGTCGTGATCCTGCAGTGGGAAGGCAGCGGGTTTACCGAGCGGGCCGCCTCCCCGAAAAGCGACTTTTTCTACAGCGGCCTGGACCTGTTGCCAACGGGAGGATTGCGTCGGGGTGGACGGATCATCGCCTCCGTGATCGAGCAACCCGGGTCGGCCTTCAAGGACAAAGTGAGCCGGCTGGTGCTGCTGCAGGTGGAATAGAACGGTGGGAAGAAAAACCGGGCCCGTGAATTTTCTTGACACGACGGGACTCCGGGTGATATTCAGTTCAAAAAAAAACAAAGTTTCCAAAACGGCGCCCCGGGGGAGGGCGCTGTACGTCGACATACAAAGTGATGGGACATTCCGTTCGCGACGAGAGGGGGTGGTGGCCGGCAGTCGGTGGTGTTTCGATGTGGATCGGTTGGCTGCTTTCTTGGAGGGGAAGACAGGCAGTTTAAATTTTTCGAGGAGGGAAACATGCGGAAAGGCTTTCTGATCATGCTGGCGGTTGTGCTGGTCGCGGCTCTGGCCGCGCCGGCGATGGCGGGACTGGACGTCACCGGGTTCGTCCGCGACAAGGGGTACGTGTCCAACTTCAAGAACGGGGCCACCGCTCCGGTTCTGCAGAAAGATGCCCCCGCGGCAGCGTATGTCGAACAGCGCTTCCGGGCGAAGTTCTCGTTCGGCGAAGAGAACGTGAAGGCCGTGTGGTTCGTCGAGACCGACTTCGGGGCCTTCGGCGATTCGGCCGGGTCCGCGGTACCTGCGAACACGACCGGCGGCGCATTCCGGAACAGCGGCGGCGCCCTCGGCGGCGACCGGATCAACCTCGAGACGAAGAACATCTACATCTGGTTCAAGCTCCCCAATACCTCCCTCGACTTCACGGTGGGATTGCAGAACGTGAGCGACGCCTACGCGGGGCTGCTCTTCGGCGCCTCCGACATGGCGGGGATCTTCGCGAAGGGGAAGTTCGAGCCCGTGGACTACGTCCTCGGCTGGTCGAAGTTCTACGAGAACAGCAACCTGAAGGCGGACGATATGACTCTGTACGTCGCCTCCGCGAAGTTCGCCCCGACCAAGGACGTGAAGCTTGGGCTGAACTTCTACTTCCTGCAGGACGACACGGGGAAGGTTTCCACCGCGAACCAGCTGCCGTTCGGTACAAGCACTATTTCCCCTGCTCTCTTCGGTTCCGCGGTCACGAACCTGAACAAGAAGCGGATCTACACCCCGGGTGTTGATGTCTCCTTCAACGCCGGCCCGGCGACCGTCTCCGGTTTCGCCCTCTATCAGTTCGGGAAGGTGGATTTCCTCGACAACACGTCGGACGTCGATGTCAAGGGCTTTGCGGCCGACCTGCGCGGCGACATGAACGTCGGCCCCGGCAAGTTCTTCCTCGAGGGGCTCTACGTCAGCGGCGGCGATAACGTGGCCAATGAGTACAAGTCGATCGTCACCTTGAACGATGTCAACGCATCCCCCGGCGGGAACTCCTTCTTCGCCCGCACGGACATGATGATCCTGCTCCCGAACGGGGACGACATCAACACGTCGTCGGCCCTCGTCGGCGCGGCCGGTGTGGCCACCGGCGGCAACACGAGCCCGGGGAACGGCGGCCGCGGCATCTGGCACGTTGCGGCCGGCTACACCCAGAAGCTGGGCGACAAGCTGACCGGGAAAGTCGGCGCCGGCTACCTGGCGGCGACCAAGCTGCTGCTTACCGATCAAGGGGGTGCCACTTTTGCGACCACGAAGAAAGGCAAGGGGATGGGCACCGAAGTCAATGCCAACGTCAATTACAACATCATGAAGGGGCTCGATTTCGGTGTGTACGCGGCCTATGCTTGGCTGGGCGACTATTTCAAGTCCAGTCTCGCCGGTGCGGTCGATCCCGACGACGTGTACGACGTGCACTTCCGCCTGAACTACGCGTTCTAAGGGTTCCGACGGAACGGTAGCGGTACGATAGAGCCCCCGGGGGAAACCCCGGGGGCTTTCCTTTCCGGGCGGAATCCCCTATATTCATAGGCTCGTTTGACGGCGACGGAGGAGCGTAGCGCGTGTTCGAGAACCTGTCGGAAAAGTTCCAGGGCGTCCTCAAAAAGCTGCGCGGACTCGGGCGCATCTCCGAGGGGAACGTCGAGGGGGCGCTGAACGAGGTGCGCCTGGCGCTGCTGGAAGCCGACGTCAACTACAAGGTCGTCAAGGATTTCGTCGCGGCGGTGAAGGAGAAGGCGCTCGGGGCCGAGGTGCTCGCCTCCCTTTCGCCGGACCAGCACTTCATAAAGATCGTCCACGAAGAGATGACCCGGATGATGGGGGCGCAGGCGCAGGAGCTGAACCTCGCCCGCAAGCCGCCCGTCCCCGTGATGCTCGTGGGGCTGCAGGGGTCGGGGAAGACGACCACGTGCGGCAAACTCGCCCTGTACCTGCAGAAGAAGAAGCGGACCCCGTTCCTGGTCCCCGCCGACGTCTACCGCCCGGCGGCGATCGAGCAGCTGAAGGTCCTCGGGCGGCAGTTGGAGATCCCCGTGTTCGACTCCCGCCCCGACGCCGATCCGGTGGAGATCTGCCGGGAGGCGTTGAATTACGCCGAGCTCAACGGCTACGACACGGTCCTCCTCGACACGGCGGGGCGCCTTCACATCGACGCGCCGCTGATGGAGGAGCTCTCCCGGATCAAGGCGGCGGTTGACCCGGGGGACATCCTCTTGGTAGCCGACGCCATGACCGGGCAGGACGCCGTGAACGTGGCGAAGGCGTTCCACGAGAAGCTCACGCTTACCGGCGTGGTGCTGACGAAGACGGACGGCGACGCCCGCGGCGGGGCGGCCCTCTCGATCCGCGCGGTGACCGGGGCCCCGGTGAAGTTCGTCGGGACGGGGGAGAAGCTCGACGCCCTCGAACCGTTCCACCCCGAGAGAATGGCCTCCCGGATCCTGGGGATGGGCGACATCCTCACCTTCGTCGAGAAGGCGCAGGACCAGGTCGACGAGAAGCAGGCGAAGGAGCTCGAACGGAAGCTCCGGAAGAACGAGTTCACGCTCGAGGATTTCCGCGACCAGCTGCTGCGCCTCCGCAAGATGGGGTCGATGGAGGAGATCCTCGGGATGATCCCCGGCCTCGGTGCGAAGGCGAAGGAGCTGAAGGGCATGGCGCCCGACGAGACGGAGTTGAAGCGGGTCGTCGCCATCATCGACTCGATGACGGCGCAGGAGCGGCGAAACGCGCGGATCCTCAACGGCAGCCGCCGCAAGCGGATCGCCGCCGGGAGCGGAACGACCGTGCAGGACGTGAACCGCCTGATGAAGAATTTCCAGCAGGCGGAGGTGATGATCCAGCGGATGTCGAAGGGCGGGATGCGCGGCATGGGGAGGAACCTCCCCTTTTCCCGGTAGGGAATGTGGTACAGTAGCGAAACTTCCAATGAAAAGCAGGAGGATCGGTTCATGGCGGTGAAGATTCGTTTGGCGCGGACGGGCCGCAAGAAGATGGCCTTCTACCGTGTGGTGGTGGCTGACTCGAAGATGCCCCGCGACGGGCGCTGCATCGCGTACGTCGGGACGTACGCTCCCCGGGAGAACCCGGCGAAGATCGTGATCGACGAGGCGGTGACCCTCCAATGGCTCGCGAAGGGCGCGCTTCCGACCGAAACGGTCAAAAGCCTTCTGAAAAAGTCCGGCGCGTGGAAAAAGTTCCAGGAGACCAAGGCCACCAAACCCGCCACGGCTTAGTGCTCCCCGTCGCAACGGGAGTGTCCGGCTGCGTTGCCTCGGAGAGGCGGCTCCGTTCGTGGCTCGCCGTGCGGTGAACCTGCACGGCTGCGCTTTACCTCACTTCGCCCCCCTCCTGCGGCAACTCCGCCGATGGGGGAATCCCGGAGTCGCAGGGCTTCGGCGATTAAAGTTTGGGTGCGTACTGCGAGTAGGAGTGCCCCTCGCTATGAAGTTCCTCGACATCGGCCGGGTGATCGGCCTCCACGGCGTTCGCGGCAAGGTCAAGGTGGCGGCGTTCTCGGGGGATCCTTCGGGGGTCCTGGCGGCGAAGATGTTCCGGCTCTCCGGGGGGCGCGGCATGGCGCCCGGGGCGGTCGTCGACTACGAAGTGGTGACGGCGCAGTGCGCGGGCGGCTGCGCCGTTTTCTCGTTAAAGGGGATCGACACCGTCGCGTCGGCGGAAGCGTTGGTGAAGGCGGTCGTCTCCGTGCGATACGAACAGCTGCCCTCCCTCCCCGAAGACGAGTTCTACTGGATCGACGCCGTCGGCTGCCTCGTGGTGGACGGGGCGGGCGCTCCTTTGGGCGAGGTGGTGGCGGTGGAGCCGGGGGCAGCGTACGACTTTCTGGTCGTCCGGCGGCCGGGGGGGGAGGACGGGTACCTCCCCGTAGTGGCGGCCTTCCTTCGCAAGGTCGACACGGCGGCGCGGCGGGTGGTCGCCTCTCCGCCCGAGGGGTGGTAAGGGGGGCCCTAACGTGCGGATCGACGTCCTGACGCTTTTTCCAGAAATGTTTCCGGGGCCGCTTTCCCACAGCATCCTTGGCCGGGCGGGGGAAGCTGGGCTTCTCGCCGTCTTCTTGCACGACCTGCGCCCCTACGCGAAGGGGAAGCACCGGGTTACCGACGAGCCCCCCTTCGGCGGCGGCGGCGGGATGGTGATGAAACCCGAGCCGATCTTCGCCGGGGTCGAGGCGCTGCGCGCGGCCCACGGACCGGGGAGGGTCATCCTCCTTTCCCCCTCGGGTTCCCTCCTGACGCCGGAGGCCGCCGCGCGGCTGGCGAAGGAGGATCACCTGATCCTCCTCTGCGGCCGGTACGAAGGGGTGGACCAGCGGGTGGCGGACCACCTGGCCGACGAAGAGCTCTCCATCGGCGATTATGTTCTCTCCGGCGGGGAACTTCCCGCGCTGGTGTTGATCGACGCGGTGGCCCGGTTCCTGCCCGGGGTGCTGGGGGATCCGGCGGCGCCGCACAACGATTCGTTTTCACAGGGGATCCTGGAAGCGCCCCACTACACCAGACCGCGTGACTTCCGTGGATGGACCGTTCCCGAGGTTCTCCTGTCGGGGGACCATGCCGCCGTCGCGGCGTGGCGCACGGCGGAAGGGGAGCGGCGGACGGCGCGGAACCGCCCGGACCTGCTGAGGAAAAAGTTGACAGACCCATAGCGGTTGGAATATATTGTCAGGTCTTCTTCATCACCCGCAACCGCAGGCAAGGAAAGGACAGGGTATGGCCATGAGTCTCCTCAAGGATGTCGAATCCCGGCAGGTGCGCAAGGATCTCCCGAAATTCAACGTGGGGGACACCGTCCGGGTCTACTCGCGGATCAAGGAAGGCGAGAAGGAGCGCGTCCAGTATTTCGAGGGGATCGTGATCGGCTTCCACCGGAACGCCGTC
>Ga0334722_10000169_pt1 | contig 97076 bp, 109 predicted proteins | sample C3_bottom_MG_FD_207210 | JGI IMG/M metagenome (GOLD analysis project Ga0334722, IMG submission 207210) | Sediment microbial communities from Yellowstone Lake, YNP, Wyoming, USA - C3_bottom | ecosystem: Environmental > Aquatic > Freshwater > Lake > Sediment | place: USA: Wyoming | collected...
CGCATTTCCTGGCATGGACCAGTTAGGATTTTTGGCTTTTGCAATCCTTTTTGCTTATCCGATAGCCAAACCTAGTTTAGTACAGATATTGATTTTGCTTATACTAACACCCGCTATACACGTAGGAGCGAATGTTGTTGCTTTTTTGCTGAAATTAAAGAAAGAGTGGTACTAAGCTTTCAACTTCTTTGTAATTAAATAAAATCTATGCAGGAAAGTTATTGCTGATAAAACAAGAATTAGCCACAGAGATATTATTAGAACTCTAAAATCCATGAAAGTTAGGAATCCTGCGATTGTTAGTATGACTAATCTGTCTGATCGGCCGGCAAATGCAGAGTACAGGCGCTTGCCTGTTAAGGCTTGAGCTTGAGTTCCCAGATAAGACACCAGCAACACAGCAACTAAAGTTGCAAATCCAAGCAAATCTGGGATTTGTGGGCTTAGGGTTAAGCCCAAGAGAATTGCTACATCTGCTAGTCTGTCAAAAGTGTGGTCTATAAAATCGCCAAATTTGCTTTGCATCTCAAATTTCTTTGCGATTGCACCATCAAGAACATCAAAAAAGCCGTTAAGGAAAACAAAAACCGCTCCGAAAATAAAATAACTTTGCCAGAAAAGGTAACCGGCGATAAGAGCACAGACTAAAGCCAGTGTGCTAACAAGATTAGGATTTATTTTGAACACGAATGGAGAAATTAATTTTGATTTTAGGCCAGAAAGTCTCTCAAGCATTATATCCACTTAAATCTCCAGCCGAATAGATAAATATTTTCCAGGGCGTCCAATATGAAGTGTACTATCAAACCAACGCCAAACCAAAATAGAGGCGTTAGCATAGCACCTATAGCAACTGGGAAAATTATCCATATCTTGTGTGCAGGATAGTCTAAATCTTTGTAATACCTCTGTTCTATTTTCTTTAGGCTTTTATGTTTGTATAAATGGTCGATGTCTATTATGAAGTCTGCCATTAACAAGAAAACTAGCGCGTGCAAGCCAGTTTCAGGATAGAGCCAGCTCCAAAACGCCCAAATTAAAATACTCGAAAGAACGTGATACTGTATTCTTACCATTAGACGACGCAAAAACTAACTTATTTAAACTTCACGATGGACTCCGGGTTGATGAGTAAGCGTGCACTTAAGGATTTGCCACTGCAAGAAATCACTTTAAGGAAATACGAAGAGCCAGCAAATCTGGAAGGCAGGGAACTTGCAAAGAAGTTTTTGCTTTCCGTCGGCTTATTGCAGCCCGGTGAAAGTAGAGATGTTATAGTAGATATATTTCACACTCTTTTGTTGGCAAGGAAGGAAAAGCAGGTTCTTGCGATTGAGCATGTTCTGGAAACGCTGAAGAACAAGGCTGGAGCTTCGCCTCCGAATGTCAGGCGGCAGTTGAGACGGTTAAAGGAATTGAAATTGGTCGAGAAGCTGCCCGACGGGTATAGAATAACAGAGTTCAGCACAATAGGCCCCATAATTGACAGCTTCATTGTTCAATTTGTGGTTAATCCATCAGTTGAGAGAATAAAGCAATACGCGCAAGCGCTTGATAAGACTATATAACAATCGTGGATAAACTTGCGATTTTTATATTCCAACGAAATGCGAGGCATTTCGTGGACCTACGAACGTCGTTCGTTGGTTCCTCAAACTCGCTGCGAGTTTGAGTTATTTGACTATAAAGTATGTAAGTATCAGCAGCACAACTATCATTTCTAAAAATCCGCCCGTTGTTATGAAACCCCGAACTTTAAAATTGTGCAGCGGGTGAAAGGGCTCCACGCCCCTAACTGTCAACGAATCAGATGCTAGATGCGAGACATAGCCGATTATCAAGCCCATCAAAACCAGATTCGGAACTACAAAATACTTCACCAGGAAAAAGTTTACGGCAAGAAATATGGCAATTGGAATCCAAATGCTGTGAAATATTCCGCGGTGTTTTGTGAATGCTTGGATGGCACTGGAGACAACAGGGAGTTTTTGGGAAATTGTAGAATGTCGCTCGTCAATGTCAGGCAGAAATGCGCCAGCAATTAGCGCAATCGCAAAGCCGATCTTGATTATCCAATCTCCAGCGCCGAATCGGTCAAAGTAAAGAGATCCGAGAAGTGCTGCAAACAAAACGTGAGTCCGGCCTTGCATAAATAAAATAAAAAATAAAGAAGAATAAATAGCTTGTGAGTGCCAAGCTTAAACTTTTCCACCTATTCTGAACATTCCAGTTCCACATTTAGGACAGGTGCCTTTGACAGCAGGCCTTTCGCCAGACCGTCCTTTGATTGTGGTGTTTTTAGCGTCTTTTATTTCTCTTTTCGCTTTGCATTTTACGCAGTAGCCTTCTACCATATTCAAACCTCCGTATTATCTAACAAGCGTTTTCGCTAGTGAGTCAAACAGTTCGGCGACTTCTTCGCCTCTCTTCGTCAATGTCACCAATTTCAGCCGACCTTTTTTCTCAAATCGTACTAGTTCGGATTTCTCCATTCTCTGTAACAAATGCACTGTGTGACTATATGTGCACCTTGAATCCTTAGCGAGCATCGATGGATACTTTTCTTTGAGATTTCCTCGTGTAAGACACAGTAGAAGGTCTATTGGCTTATCACGCAAAAATATCTTTGAACCTTTCAATTTAGCACCTCAGTTGTTTTGTTTGCTTTGGTAAACAGTAGGCTTTATAAAACTAGCGAGATTTTTTTTCATTATAGCCAATTTGTTTACACAACTAAACAAATTCTGAAACTATTTTTGCTGCAAGTCGAGAAGTTATGTTGTTTACGTCCTTCGGCGGGCTAACTTCTACTAAATCTAGCAACTTTATTTTATTTTTTAGCTGCAAAACTACGTCTAAAACATCTTTCGGATACAAACCAAGTGGCTCTGGCCATCCAGTGCCAGGTGCGAACGCAGGATCTATAACATCTATGTCCAGCATGAAGTAAATATTTTTGTAGTTCGTTGCAAAATCAACCACGTGCTTTGCAGAAAAATCTTTAGCATATTGGAATTTTATATTATTTTTTTGTACAAATTCCAATTCTTCTTTAGTATAGTTTCTAACGCCAACAATCAAAATGTCAGAAGCCTTGAAAAAATTCTCTTTGATTGCTGCACGAATAACATCTTCGTGCGTTGGCGGCAGGAAATCGTCTTGAGCATCGAAATGTGCATCAAAGTAAATCAAGCAAGCATTTTTATGGATTTGTGAAAAGCCCCTCATTAAGCCGTAAGAAACTGAATTATCGCCGCCTAAGCTTACTATTATTTCAGTTTTATTATTTAGAACAGAGTTTTCTATGTTCTTAGTGGTTTTTTCAAAGTCTTCTTCAACCGGAACATTAAACCAGCGGACTTTTGGTGCTGAAAACAAGCTAGAGTATTCTTTTTCTATAACCGCTGGAGCTAGGGCTGCGCCTCTGCGCTCTTGCTCAACTATGCACTTGTCAAACGGTATTTTAAGTACGACTGCCATGGAAAACCGTTAAAAATTGAATTTAAAAGGTTAATTTATGGGCTTTGTTGAGAAAAGGAAATCAGAGTTTTTCTACAAGAAGGCAAAGGCTGAGAAATATAGGGCAAGGTCAGCTTACAAACTTCTGGAATTGCAAAAGAAATTTCACTTGATAAAAGAAGGTAGCGTAGTCGTAGATTGTGGCGCTGCGCCAGGAAGCTGGAGCCAAGTAGCATTAGAGTTTATTGGCAGAACTGGGCTTGTTATAGGAGTGGATATACTGCCGATAGCAGCTTTGGAAGGAAATTTTGTGTTCTTGAGAGCTGACCTGACCAAACCAACTGCAGCGGAAAAGATAAAGCAAGCATTGCCTAGACCTGCGGATTTGGTGATGAGTGATGCGGCGCCAGAGTTTTCTGGAATTAGGACAAGAGATATCGGACTTGCAATGGACCTTAATCGTGCCATTTTAGAAATTGCAAAAGAAATTTTAAAATCAGGAGGAAATTTTGTTTGCAAGTCTTTCCAAGGTCCAGAATTTCAAGATTTTGTTAAAGAACTCAAGGAAAATTTTGCAGAAGTCAATATCACCAAGCCTGCGGCTTCGCTAAAAGAGTCTTCAGAGATGTATCTAGTTGGATTAAAGTTCAAAAGAGAAAGTGCACGAACAGAGCAAAAAGGATAAGGCTGCTTAAGTCGGCAGCAGAAGTTGTCATAGGAATCAAAAAGTTGCTTGGATCTTTTCCTCGCTTGTAAACCCAAATACCACCAGTTATAGCAAGGAAAAAAATTGATAAAACCAGAGTTGCAGTTGACATAAACGCTATTGCAATGACTTTCAATGCCTCTACTACATTTATTTGTGCACCTTGGAAGTACGCAACTATTACAGAAACCACACCTAAGTAAAAGGCAGCAAACAGTGCAATAGTAGCAATTATTCTGAACTGGTCCCCAAGCTCATAGGACTGCCACCAATGCTTGGAAATTTTTCCTTGATATAGAAGATGCGTAAATTTGGCAGAAATTATTGTACCAAAATCACCAATCATATCATTTAGCGCAGGTATCATTATTATAAGAGGTATTAGGCCGGCAATTTTAGCCTTAAGTGCTTCTAGCCCTATGCCACCGATGCTACTTATTACAGAAGCTATTATAAGGATCCGTACGCTTTCCTTTAGTATCTTTCCTGTTAGACCCATGCAATCACCGCTATTCCTATTAGTAAGCTTACTACGCTAATTATGTCCCCTGTAGTTGTGACATAAGGCCCCATTACGTTGTTAGGGTCGAGACCTTTCTTGAAAAGCCAAAATGTTGTGTAAAGCGTTAATGTAGCTTCTATCGTATTTGCAAGTACGGCCGCTATTAGTGCGAGCGGGAAAATTTCCAGAGTTGCCGTGCCGAATAAAATGTAAGTGACAACATAAGCTACGGCCGCCAGGCTTAAAGCTACAACTATGGTTTCCACAAACGAAGCTAGCATATTTGGCCAAACTACCTTATTGCCCTTTATTTGTGTAGGAATTTGCTTCATGTCTAGCGCAGTACCAATTCTCGAAGACAAGGATCCGGAAATATTTCCGCGCATCTCTAGAAAGCCCGGCAATAAGATCAGCAGCCCGGGAATCAAAAGTATTTGATTTATGTAGGCAGCTAATATGGAGCCGGCCAGTAAGCCGCCACTCATGGAGATTATTTCAGCAATAAAAATTTCCCTGAAGTCTTTGTCAAGGTGCGCTCGAGCGCGCCAGTGATGCCTGTGCTTGGCTAGAAAAGGCGGTAAAGCTGATGTTGGCATAAGAAAATTAGGCGCGGGGGTGTTAATAAATATGTTCTCAATCTAGAACTTTAAGTCGGCCTTTGCGCGGCTCGTAAATCTCACCAGATTTTAGCAAGCCGATTAGTATATTCTTTGCTTCATCTTCTTCGAGCTTCGATTTTGAAATGACGTCAGTCATATCTGCGCCTTGACCTGCATCGGATTCTCTAATCAGGTCTATAATTTTTTTTTGGACCGATAAATCCTCATCTTTTATTATTTCAACAGCAACGTCTTCAGAAATTTGTGGCTTTACGTCCTCAGGCGTTGTCTCTCCAGCCGCCGGAGCGCCTAGTTCAAGCTTGTGCAGAATAATCCAATTCGGATCCTCGAGTTCCCTAGCTATTTCGGGAGACAGATAACGTTCTTCATTGTACTCCTTTATCTTGCCAACGAAGCGAACTAAAGAACCGACGCGCAGATTTCTTAACTTAAGCACGTCTGGACCGAATGCTTTGCACCTTATTGTTTCCGTTCCATCGTCAAGAGTAATTGTCGCATAGTTGCCGTCTTCAGAAAGGAATTTAGCAACGACTGTTGCAACTAAATGTGCCCTAGAAATTTTGTTGTCGTGGAATTCCACGTAACTTGGATCCCAACCTTGGCCTTTGACATAATTGCTGCCAAGTATGTCGCGAATCCAAATCTTCTGCGACGGGAGTCTTTTTTTAGTCTTTAGTTTAGTAATCATATTTACCACATCTTTTGAAGCAGACCAGGTTTAGGTTCAAACACGTCTCCTTTTCTTTTTAGATTGTCTAAAATATCTTCCGCTTTCAGTTTGTCCACACCTTCTGCTTCAGCTTCTGCAATAACATCCTGAATTGGTATGCTTTTTCCAACTTTTTCAGATAAAGCGTCTATTATCCTGCGCATAACGGCTATCTGGTTTCTTTCTTTTGCTGGTGTGCCTGCAATTCGGTCTATGTCAAATTTGCCAGTCTCAACATCAAGGGCTACTTCCTCCATTGAGCTTCTTAGAAGCGCGACTGCACGCTCGGCGTCCTTCTTTGTTACCTTGTCTGCAAGCCTTACGCGAGCAGAAGCTTCTGAAAGCCGGACTAGCGCTTCTAACTGACGAGCAGAAATAGGGATTGGCTTTACTTGTCCTTCTTCTGCCGCAGCACTTGAACGTAATTTTATGTAAAAGTTCTTTATTTCTTCCATCGCGCCCAGCGTCATCTTAGGGGAACAGTGCTGCTTAGCATAAGCGATGTACTTGCGCAGCAACAAGAAAGCTATTTCGGGCTTCTTTGATTCTGGATCGCGTGCAAGCTCAAGAATGTGTTGAGCAATTTTTTCATCTTTTTCGACGTTCGGTATATCTCTGATAGGAAAAATCAAATCAAATCTATTAATCAAAGTTGGAGGCAGGTCTATTTGGCGAGGAATGGGTTCGTAAGGATCAAATCGTCCGAATTTTGGGTTTGCTGCAGCCAAAACTGAAGTTTCGCACCTCAAGGTTGCATGAATGTTTGCTTTTGCAATAGTAACTTGCTGCTGCTCAAGTGCTTCGTGCATCGCTCCCGTGTCCTCGGGACTCATTTTGTCTAACTCATCTATGCAAGCAATGCCCTTGTTTGCTAAAACAAGCGCACCAGCTTCGAGAGCCCAACCATGCATAAATTCATCTCGCACTACGGATGCAGTTAGTCCAGCTGCAGTAGCACCTTTGCCTGCAACGTATCGCGCTTTTGGCGCCAGCTTTCCAATATATTGCAAAAGTTGCGATTTACCGGAACCAGGGTCTCCAATCAGGAATAAGTGAATATCACCCCGGGTTTTAGTTCCGTCCTCTCGGACTTTTTTTACGCCGCCAAACATTTGTAGTGCTATTGCTTCCTTTATGTTATCGTAGCCGAAAATGGAAGGTGCGATTGAATGCGCAAGCTTTTCGTAAATATTTGGCTTTTCAGCAAGTTCTTTGATGGCTTTTTCATCTTCAGGGGAAATTTCAATCTCTTCAAATTCCTCTTCGACAGTTTGTATGCTATTTGCTTCTACTATCAAATCATAAGTCGTGCTTAACCCGCCAGTTTTGAGAGGAATTGGTATTTCTTTTACAACGCCAACTACTTGCACCTTGTTTCCAGGGTAACGTCTTTTCTCTAATTTAGGATCGAGCAAGTCTTCTTCAAGGAAAACTGCAATCCTCTTTGGCTGTTCGCCTCCATCTAGGCTTTCTGGTGCTTCTTCTATGACCAGACGCTGTACGTCCATCATTCTCCTATCTCGAAGCTTGAATCTGCCCAGTCTGCCGCATTGGCATTTGCTAGGCTCGCGAAATTTCAAACTGGTCTGCTCAACAAGTATTTGTGCACCACAGGCAGGACACTCGAAAGTTGCCATAGTGACTTTCGGTCTGATATCCGAGGCCTGACGGATCAGGCCATCAGTAAAAGTAAGTTTGCCAAGATGCTTGGTTCTTATGTGCTTTATTTGAAGGTAAGCTGACTTTGGCAAGCCGAAAACTCGAACTCTAATAGGATATTGTGCTTCAGGAACGTCAAATTGTTTTATGGCCTCTTCCGCGCTTTCTATAACTTCCTTGAAATTGTTAATCAACTGCTCTGCGAGCTCAAAATCAAACTTAGAGAGCACGTTAAACTCTATTTGCAAGGCTCCTTGACCCTTTCTAACACAATTTAGAAGAGCTTCATAGTAGTATTTCTCTATAAATGTTCTAAATTTGCCTATTAGTTCTTCAGAAGGCATTCACAAGCACCCAGTGAGAACGAAAAAAGAAGATATAAAATAATTTGTATGTAGCTGAAAACAATTGATTTTGATATTTCAGCTACCTTACTGAGGCCGTAAGTCTCAGTTATGTAGTGGAAAACAATTCCACTACGATTATTTAAGCTCGCCGCCTTTCCTTAATTGGTCTCGCAAGATGTAAACGGACTCTATGATTTCTTTTTCAGATTTTGCGCCAGTAACTACAATCTTGCCAGTTCCGAAAAGCAGGAAGGTTATGTGCGAGTCAGGAAGCTTGTACACTAGTCCCGGGAACTGCTCAGGCTCATATTCTGTGTTTTCAAACTTGAATACTATTTCATTCAAATTCAATTTGCCACCAACAGAACCAGAAGCTACCATGTTCTGAACTTTAATATCTGGCTCTCCAGTAACTTTAAGGCTTATTGCTTCAAGCTTTCTGACAATAGCTGCAATTGCTCTCTTCGCATCTTTCAAAGATTTTGTTCCCGTGCAAATTATTTTTCCAGAGCTGAACAAAAGCGCGCTGGCTTTTGGCTGGTTTGCGGTTTCGTCCATCTTTAGAATCAAGCCAGGGAACTGCTCAGGGTTATACTCTGCGCGATCGAGTTTTGTTGCTAATTTCTCGAGAGGTAAATCCCTGTGTATATCTGCAGAAACAACAACATTTTGTGTTGTCGCATAAACGCCCTTTATTTTTTCTCTTTTGACATCCTTTGCTTTTTTGACAACCATCGCGCACTCTCCAAAAGCCTTCTATGAAAAAATCATTGATTTTTCCATCCCGCAAACTCGCCTAGTTTGCGTTATTTATAAAGGCTTTATAAAGCTTTAAAAATCTGCTTAAATATCTTTTGGTCAGGCTGCGTTAAAGCCGAACCTCAGGGACTTGCCCTTTATGTTTAATTGGTCCTTGTGCTTTCTTTTGTCCACGTCAGCTGGCTTTGCAAACTCTATTTCAGCAGCGCCTACTTTCGCTTTAATCTCGCGCAAGTGTTTTGCGATAGCGTCTTCCAAAGACTTGTCTGAAGAGACCGTAAGTTCGATTCTGTCAGTCTTGCTTAAGCCTGCAGACTTCCTTAACGCTTGCACGGCTCTTGTAAGCTCGCGAGCAAAGCCAGAAGCTAGCATTTCTTTAGTTTCTTCGGTTTCCAGGTAAACAGAGTAGTTGCCTATAGTCTGGCCTCTCAAACCTGCAGGAAGCTTTTCTTCAATTATGAAGTCGTCTTCGCGCAACTCGAAGTCCTTTATTACAACTTTTTTCTCTTTTCTAAGCTTTGTAAGTATAGACTCTGGACTCATTCTAGTTAGCTGCCCTATGACTTCCGTAGTTTCGCGCTTTGCCTTGGGCGCAATAGTGCTGTGGTTTGGCTTTACAGAATGCTTTATTCCCTTTAGTTCATGTTTGACTTCAACAGATAAAATATTTGCAAGTCTTTTTATCAGATCGCCTTGCTTCTCAACTGCCGTTTTGACATCGTGGTCTTCTGTAACAATGGTTGCTGATTTAACTGGCCATCGAACTGAGCGCGGCATCTTTTCTCGCAGCGCAAATATTGTTGAAGTGAGTTCTTTTATTACCCCTACCTCCGCTTCTAGCTTGGCGTCTATGGCTTTTTCATCAGCTTTTGGCCAGTCTAACAGGTGCACGGATTCTTCCTTTAGCTTAAACGCATTTTTCAGGTTTTGATAGAGCTTTTCAGTTACAAATGGCGTGATTGGCGCTAACATTCGCACAGAATCGAATAAAGTTCTGTAAATTACGTAAAGCGCGGCTTCGTCAGAACGTTCTCTAACAACTTTGATGTACCATCTGCTAAGCTCCAAGAATAGCGCTTCTATTGCCCAAGGCGCCTCATTGAAGTAGTGTTTGTTGAAAAGCTCTGTAACTTTGAGTATTGTGCTGTTAAGTTTTGAAAGCATATATCTATCTTCAGCTTGCAGCTTTCCAGATTTTAGTTTTGCAGGATTAACACCCGCGAGCTGTGCGGCTTCTATCAAATACGCGTGTGTATTCCAAAGCACATTCAAGATTGCAAGCTTAGTCTCAGTGTCTGCATAGTTGTAATTCAAGTCCAAACCAGGCTTGGCTCCACCCAACATATAGAATCTTACTGCGTCTGCACCATACTTATCGATAACTTCGTAAGGCGATATGGTATTGCCTATATGCTTGGACATTTTCCGTCCTTGTGCATCATTGATAAAGCCGTGCATAAAGACTGACTTGTACGGCGCATTCTTCCTAGCCATAATCGATAGCGACATAAGCGAGTTGAACCAGCCTCTAATTTGGTCCTTGCCTTCTGAGATAAAGTCAGCGACTGCTTCGCGGTCGCCAGTGGACGACCAAGGTGCAGCACCAGAGTCAAGCCAAACATCAAGCACGTCAGCGACGCGGTGCATTTCAGACTTGCAATTAGTGCATTTCAAGACAACAGAGTCTATCCAAGGCTTGTGCAAGTCTTTAGGCGTTTTACCACCGTGCGTCTTCAATTCGGCTGCAGATTCTACTACGATTTGATTTGAGCATTTATTGCAAATCCAGATTGGCAGTGGAATGCCCCAGAATCTTTGTCTGGAAATATTCCAGTCCTCCAAATTCTCAAGCCAAGACTCAAACCATTTTTGGCCAGCCCAATCAGGAGTCCAGTAAACTTTCTCATTTTCTTTAAGCATCAAGTCTTTCAATTTCTTTCTGGCCAAGAACCACTGCTTTGTTGCCCTGTAAACAATATCAGTTGCACAACGCCAGCACTTTGCATAGTCGTGCTCGTACTTGCTCTTGTGAACTAACATTCCAGCTGCTTCAAACTCTTTTATGAATTTATCATCGTCTTCCCTTGCTTTAAAGCCAGCAAACCGACCCATCCTTTCTGAATAGTAACCGTGTTCGTCCAATTCATTGAAAGCTGGCAAGCCATTTTTCTGTCCGACTTCAAAATCCTCGGGCCCGCAGCCAGGTGCACAGTGAACTAGACCAGAACCTTCTTCTGCTGAGACGTATTTGTCCGACAAAACTACGGTGTGAGCCTTTTTTGTTTCAGAAGCTTCTTTTAGCGCAGGAATCTCTGAAGTAAGAGGATGTTCATATTTCAATCCTTCCAAGTCTTTTCCTTTCAACGTTTGAATAACTTTGTAATTCTTGTCCAAAGTTCCAAATACCTTCTCTGCAAGAGCTTTAGCAACTATCCAAACTTCACCATCGACTTTAGCTTTAACGTAGTCTAAATCTGGATGAACCATCACTGCAAGATTGAAAGGAATTGTCCAAGGCGTTGTTGTCCACACAACTAAAAATTCATTCTTAGCGTCAGCTACCGGCAATTTTACAAATATAGCTGTGTCTTTTACTGTTGCGTAATCAAGCTCGTGTTTAGCAAGAGAGGTAGCGCAACGAGGACACCAAGTAGTTGATTTGAAGCCTTGGTACAAATAACCGTTTTTCCAAGCTTGCTTAAGCGCCCACCAAGCACCTTCTATGTACTCGTTGTACAACGTCATGTATGGCTTTTCCCAATCCATTGAGATTCCAAGCCTCTTGAAATCCTTGATCATCGGGTACATATTATCGTACGCAAATTTCTCACATTCTTTGACGAACTTCTCAACACCTAGTTTTTTGACAATCTCTTGCTTGTTTTTGATGCCAAGCTTGATCTCAACTTTATGCTCTATTGGTAAACCGTGAGTATCAAAACCAGGAGTGTCATTAACGTTAAAGCCAGACATGCGCAAAAATCGCCTGTAGCTATCTTTCACCACATAGTTCCAAGCATTTCCAACGTGGATTGCGCCAGTCGTGTAAGGGGGACCGTCTAAAAACAAGTACTTTGGAGCCTTGGCCAGCTTTTTCTTGACTTTCCCGTATATCTTGTTCTTTTCCCACCAAGCCAAAAGCTCTGGCTCCCACTTAGTTGGTTCGAATTTCATAGATTAACCCTTATACCACGAAATATAAACATTTTTATTGATTTCAGATTAACAATTGCGCGAGGTGTTTGTGTGATAGAAGTCTGGACCGAGAAATATAGGCCGAAATTGCTTTCTGAGGTGCGCGGTCAGCACGAAATAACATCGAGATTGCAGGCTTTTGTAAACACGAAGAGTTTTCCTCACCTTATGTTTGCAGGTCCGGCAGGGGTTGGCAAAACAACTGCAGCGCTTGCAATTGCACACGAACTTTACGGTGAAACCTGGCGAGACAATATTTTGGAGCTAAACGCATCTGATGCCCGAGGAATTGACGTAATCAGGGGCGCGGTAAAGGATTTTGCACGAACAAGAGCAGTTGAAGACGTTCCTTTCAAAGTAATTTATCTTGATGAGTGCGATGCCCTCACAAAAGAAGCCCAAGATGCACTTAGGCGAATTATGGAAGACTATGTTCAAACTACCCGTTTCATCTTGAGCTGCAACTATTCTTCTAAAATCATAACGCCAATCCAATCAAGATGCGCAATTTTCAGATTCAAACCATTGCCCAAGGAAATAGTTGAAGGAATTTTACAAAAAATTGCAGAAACAGAAAGCTTGGAGCTAACAAAAGAAGCTAGCGAGCTGGTTTACGAAGCTTCAGAGGGAGATATGCGAAAAGCAGAAAACTTGCTGCAAGCTTGCTCTGCTATGACAAAGAAAATTGATGCTAAGGCCGTCTCGGGGATAGTAAGCTTTGCAGAGCCACAGGAAGTTGAAGCTGTTGTTAAGCTTGCATTGGATGGCAAATTCTTGGATGCGAAAAAAAGACTGACAGATGTTATGATCGCGCACGGCTTGTCCGGAGTTGATATCATAAAGCAAATCCAAAAAGAAGTTTGGAACATAAAATTGGATGAAACGGTCAAGATAGAACTAATAAGAATCTGCGGCGAAATAGAGTTTAGAATGGTTGAAGGTGCAAACGAATTCATACAGCTCGCAGCATTGCTAGCCGAGTTTGCAGCAATTAAGAAATGACAGAACTCCTATATCAGAAAGACAGTTATCTGAAAGATTTTGAGGCTACTGTGAAAGCCGTTCAGGGTCGCAATATAGTTTTGGATATGACTGCATTTTACCCCGAAAGCGGTGGCCAGCCAGATGATGCAGGCAAACTTGTGAAATTGCCGGAAGGCAGGCCGTTCAAGATTAGAGGCGTAAAGAAACTTGGCACGGAAGTTGTGCATGAAGTTGATGAAGATGGCCTAAAAGTTGCGGACAAGGTGCATGGTTGGATTGATTGGGAAAGAAGATATACGTTAATGCGGGCGCACACAGCCGCGCATCTTTTAGCAGGCCAGATTAATAGAAAATTTGGTTCGCTTGTTACAGGAAAGCAACTTGGATTGGACAAATCAAGAATAGACTTTAACTTAGACGAGTTTGATCGTAGTAAATTTGTAACCTTGGTGAGCGAAGCTAATGAGGCTATAAAAACCGGAGCAGAGATTAGGAGCTTCTTCTTGCCAAGAGAAAAAGCAATGGAAATTCCTGGCATGGTAAAATTAGCAGGAAGACTGCCACCCACAATACCAGAGCTTCGCATTGTTGAAATTACTAGAATAGATACACAAGCTTGCGGTGGCACGCACCTAAAAAATATTTCAGAAATTGGCGAAATTATTCTGTTAGATCTTGAAAATCGTGGTAAAAGTAACAGGAGGTTATATTTCACAGTCAAATGAACGAGCCTTGGGTTAAAACATACAAGCCGAAGAAGATTTCTGATATAGTTGGCCAAAAGACTGCACTGCAAGAAGCTCTAAGTTTCATACAAAGCTTTCCGGTAACTAAAAAGAAAGCTTTGTTATTGCACGGTCCAGCAGGAATAGGAAAAACAGCAATTCCACACGCAATTTCTGAAGAGTTTGATTTGGAATTAGTTGAACTAAATGCATCAGATTTTAGGAATGCAGATTCTATTACTACGGTTTTAGGCGCGGCTTCAAGGCAAGCTAGCCTGTTTGGTGGCAAGAAACTAATTCTAGTTGATGAAATTGATGGAATTTCTGGACAGCAAGACCGCGGCGGCGTAGCAGCAGTAATTGACGTCATAAAAGAAACAAAGTTTCCAATAATACTTACTGCAAATGATGTTTACCTAGATAAACTGAAAACTTTGAGAACTTACTGCCAGCTTGTCGAACTAAAAACAATTAGTTCTGCAGAGATTTTGAAAAAATTGAAATTTATTTGCCAAGAAAACGCAATAGAATGCGAAGAAAGTGCGCTGCAAAAGCTTGCAGCGAACGCAGATGGAGACTTGAGAGCTGCGATAAATGACTTGCAGATGATTTCTGGAGGTAGAAAGCAGATTTTTGAGGCTGATGTTGTGTTGTGGGGCCGAGAAAAAGAGGAAAGCATATTCAATTTGCTTAAACTCGTCTTCAAATCCTATGATGCAAGTGCAATGCTGCAAACTGCAGAATATGTTGATGAGGATTTAGACCGTTTGATTTTATGGCTAGACCAAAATATTCCTGCAGAATATACAAAAGCTTCAGAACTGGCATTCGCATACAATAATTTAGCAGAGGCCGACAGGTTTTTAGCAAGAATTAGGCGATGGCAGCACTGGAGATTTTTGATTTACGCGAGGCTTTTGAGTTTAGTTGGTGTACAGCAGGCCAAATCTGAAGTCAACAGGAGATTTGTGCTGCACCAGAGACCAGAATTGCTTCTAAAATTGTTTATTAGGGCTGCTAAAAGGAAAAAAGCGCAAAGCCTGGCCGAATTTGCAGGTCCGAAACTGCACGCTTCTGCTGCAGAGCTACAAAAGAACTTCTGGCCGTATTACCAGTATATTTTAGAGAAGAATCCGGAATATGCAGAAGGCATGCTCGAGTACCTTGGTCTAAGTAACCTTTAAAAGAGATTTAAGCTCTGTTAAACTGGGCGACTAGGTCGGGGTGGCTAGGCCTCACCTGCATCGGGAAATGGTCTTTATGTCCGAACTGAAGCCTTGAAGACGGCAAGCCTGTGATCTATTGTCTTGTTAGCGGCGTAGAAGCATAGTCTTGCAGGGCGTTTTGGTTAGGAAATCCGCTAGGTCCGGAAGGAAGCAACGGTAACTTTGCTAGGATGTGCTTGTGAGTAACTGTGTGGAGCTTGTTAGCGAGGTCAGCAATAGGTGGCTGGTACTGTCAACTTTGAGGGTGTCGCCCTTTCATAGAAGCCGGGGTGGCCCAACCTGGTACGGCGCAGGTTTGCTAAACCTGTTTCCCGAAAGGGATTTCTGAGTTCAAATCTCAGCCCCGGCGCTCACTTATGAAGAATTCGTTGGCTCTTGTTTCTTTGTTATATCTACTATTGTAATATCGAATGTCAGGGTTTTGCCAGCTAACGGGGGATTAACATCTAAGAAAATCTGGTCACCAGTTACGTTCAATACTTTTCCAGAACTTGTTTGCACACCAACTTCTGGGTTTACAGTAAGGGTTATCTTATTCTTTGTGAGCTCTACATCCGGTTTTCCAAAAGGCGTTGTGAAGTTTTCTGGAAGATTTTGTTGCCACGTGATGCTGCTCGGAGATGTAGCAATTACTGTGGCCGGCCAGCCAGTTGTCGGTATCGTAATGTTGTCGCCAATGTCATAATGTACTATTACAGTAATTGTTGTGTCATTTACTGCCAAAACCTCAAACTTAATTTTAGACTGTGTTTCAGTTACGATGTTGCCGACACTTACATTTCCGATAAAGTGATCTGCGAATATGTCTGCAGGCACATAACTTTCGGATATGTTTGAAACTATTATTCTGCTAATTTCTAATTTCCTCGAAATATTTGTAATCTTGGTAGGATCATACTTGCCGTAACCCTCTTCTGGAGATAGCGTGACAGCCTTTGTTTGACCTTTGCGCATGCCAACAAGTGCGGTATCAAATCCCTTTATGACTTGGCCAGAACCAACCGTTATTTCTAGAGGTTCATATTTTTTATTTTCAGAAAATATGTTGTTATCTTCAGCAACCTTTTGGTCATTTGTGTCAAAAACAGTTCCATCATCGAGTTTTAGAGTGTAAATTACTTTTACAGCATCCCCGTTCGCTACCGTATTTGTTAGAGAAAAGAGTTTGCCGTAAGCAAAATATCCTCCGAAAAGAGCTACTAGAACAATGACTCCAATAGCCACTACGAGCACCTTTTTACTTATATTTAGTTCCAAGGTGAAGCGGTTTTTGCTCAGCAATATAAAAAGATTTGTAGCTTGCAGAAATCATTTAAAGAAACCGTACTTAATTTTGATATGAAAGCATATCTCACTTGGGGTGTTGGCTTTGGAAAAGGTAAGATACTTGCACAGACAAATGCGCAATTGGACGCTAGTTTAGATAAGATTAAAATCAAGAAATTGGAAAAACTTGAGATTCCAAAGTGCGAAATTATCAAGAACAAAAAAGAGCTTGCAAAGTTGAGAGGTGATTTTTCAGGAATCGTGCTGCAGAACTGCGCAAAAGGCGAAGTTGCAGCATCATTGGTTTTGGGTTTGGCAGAAGATAAAATAATAATAGGTCATGGCAAAGCTGGCAGTTTAGCAAAGGCCGAACGGATTGCGGAATATGAAGTCAAGAAAGCTATTAACGAGCAATCGAGCGGGTTAGATTATCACATAGCGTCTGTTGCGCCATCCAAAAAAGGTGAATATGGCTGCGCAATTGTGGCTTTAGTGTTAGTTGATGGGAAATAATATGACAGATATTGACGCCGCATTCGAAAAATTCGTCACAGGGGTTGGCCTAATAACCAGCAACGGGCCGCACGGCCATAACATAATGGCTGCAGAATGGACGCATCATATTTCTTACGATCCATTTCTAATAGGAGTAAACATCCATCCTTGGGACGCGACCGCGCAGAACATAAAGAAAACAAAAGTCTTTGGAGTAAATATCGTAGCAGATAATCAGGCAACCATTTCTTCAGTCTCTGGAAACTATCACGGCCAAGAATACGATAAGATAGCGGCGTTGAAAGACTTGGGATATAAATTCTACAAAGGAAAGAAAATCAACGTGATAATGGTAAAGGATGCTGCGCTGAATGCCGAATGTAAGGTTATTAAGAAGATGAAAATTGGCGATCACGTTATGTTCGTAGGCAAAGTTGTTAGCTTTTCTGTTGGAAAATTAAATCCTGTGGCGTACAATGCTGGAAGATACTGGCTTCTTAATAAAAATGCACCAAAGCCTTCAGACGATGAAAGAGCAAGGATTCGGGCAATAGTTGAAAAGCACAGAAAGTGAACAAAAGGTTTTATAATCAGATTTTTAGGGCTTATTTTAAGGGAACGTAGCTCAGCCTGGGAGAGCACACCGCTGAAGACGGTGGGGTCGGGTGTTCAAATCACCCCGTTCCCACTTAGAATTATTTATTAATCAAGTTCTGTAAATTCTAACATGGCCACGGGAGAGTACGAATACTATCAAATTCCCGCAGAAGACGTTCTCAAAATACTAAAAACTAAAAAGTCAGGACTGTCTGATGCAGATGCTGATAAAAGACTTGGACAGTACGGCCAAAACAAGATTGAAGTAAGGAAAAAAGTAAACCCGCTTATTATTTTTCTTAATCAATTCAAATCGTTTCTTATTCTAATTCTAATTTTTGCCACTGTTATTTCGGCAGCAATCGGATTTTTTTTGGACGCTGCGGTGATATTCGCCATAGTGGTAATTAACGCCATACTAGGTTTCGTGCAAGAATACAAGGCTGAAAAGGCCGTAGAGGCTTTGGAAAAGCTTGCAGCGCCAAGAGCAACAGTATTAAGGAATGGCAAGCAAAAAGTGATTTCTGCCGAAGAGTTAGTGCCAGGCGACATAGTTTTGCTGGAAACCGGCGACAAAGTGCCAGCAGATATTCGGTTGTTTAACATAATAAATCTCAAAGTTGACGAGTCAACTCTTACTGGAGAATCTATTTCTGTTAACAAAAACATAGACGCGATTAGAAAAAAAGTCGTTGTTGCAGACAGAAAAAACTGCGCATTCATGAATACGGTTGTTGTTAACGGAAGGGCAACGGGTATAGTTTTTTCAACAGGTATGCGCACGGAAATTGGCAAAGTCGCAACTTTAATTGAAACTGCAGAGACAAAAGAAACTCCCTTGCAAAAGAATCTTGCAGAAGTTGGCAGGAAGATTGGATTTGGCATACTTATCATTTCTGCAGTCGTGTTTGGCATAGGCCTGTTAAGAGGGGCGCACCCGGTTGAGATGTTTTTGAACGCAATCTCTCTAGCCGTGGCTGCAGTACCAGAGGGATTGCCGGCGGCAGTCACGATTTCTCTAGCAATTGGCGTAAGCAGGCTTACGAAAGCAAATTCGATTATCAGGAAGCTGCCCGCAGTTGAGACGTTAGGCAGCTGCACTTTCATTTGCTGCGATAAAACAGGCACATTGACAAAAAACGAGATGACTGTAAAGAAGGTGTGGGTTAATAACGAGGTTTTAGATATTGCTGGTGAAGGCTATGCACCAAAAGGCGGTTTCTTTCTTGGTAGCAAGCAGTTCGTCGTAAAAGATGAGCACTTGCTGATGGCTCTGAAAATTGGTACGCTTTGCAACAGCGCCACGTTGTATCAAGAAAACACTTCGTGGAAAATCACTGGCGATCCTACAGAAGCTTCGTTAATTGTTTTGGCCGCTAAGGCCGGACTAACAAAGGAAGCACTGCTAAAGTCATACCCGCAAATTTCAGAGCTCTCTTTTGATTCAACACGCAAAAGAATGAGTACGATCCATAAAGGACCGCACGGTAAATGGGCCTTTGTAAAAGGTGCACCAGACCTTTTGCTGAACGTTTGTTCGCATATTTTTGAAAATGGCAAAATCTCAAAACTAACTGATAATAGACGAAAAGAAATACTTGCAATTAATGAACGGTTTGCAAGCTCAGCGTTGCGAATTTTAGGACTTGCGTTTAGGGAACTAAAAGACACTGAGGAAGTCACTGTTGAAAACATCGAGAATGACTTAGTGTTTGTTGGCTTGGCTGGAATGATAGACCCACCAAGGCCAGAAGTCAGAGATGCTATCAGGATTTGCGAGAAAGCAGGTATTAGAGTTTCGATGGTGACTGGCGACCACAAGATTACTGCAACAGCAATCGGCAAAGCCCTTGGACTTGTCAAGGAGAACTCAAGGATTGTTGATGGAGCTGAGCTCGACAACATTAGCGATGAGGACTTGGAAAAAATCGCTGAAAAGATTGTGATATACGCACGTGTAACTCCAGAACATAAAACAAGAATAATTGATGCTTTGCAAAAACGAGGGCACGTAGTTGCAATGACTGGTGATGGCGTTAATGATGCACCTGCGCTAAAAGCTGCAAATATAGGCATCGCAATGGGACTCTCTGGTACGGATGTAGCAAAAGAAGCGTCAGCGATGATTCTGCAAGATGACAATTTTGCAACGATTGTAAACGCAGTGAGAGAGGGCAGAAGCATCTACGATAACATAAAGAAATTTTTGAGATATTTGCTCTCTTCAAATACTGGAGAAGTTCTCACGATATTTTTAGCGTCCGTAATAGGCCTGCCTTTGCCGCTGATTGCAGTCCAGCTACTATGGATCAATTTGCTGACAGATGGGCTGCCCGCAGTTGCGCTTTCTGTTGACCCGCCCGCTCAAGATGTGATGGAACGGAAACCCAGAGACCCTAAGCAGCCAACAATAGATGGGCGGATGGTGAGCACTATTGTTTTAGTTGGTATAGTAATGACTTTGGGCGTGCTGTTCCTTTTTAACCTGGCATTGAAACGAGGCGGAAGCTTAGAATATGCACGAGCGCTCGCGTTTACCGGATTCGTGGTTTTCGAGATGTTTAACGTCTTCAACACAAGGTCGGAAGAACAGTCTTTTGCTCAAGGGTTTTTCAGCAACCGCTGGCTTTTGGCAGCAGTTGCAAGTTCTATTGTTTTGCAGCTTGCAGTTCTATATATTCCGAAGTTGCAAGTCTTGTTTGGAGTTGCGCCCCTCGCTATAGCAGACTGGATTCTTTTGTTAGGCGTAGGAACTACTGTAATAATGGCAGAAGAGGTCAGGAAAGCTGTTTTCAGGAATATAAAAGCGTCGGCTTAAGCTGGTTTTAGGTCTTTTTAAATACCCAAAACCTTATATATTTACAATATGGTTACTTCCATATGGAAACAAAACCTCTTTTACTTGGTGCCTTACTCGGCATAGCACTATTCGTTAGCTTGTTTGCCAACATCGCAGTTCACGAGTTTGGACACTGGACTGTTGCGGGTTACTATGGCTTATCTCCAGAAATGCATTTTGGAGAAGCCCCAAACGGAGAAACCGTTAGTTTGTACTCACCTACATTCTTTACAACTTACAATGCGCCAGACAGAGACACGCAAGACTTTTTGGTAGCACTTTCTGGACCTCTAGCAAACGTATTAATGGCAACAGTTCTGACAGCCGTATATGCTTTCATACCTAGAAAGAGCCAGTACACCACTTTGCTTTTCATAGTCATAATTATGCCAGCAATACTTTCAGCAATCGCAAACCTTCTCCCTATGCCAGCTTCAGACGGCGAAGTAGTTTGGCAGTTTCTGCGAAACGCTTAAAACTTGATTTTCGGAGTTGCAGCCATGAGCGAAATTAAATCTGGAGACTGGATAGAGATTGATTTTGTAGGTCGAATTAAAGGCACAAACCAAATTTTTGATACCACTCGCGAAGATATTGCTAAAAAAGAAGGCGTTTATTCTGAAAAACAAACTTACAAGCCAACAATTGCTTGCGTTGGCAAAGGCCAGCTTCTAAAAGGCTTGGACGCGGCTGTGCAGGGCAAGAAAGTTGGCGAGGAATTTGAGCTTGAACTTACGCCAGAGCAAGCATTTGGCCTGAGAAATCCTAAACTTATCCAGCTTACGACTTTGAACAATTTCAAAAAGCAGGGCTTTGCTCCAGCTCTCGGAATGCAAGTTTCTGTTGATGGTTCTCTCGCAACAGTCCGTTCAGTAACTGGCGGTAGAGTAATTTTAGACTTTAATCATCCGTTGGCTGGGAAAATTCTTACATACTGGGTTAAAATAAACAGAAAAGTCGAGAAAATCGAAGAAAAAATCAAGGGCTTTTTGTCAATAGCGTTTGGAGCAGACGCGCAAGTCAAGGAATCTGAAAAAGAGGTCACGGTAAAGCTTGAACAGAAACAAGATTCTCGAATTTTGGATGCGATAAAAGCAGCAATACAAGAAGTAATTCCCGAAACAAAGCAAAAAGAACTGAAATTTGAGTAATTTTCAATAACACCAACTCAAAAGAGTTTGTGGGACTGAAAAAACAAGGTTTTTTCAGTATATTAACAAAAATTGCGACAATTGTTTCTTGTTCTGAACAAATATTTATAAGATACGCAAAAATTTGTTATTCCACAGTAAATATTCAAAATTAATTGGAGACATAGTATGGCTTATATTCCAGCAAATCTCAAACGTGACCCCTCACCTATTGACGAGGAACTCGAACGAATTTTAGCAAACAAGAAAGCGCGAATTAAGGTTGTTGGTGTTGGGGGCGCAGGCAATAACACAATTAACAGGATCACTGAAATTGGAATTACTGGCGCAGAGACAGTTGCAATCAATACTGACGCCCAAGACTTGATAGCTACGGTAGCCGACAAGAAAATTTTGATTGGCCGAGAGCTTACTTCAGGCCTTGGCGCAGGCGCAGACCCTAAAGTTGGCGAGGAAGCTGCGAAAGAGGCAGAAATAGAAATTAAGGAAACACTGCGTGACTCTCATTTAATCTTCTTGACTTGCGGACTTGGTGGAGGAACAGGAACTGGCGCAATACCTGTTGTCGCAGATATTGCAAAAAAGCTCGGTCTTTTGACCGTTGCCATCGTGACTTTACCATTTACCATGGAAGGTCAAAAGAGATTTGAAAATGCGATGGGTGGCTTGGAAAAGCTTGAAGGTTTAGTTGACACTTTGATAGTAATTCCAAATGACAAGCTAATTGAGCTAGCTCCAGATTTACCGTTGCACACAGCATTCAAAGTCGCAGATGAAATTCTAACAAATGCAGTAAAGGGAATTGCAGAATTGATAACAAAGCCAGGCCTGATTAACTTGGACTTTGCAGACATAAGAGCTGTAATGACTGCTGGCGGAATTGCAATGATAGGTGTCGGTGAATCCGACACTGAAAACAGAGCAGTAGAAGCTGTTGAGAAAGCAATCAACAATCCGCTGCTTGATGTTGACATTACCGGCGCGAAAGGCGCTTTGATTAACGTCTCTGGCGGTCCAAACATGACTTTGGACGAAGCAAAGAAAGTTGTTGAAGCAATCTCAAGCAAGCTTGATGACAAGGCAAACATAATCTGGGGCGCACAACTAAGCCCTGACTTGCAGAACACTATAAGAACTATGCTAGTCATCACCGGAGTTAAGAGCCCACAAATCTTTGGCCCGAAGAAAACTTTTACAGCCAAGAGAAAAGAAGAACTCGAAAAGAATCTTGGCATAGAATTTATAGATTAATGGGCATACAAAAAATATCTTGCAGAAATAGGCAAGATTTTGTAAAGCGACTTTTGGAAGATTATAAGCGAGATCTAGCTGATAAAAGCAGATCAGCAAAAATTGAAGATGGTCTGCGCCCATTACCCCGATATAAACTAGCCAAGACCGGCATTTCGGGCGATAGTCTCTATTATGATATAACGGTGTGGTTCCCAAATGGAATTTTCCCTCTTTCGCCAAAGAGGTATACGACATTGCAAGAAAGTTTGCGCGAGATTGCAGTGGAATTAGATAATGAACCTGAGTTAGTCGTCTCCAAACCTGTCTGGAATTATACGTTATGGCTAGCTGGTGTTCCAAGAACGTTCAAAGACAAAAAACCAGACACGCCAGCTTTTGCCAGAGCATATTTTGAAGATTCTAACGGACAGATTGGGTTTCTAAGAGATAATAGCGAAGGTCGTGTACATTTAATGCTGCATGGCCGAATATTAGCAACAGATACACAAAAAGCGGGTAGAATACTAGAAACTATTTTAGGTGAAGTTGCGCCGCAAGCTTAACAGACAACTTTTTAAATACATATTTCACAGTCAAGGTATTATGGATACTAAACAAGATAGCACGGAAAATTCTGATAATTCCAGCCAGCCGGCTCAACCTCAGGAAGCTCCAAAACAGGAATTGAAGCTACCTGTTGATATTTCAAAGTTCAAGATGCCTTCTTTCAAGATGCCCGCGGGCGGTTTACAGGCTTTCATTCAAAACAAGCTTGGTGAATACCGAAGAGTCTTGTCAATAACGAAAAAGCCGGATATGGATGAATACAAAGCAATTGTAAAAGCATCTGGTCTTGGTTTAATAGTCATCGGAATGCTTGGATTCATCATAACAATGATCGTACAAGCAATCCAGTTGTTTAAGTAAAATGGCACTATACGTAGTTAGAACAGCAATAGGACGAGAGGCACAGGTAATGGACTTCTTGGCAAGCAATGCAAAGAAAGCCAAAGGGGTCTTTAGCTTGATTTTCCCTCACGGAATGACTGGCTATATTCTTGTTGAAGCAGATTCCCCAGACGTAATCAAGCAAATTTCTATGGGAATTCCTTATGTTCGCGGAATATTGCGAACACCAACAAAATATGAGGAAATTGAACACCTGATAGAATTCAAGCCAGAATCTATAGATATTCACAAGGGAGATATTGTGCAAATCATTACTGGCCCATTCAAGGGCGAGAAAGCCAAGGTAACTAGAATTGACCTGCAGAAATCTCAGGTTGTTTTAGAACTACTTGAAGCAGCAGTTCCAATCCCAATCACTCTTGGATTGGATTCCGTAAAGGTTATAACTAAAGCGGAAGCTGAAGCTGAGACCAGAGCTCAAGAAGAAGCTCGCGAACAAGAGCTGCAAGAGTTCAAGAAAGAAGAGGAAATCTAATGGCTAAGAAAGAGACTGTAAATTTGATAGTCAAAGGTGGCGCAGCAACAGCTGGCCCACCATTAGGCCCTGCTCTAGCTGGCAAGGGCATCAATATAGGACAAGTAGTCAAAGACATTAATGAAAAAACAAAAGCTTTGGCCGGAATGGACGTTCCAGTTAAAGTGGTAGTTGATCCTGCAGCAAAAAGCTATGAAATTCGGGTCGGACTTCCTCCTGCATCAGCTCTTTTGAAAAAAGAAGCTGGACTTGAGAAAGGCTCTGGCGCAGCTGGCAAGAAAATTGTTTCTGCGCTTGCAATTGAGCACATAATTAAGGTTGCACAAACCAAGAGCGATGCTCTTCTCGGGAATACATTCAAAAACAAAGTCAAAGAACTTTTAGGAACTTGCGTCTCACTCGGAATTAAAGTTGAAGGAAAAGATCCAAGACAAGTTATCAAAGAAGTTGATTCTGGAATTTATGATAAAGAGCTTAAAGCTGAAAAGACTGAGCTGAATGCTGAAGAAATTGCAGAGTGGCAAGAGCAGAAAGCCCAGGTTACAAGAGAGCTTGAACAGATTGAAAGGGCTGCAGCACAAGCAACGGCAGCAGCACAGGCAGCCGAAACAGCTGCCACAGTGCCGGTGGCAGGAGCCCCGGCATCTGGACCAGAGGGAGCTGCTGCTCCCGTCAAGGCTGAAGAGAAAAAGCCAGAAAAAAAGAAACCCGAAAGAAAGAAGATGAGGTAAAAATTATTTTTTCTCTAAATTTTCAACGCGTTTCTTTAGGTCTTTAATTTCAGAATCTCGTTTTTCCAATTCTTCTACAAGAAGCCTAACGCCATTTACAAGACTGCCTTGGCTTTTAGAATATGACTGCACAATTGTCTCTAGGCTAGTGTTGTAATTTGAAGCGCCCGGCTGCGAAGCCTTAGAAGAAGGCGGGGTTCCGCTCCCGCTGTGTGCCGGTAGTCTAGCATACGATTCAGGCGGGGGTATTCTTATCCCAACAGCAGAATATATTTTTAGCAATCTGCGAATTTCTAACCGAGGCAATTGCGTTTCGTGGGCGGCAGCCGCGATGTCAAAAACATCTTGTTTAATGTAAGGTAAAATTCGATAAAGACGGTCGCGTTGTTTTTTCCTCAGAGGTATCAAGCCTAAGTTCTCGGCTATGTGATCCTTTCCTTCTAGCCTTCCTTTATCACCAATGACAACTATTTTGTACGTCTTGCCCAAAATCGTGATTTCTTCTGGCTTCGCATGCAAATAATATTGCGCTTGTTCAGCAATGCTCTCCAGAGTTTCTGGTTTTTCTGTCGCAGGCTGAGCTTCATCAGGCTTAGCTGCATATGACTTTGGGAATACAAATCCTTCCGCGGCAAACACAGATAACAGATTTCTAACTTGCCACTGTGGCAGTTTCATTTGTTCCGCAGCTGCAGCAACGTCAAAACCGTTCGGAGTGTTGTATGCTGGTTTTGCAAGCTCTACGAGTTGATCGCGGTACTTTTCAGTTAATCCAATCAAACCTTTTTCTTTAGCTTCCTTTGCCCTAGGTTCTGCCATTCGGCCGCGCTTGCAAGTAACAACAACTGAATAGGTTTTATCGCCAATAGTGACTTGCTCTATCTGTGCGCCCCAGCTCACATTAACTTGTAGGGCTTGCGTTTGCTCCACTACGGAGTCTAAGCTCTTTGCAGAGCTTGTTGCTGCTGGCTTTGGAGGCTCTTGCTGCTCGGTTTTGGGTTTTTCAAACCTATAGCGCAACTTTTCTAGCAAAGCCGTGCCTTGCGTTGTTATCATGTATTTATCCAGACGTACAGCTATATCATCCCGTTCCACACCCAAAAGATCTTGGACACCTAGTGCGTTTAATATACCTAAGAACATATGCCAGTTTCGCAGTCCAGAATACGCTGCTATTGTTTCTTTTGTTGCAGGTTTCTTTTCTTTGTTTAGGTTTTGTATAGAATCTAAAACCCTATAAACAACTTTAAGAGTGGACCAATCTTCGAACTGTTGCAGACCCTTTAAAGTTAGGGCAACAGCACCGGATACTTTTGATCGGTCTACGTAACCTTGTTTTGCCAGAGAATCGAGTGTAGTTGATAATTGTTCGGGACCTACGCGTACTCTATTTACTAGCCACGCGGGTGCTTTAAACGGAGTCCGTTCGTCGCGTATAAATACCTCGTATAATTTTTTCAAGACTTCTGAAGAAGAAGCATCAAGTTCAGCTTTTTCAGCAGGCGGTTCTGCACTCCAGTTTGCAATAAGCTCGTCTAGGCTTTTGTTCTCGGAAGTTTTGATTGGTTTAGGCTCAATTTTCAACCCACCGTTGAGAAATTGCATGCCCCTAGAAGTAAGACTGATTTTGCCGGCTGCCTTGGAAATATAATTCTCTCGTGCCCCAATATCGATAAATCTTCCTAATACGCGATTGTCCAAGCGCGTACTTCGCATTAAATCCACGATTTTAACACTATTTTGACCAGATGATGCAATTATAGATAGAATAAGCTCAAGCTTCTCTGATTCTTCGGGCGATAAATGCATAAGCAATAACTAAGCGAAAGTATAAAAACAGTTTCTATTTTTTCTTTTCGGATGGTTTTTGTTGTTTGTACTTTTCTAATTCCTTGCGCTGTTCTTTCCACTCTTTGAAGAAGCGTTCGCAGGTTTTAGGCAGCTGGTCTGGAGGTACGTTAAAGACGGTAGAAGCGTCTGACAGCAATTTACCCTCTTTTTGCATTTCTTCAATTGCTCGCAAGCCAGCTACATACTCCAATCTTACAACGCCATCCTGGATTTTCTTGCTGCCAAGAATCTTGATAGGCCCGACTTCTGCAGTGTTGTTAAGATGAGTTCCACCACAAGCTTCCACATCTATATCTGAAGCAATTATCCTAATATCTGCACCAGGCACAACTCCGCCTTGGTATAATCTGAAACCATATCTTCGCTCAGCCTCATCTTTTTTCAAAGTGAGTTTTTTGATTGGAGTTCCAGCAAGCACGACTTCGTTAGCAAGCCTTTCCATCTTTTGCAGTTCTTCCTTGCTTATGTTAGCATAATGCGTTATATCCAAGCGAGCTTTCTCCGGAGTTTTTTCAGCGCCTGCTTGCCAAATGTGCTCACCCAAAACTCGGCGAGCAACACCATTTAGAATGTGAGTTGCATCGTGGTGCCTCATTATCTGATAACGTCTAGGCCAATCTATCTTGCCAATTGCAATCTGGCCTTCCTTGAAGTTTGGCCTGTCCACATAATGTACGATAACATTGTCCCATTTCTCAACATTAACAACGGGCCTGCCATTTATCGTGCCAGTGTCGTATATTTGACCTCCGCCGATTGGGTAAAACAAAGTTCTATCAAGAACAACATACTGGCCGTCAATAACTTTGAGAACTTTTGCCTCAAATTCTTTCGCATATTCATCAGCATAGTATAGCGGCTGAGTTTGAGGAAGACCCGCAACATCTTTTCTTAGCAAGGCCTTTGGTTCTTCGTGCTTTCTCTCCACGTGATGCTCGGCAACTTTTGAGTAAAAGTCCCCAGGTATTGTAAGCTTGACTTTTTGTTCAGCTGCGGCAGCTTGGGCGTCTTCAGGCAAAATACCTTGGCTGTCGTACAAAGTAACCAGGTCTTCAGTTGTAAGCTTCTTCTTTTTCTGGAATAGTGTTCCTAAAATTGAGGCCGCTCGTTGTTTTGTCTCCTTGTACTTTTGCTCTTCAAGTCTTAGGATCTTTTCAACGTCAGGCAGCTTCTCAGTCAAGCGAGTGAACATTGGCTGAATGCCGACTTGAAGCAGCTCTTGTTCTCTCAATCCAGTTATCTGTCTTGGCTGATCGCCAGTAAATGCGCGAGTCAAGTCCCACATCACTTCGCCAATGTCAATGTCCCAATTGTATTGTTCCTTAAATCTGAGTGCGCGCCTTAAGATGAACCTCAGGTTATAGCCGCCGCCAGAATTTGAAGGTAGGGCACCGTCTCCAATTGCAAACAATAAAGTTCGAGCGTGGTCTAAGATTGAGTAAAAGGCACGCATTGGAAGGATGGCTTCTTTCAATTTGGCTACGGGGACGCGGGTTTTTTTCGCAACACTTTGCCAAGCCTTTTCTATATCTTTAACTTCACCAACATTTAGGAGGCCAGCATAAGGCGCGAATTTTGCAAACAGTTTTTTGTCCTGCTTTATTCCAAGTTTCTTTATCCACTTCTTGTCAACAGGGTCAAAAGCAATTTCATAAGAAGTTGGAGTGCCGTGAGTGAACCATGCTTGTCTTTCCAGACCTCCACCGTGGTCCAAAACATTGATGTTCAAAGGCTTTAGTGCATTACCAACTACTTTGAACATCATGTAGACTTGATTTCCAAGTTCAAGTCCGCGAGAGAAATATTCTAGAGACGGGCCAGCATTTCCGCCACCCATCCAAACATCTTCATTGAACGCAATTTCTTCTCCGGGAATTTGTAAGCCTTGTGTTAACCAAGTGTAGATGTGTTTCAAATAGTCAGATTGCTTGAAACTGTGCTGAGGCATAAACGCGTGCTGCCCCATGTGTATGTGTGTTGTGTAGTGCGAGCTCGTTATTCCAACATTATCTATGTCATTAAAACGAAGGCTCGGCTGTGGGATAATGAGTGGATTTGCAGGAGGCTTGACTTCACCAGAAACAACATAAGGCTGGAAGCAATAAATTGAAGCTTGCGTGAACCAAGTATCTTCACGCCACCTGGCAATCGTAGGATAGCGGGGAATTTCTGTGTAGCCTTGCTTGGTCATTATCCGCGCAAATTCCTGCCAAGTTTGCGGGTAATCTAATTTATGCTTTGCAGGAGATTTGCCAATAAAAGTAAAGCCGCCAATGCATTCGGCTTGGTTGCAAGTGCTCTGCCTTTTGTTTTGGGCCCAGAACATTACGCCACAAGACCCGCATTTCTTGCGGCTAAAGCCCTCTTCCCTGAAAAAATCAAGATTGTAATACTTTTTCCAGTCCTTTTGGAATTGTTTTTGCAGAACAGCTTTATCCAGAGGCATGTTACGGAGCTCCTAGCAGAGTAACATCAGCCAACGAAGTTGGGCGCATGAAGATTTGTAAAAATACAGATTTATATCAGTATTTATTTACAATATAGAAAAACTACTCAATCGGCGGTTTTTCTATCCAGCGAAGTCTGGAGAAGACTTCTGCTGTACGGCAATTATCTCCTATTTCCGCGCTGGAGTAAGAGAATGTCGTCCTTAGTAAGCTTCTTCCTTGACTTAAGCTTGCCCATAACATCTTCGGGCTTCTCAACCGGCTGCATTTGACCTGGCGCAGTTGTCTTGCTCATTTGCGACCATTCGTTTAGAGATTCGCTAAGCCTTTGTGTGATGCTATCAATTTCCGCCTTAAGTTTCTTTAGAAGTTCTTGCAAAGCAACCTTGTCTTGTTTCGCTTTGGAAATGCTTTCAGATTTTTCTGAAAGCTCCTTGAAAATTGCAGAACTTTCGCCAGCGGTTTTCTGGACTTCAGCATGAACCGAATCGGCGTCACTTTTTTTCTTGTTGATAGCGACTTTCAGTTCGCCAAGGTTTTCGCCTTCAGTTTCAACTTCTTTAAGCTGAGCCTTAAGCCTGTTAATTCGCTCCATGTAATTCTGTTCTCGTTCAAAAGATACGCCTTCAGTCTCTATAGAATACTGCATAGCTTCAATCTGCTTCTTTATAATTCCGGGGCTCTCCCTTGGGCCCTTTGTTTTTGGCTGTTTCTGCTTGGTCTCATTGAATTTCGTAAACAAGCCCTTAAGTTCGTTATTCAGAACTGTCCGGGTTTCCTTTAATTCGCGGATATTTTTGTCAAGAACTGCTTTTTTATCCCTTAGTTCTTTAGCAATCTTGATGTGAGAATTCAGAGTCTTGTCAATGTTCTCTTTTTCTTTATACTTGTTCTCTTTTTGCTCAGCTAGCTGCTTAAGCTGTGCGCTAAAGTCGTGTATCTCTTTCTTTAGTTGTTCTAACTTCGCATTTGACTCCATGAATATTAGCTATCATTTACAGAGCTTAACCAAACAATGCGCCTAAACCGGCCGCAGCTTCCTCTTCGGAGACTGCTGGTTCTTCTTTCTTTTCGGCTTTGGTTTCTGCGGCAGCTGGATGTGCAGCGGCTGCAGGAGCAGCTGTAACTAGCGATGCCTCCTTTATGACCTTGTCTATATCAACGTCCTTGAGAGCAGTTACAGTAGCTTTTACTCTGGCTTTGTCCACAGCAACACCAGTTGCTGATAGCACTTTCTCCATGGAACCTTCTTCAACTTTCTTTCCGGCTTTGTGTAACAACATTGCCGCGTATATGTATTCCATTTTTATTCCAATTTTGCAGCTTCTTTAAGCATGCGAGCTTGAAGTTCAGTTTTTAACAAAGTCTCGGCAGCATTTTCAGGCTCGAGCACATTTTGCGCGAGTCCGACTGCACGAGCATCTTTGTACGCCTTAGATATTAAGTATTCGGCATTGTCTGTTGTGACTATGCCAAGCTCAACAGTAAGTTTGAGTACGTCAAGGGCAGCGTTCTGAATGTCGGTTATAAACTTTTCCGTATCTATGTCGAGAACGGAAGATTCGTAGACATCTTCGCCTTCCAGCGCCCCAACCATTGTGATTCCAATCTGCATTGGCTCTATGCCCAATCTGGCCAACATGCTGGATGCTAGCTGTGAAACTTTTTCGCCTTTCTTTACAACGAGAGCGTTTTCCTTGATTACTATCTTGCCGCCTTCAACACCAGACTTTATTTTCAAGGTTGCAAGTTCTGAAATAACTGGACCTGGTGTAAATGGTGTTGGTCCAGCTGAAACCCAGATGTCATCTGGCGCTGTTTGGCCTGCCTTTGCAGAAGTTGCTTGTCTGTTTTGTTTAAACAGCTTGAACAGCTCAAATGCACCAAGGTTTGTGAATATCAACGCTGGCTGGCCTTGCAGGTACTTGGCCAAGTTCTTGACGTTTGTATTTGCAGAAGCCTCGAAAGCCTTGCTTAGGAGTATCTTCTTTGTAATCTTTAATTCAATCTGACCTTTCAGCTTCTTCTTTACGATTTGAAGCTGTTTTGTTGGTAAGCTCTCGAGATTAATTATCGCAATAGTTCGGTAGCTAGTGGTAAGTTTCTTTATCTTGTCAACTTCTTTTATTTTCCACTCTGGTACTTTTCTTTTTGTCGCTGCCATCAAACCACCTTCTGAGGAGCCCCCATAGTTGTTTTAATTATGATATTCGCGATGTTGTGCTGTGCTTTTGGCAATTTTGATTTTACTCTTTCAACCACGGCCAAAATATTTTCTGCAATCTTTTCTTCAGGCATATCTTCTTTTCCAACATTGCATTGGAACACAGGAGATTTCTTGATTGCAACTTTAACCGTGTTTTTCAAATTTCTAACCAACGTTTCCAAGTTTGCCTTAGGAGGAACCATGTGTCCACCCTTTGGGCTTGGCATCTTACCTAACGGGCCCAAAAATCTACCAAACGTTTTTGCTACTTCAGGCATTATGTTTGTCTGACCAATGAAAAAATCATATTCGCGAGCAAGCTTCCTGATTTTTCTTGCATCGTTCCATTTTGAAAAGTCTTCAGAAATGATTGCAAGGTCGCATAATTTCAAAGCTTGATCCTTAAGTTCGGGGCCGACTAAGGCGCAAATCTTGGCTGGTTTGGCCCTGCCGCCTGGAAGAATAACAAATTCCTCAATCTTGCCTTCTTCCTTGTTTATGTCAATTTCCTTGAGATTTACAACTAAGTCAATGGTTTGCACGAAGTTTCTTTTTACTTCAGAAACTTTCGCCTTTTTTATTGCTTCAAGAATTTGTGCGCGTTCCATTTGAACTCCCGCCGAAGCGGTCAAGACTGCGAGGCGGACCAGCGAAAGTTTGTTTCGCGCTGCCTGCCTAAGCAGTATCCTGCTTCGGGAGATTTTGCTTTTTAAAGGTTTTCATAGGTAAAGTATAAATATCGTGGCGTTTAGAGAGTGCATATGGTCACTGCTCGTGATTTGATGAGCCAGGAATTTCTATCTGTCCAGAAAGAAGAGCCTATTTCAAAAGTCATTGGAAAGCTGATTCTTGAAGATTTGAGAACTGCGATTGTGATGTGGAAGAAAAAGTACATCGGTATAATCGACCGAGACCTATTAGTTGAGTCGAAAATAGATTCAACTTCTGCAGAAGCTGGCACTTTTGTGGCGCACCCGCCAGTTGTTGGTCAAGATGAAGACCTGCTAAAGTGTGCTGAGCTTATGTACGGCTCTTATCCTTGCAGCCTTCCAATAAAGCGAGGCAATCAAGTTCTTGGCGTAGTAAGGGCTAGAGACATTTTACAGCATCTACCAAGCATTCCACAGCTAAGGAAGCTGAAAGTTGCCGATGTAATGTCCTCATCTTTGATAGTTTTTGACTATGACGCAAGACTTGGCGATGCAATAAACATAATGCACGAGAAAGGTTTTGGCCGCGTGCCTGTAGTAGATAAAGCTGGGCACGTATCGGGCGTGTTCTCGCTGACAGATGTTATTTACAAGCACCTCAAAGCGCCAAACAAAAAGGTCAAAGGCTCAAAGGGCAGCGCAAATTTCTTTTCGAAATCCTACACTCCAGACAAACTGTTCATTCTCAGCACGCCAATCGGCGACGCAGCCTCACCAATAACTATTACTGCAAGCAAGGACGACCAACTGGGAAAAGTTGTCGAGGATATGGCCAAGTACAAAATCTCAGACGTTGTTGTAGTAGAAAATCAAAAACCAGTCGGCATCGTTACAACGAGAGACTTGCTGCGTGCATTTACCTTGTTAAAAGAACCAGACTTCTGGAAATTGCACTTTATAGGTTTGAACAAACTCAAGCCATTACAAGCTAAATTTGTCAGGGAAATCGTGTCCGAGCATTACGAAAAAATCCGGCGCGCCTATTTCAAAGAGTTCCCGCGATATTTCCTAACTGAGATTAAACTGTATGAAGAGCCAGGAAAGCAGAAGAGAATAAAATATTCCGTTCACATCAGATTAGCAATGCCCTCTCAAGTCTTCAGCACCGAACACGCGCATTTTGACCTGAACACGGCAATGAGCTGGGCCCTGAGGGAAATGGAGCGGATGATTCAAGATTTCAAAGAGGCAACGCGGCAGAGATGGCGCGGCTACAGGAAAGGCCGGCGAAAAGAATTCGGAACTTTTATTTATGAGCAAGAAATGAGCAAAGGCGTAAGCAAAAAACAATATAAGCCTAAACTTGTTAAGAGATAGCATGGTAGTGGGCAAAAAAGCGCAGCTGCACTGGATGATAATTATTATTTTAGTTTTAATTGTACTCGGTTTAATGTATTATCCGGCCATAACTAAACAAATTCTTACTTCGGCAGCTTCAGCTGCCCACGGTTTGGCAGGTAAAGCGCAAAACTTTGTGAAATAATCATCCGCCGACAGAAGCATACTTTCTTATACCAAATTGCCAAAGCAGAACGCTAAAGGCAAAGAAGGCCACCGCTACACCAATAACTTCCCCTACTTGAAGGACTGACAGCCTACCCAAAATCGCTGCGGACGGGTAAAATGCTGCTAGCCCGATTGGAAATGCAAAGGTAAGGATAGCTGTGCCCAAAGGTCCGAAAACTGTTATAGGATTTTTCCCTACATCGGTGAGAACGTCAAATATGTTTAGCATAGTGTAGGACTTTACAAAAAGGAACGCCAGTGAAGCTATTATAATTTGCAGCGAAAGCAAGAAGAGCACTGCAGCGACGATTAGACTTCCATAGGCCAGTAAATGTACGACGCTAAATGCCCACCCCAATTTTATCAGGGCAAACGTCACTATTGATGCGCCAACAGCGGACCTTGGCAAGCCATCGATATCCGAGCCGGTGGCAAGAGCCAGCAACAAAGGATTGACGGGCTTTACCAGTTCTATATCGTAGTTGCCATTCCTAACGCCATCGATCACTTTGCCAGAAAATCCCCAAAAAAATAGGTGCACAAGACCTGTCGAGAATATGAAAGTTCCTTGCAGTAGCAGGAATTCTTCAAAACTCCATCCGGGCAAACCCTGAGAAACATTGTAAATTACAAGCGCAACGATTGGCCCAAAGAAGTCAAAGGTTGCGAAAGCGACTGCCTTCAGCAAAAAATTAAGTCGGTACGCCATTTCCGAAGACAAATTGAGTTTAAACCAACCTTTCCAAATCCTCCAAAACTTCATTGCCCCACCGCCGAGAATTGCTTTAACGCGACTTTCCAACCTGAAAAAACCAAAACAAAAAGTATGACAAGCCAAATTAGTTGCGCAGCTATTACCCAGAGCGAACCATACAAATCATATCTCCCTAAAAATATCTGAATTGGTGAATAAGACATATATTGGAACGGCAAAAAGTTAGAGATCTTTTGCCAAGCTTCTGGGAAAAACGCTAATGGTACAATGTTACCGCCAAGAAACCATACAGTACCAGAACGAATCATCCTCACTCCGGCGTACTTTATAAGCCAAAAAGAGCTGAGACCGACCAAAAACGAAAATGCAAACGTAAGCAGCATTGCCAAAACAACTGAAATAATGAAAAGCAAAAGGTTAGGCAAAGAAGTTATTCTTAGGTTTATGAAAAGTATGCTTATCACAACTAGAGGAAGAGCTTGCCCCACAAATGTAAATGCTGTCCCGCCAATCTTTTTGTACAAATGATATGTAAAAACATGCAGCGGTCTGAGCAAATTGTTTACCAAGGTGCCGTCTCTGACTTTGCCGGCCAGCAGCTGGTCAACATTGGTCCATGTTATGACACTAACGATTAAGGTCAAAGCGTAATAGCTGATAAGTTCTCCGAATGTAAAGCCCCGTATGCTGGTTTGGCCGGAAAAAGTGTAGATTGAGTGCCATAAATAGTAATAAACGCCCAACATTATCGGATTTAATATGCCCCAGATGAAAACTTCAAATTTGTACGAGATCATGTCCTTAATTTCTATGACGGAGGCACCCCAAAATTTGCTCATTTTCTGTAAATCTCTTTGATTATTTCCTCTATTTCAGGATTCGAAATAGTGATATCCGCAATCTTGAATTTCTTCAGAAGAAATTCCATTACATTTTCTACAGTTTGCTCTTTTAGGTTAACTTCAATTTTTAGTTCGTAATCAGAAACAGATGTGATATTGCAGCCTTTGAATTTGAAAGATTTAGCAGGGTTCTCTAGCTTTACATAGAGGTGTTTTTCTTTTATGTACTTACCCCGTATTTTAGAAAGCAAGCCGTCGTAAATTATTTTGCCATGGTTTATTATTATGATGCGCTTGCATAGCTTTTCAATATCGCCCATATCATGCGTCGTGATTATGAAAGTGGTTTTTTCTTCGCGGTTTACTTTTTCTATAAACTCACGGATTCTGTCTTTGGCAATCAAGTCGACACCTACAGTAGGCTCATCAAGGAAAACTAATTTTGGATTGTGCAGTAGAGCAGCAACTAAATTGCACTTCATTCGCTCGCCAAGTGAAAGGTTTCTTACAGGATTTCTTGAAACGTCCGCTATATCAAGCAGCTTTGTAAAGTAGCTTAGGCGTTTGCCAAATTCTTCACTTGGAATATCGTAAAGTTCTTTCATGTAGAAAAATGTGTCAATAGCGGGTAAATCCCAAAACAAAAGCGGCTTTGGGCCAAATACGACGCCTATGTTTCTTACGTACTCTTCTCTTTGCTTCCAGGGGTCAAAGCCCAAACATTTCACATTACCAGAATCCTGCAGCATTACCCCACACATAGCTTTAATCGCTGTGGACTTACCGGCGCCATTTGGGCCAATCATGCCCATAATTTCGCCTTCTTCCACTTTGAAGCTTACGCCTCTTAGAGCTCGTTTTATCTCAAACTTGCGGGCTAATAATATCTTGAACGCTTCAAGCAAGCCAGCACCTCGCTTGTAAGACTTGAAGCTCTTTTTCAGGTTCTTTACCTCTATGATGGCCATACGATAGAATGTAAAATATAGGTTAAAAACGTTTATAATTGGCGAATTGATATCTAAACTGGCCATGAGATATAACATAATAATAACAGGTCCGCCGGCTTCTGGCAAATCTACGTTAATTCAAAACTTGATTAAGGGAAAGAATTGCTGCGGTATTACGACCCCTGAAGTAAGGAAAGATGGCGAGAGATGGGGCTTCAAGGTCATTGACATAAAATCTGGCAAGGAAGGCGTCCTTGCTTCTGTAGAAATCAAGCCTGCAGTTGTTTCTAAATACGGCGTTGCTGTTGAAGATTTTGAGCGCGTAGCAATACCTGCGCTTGAAGAAGGGATAAGATCAAAATCTGCAATCATCGTGATTGACGAGATTGGCAGTATGGAACTTTTCTCTGAAAAGTTCAAGAGATTAGTTGAGAAAGCTCTTGATACTAAACGAGTGCTGGCAACTGTTTCTATGAAAGCTCGTGAGCCATTTATTGGAAAAATTAAATCGAGAAAAGATGTCAAATTACACTATTTGACTAGAGCAAATTACGAGAGAATCGAGAAAGAGGTTAAGGAAGAATTACTGTGATCCCTTCGCTTGTTCCTTCTTTAACTCTTTTTTGACCCATTCCTCAACTTTTTTCTTTGAACGTTTTGCTTTTAGCTTTGTTAGTTCTAATATGTTATCAATTAAGCCCATATCACATCCACTTGGTCAGTTCTCCAATCTTGATTTACGGCAGTTTCTCCAATTTTAACTTTTCTGCCGGCTTTATGCTCTAAAATTCCAAGCCAGGCAATCATTGTGCCATTATCGCCACTCAATTCTTTAGGTACAACTGCAAATTTTGCACCGCGCTCTTTGCACATTAGCTCTAGCATTTCTATCAGTCTCTTATTCGCGGCAACCCCACCAGTTAGAAGGACTTCAGTTTTGTTTATGTGCGCAATTGCTCTCTCTGTTGCTTCAACAAGCTCCGCAAATACGGTTTCTTGAGCAGAATAGCACAGGTCTTCTCTACGCTGTTTGCCATGTTTTATCAATTGTTCCAGTTTAGTCAAGATTCCTGAGAATGAAAAGTCCATTCCTTTGATGGTGTAAGGCAATTCTATGTACCTCTTGCCTTGCTTTGCAAGGTCCTCTATCTTCGGCCCTTGCGGAAATCCCAAACCAAGTGCTCGTCCAAAAGAATCAAGGAAATTGCCGACGCCCATGTCCAAAGTCTCTCCAAACACGCGATAGCGGCCAGCAGCAAGTGCGAGTATTTGCGTGTTAGCGCCAGAAACGTAAAGTGTAATTGGATCTTTAAATCCAGAAGTTAGTTTTCCAATCTCAAGATGGGCAACTGGATGATTTACGCCAAGCAAAGGAACTTTCAAGTATGTTGCAAGAGCCCTGGCTGCAGCAGCGCCAACTCGCAGGCAGCCTCCTAATCCAGGACCTTGTGCGAATGCAATCACGTCGATGTCTTTCAGTGTTACTTTAGACTTTTCCAGAGCCCTCTGAAGTACAAATTCGTACATTAGCAAATGGTGTTCAACAACTTTGCCAGGCTTGATTCCGCCAGTCTCCGTAGTAAAAGTAGAGCGCTCATTCGCGAGAATATCTCCTTTGTCTGTTACAATACCTATGCCAATTGTGTGTGCAGTTGATTCGATTCCTAAGCAAAGCATAGTTTTTGGTTCAATTGTAGTATTTTTAAGGTTCTCATAGTTACAATTGAAACTATAAATTAAGGCAATTAGATACAAATGTAGTGGCAATTGAAACTAACAGAATTTGAAGTAAAAAATAATTACTTAGCTATCTTTTTTTCCGTGTATCCGCATCTGCCGCATGCAAATCTGTCTTTGTGCTCGCCCATGAATATTGCTGGGCCGCACTTTGGGCAAACTCTGCCAGATCTTGTCAAAGTTTCGCCAGAAACGTGATACTTCTTGTACTTCATTGTTGATTTCCCAGGTTTATGTTTGAATTTTGGCATTTTATTTAGCTGGTGCGGCCTTAGCTTTACCAGTTGGCTTCAATTTTTGGCCGGTTTCCCTGCCAATAATATATTTAGGTTCTGTAGATGTTAATTGAGCTTTGTCTTTGTAAACCATTGCAGTTAGCTTTGCTTTAGTGCCGAAAGTAGGGTCCATTTGTCTTATGACCACGAGAGTATCATCAGCGCCAAGCTGTGCGGCCAAGAGTTTGCGAACATCTCCTCTTTTAGGAGTAGCTTCACCTTGGTGCAGAACTTCAGCACTTATTTCTGTCCGGTGGAACAGAGGATTTTCAGTTTTATACAAAATTTTAATTTCCATCTTTACCAAATTTTGGGTACCAGAAAATGCTTTGCATTTTCTTTGTGCTAATTATTTTAAGTTCCATGTTAGACTCTTATTGCGTATTCGCCTTTATCGTTTATTGACAGCTTCTTTGCGAGTTCAGAATTTTGAGGGTCAAGAATAATTATCTTTCCTTTCCAGCTTTCAACAAGCTTTGCGTCAGGATGATAGGGGCATCTATCGCCAATAACTAATTTTTTACAAACTTTACAAGCTAATTTTGCCATTACTTAGCCTTCCCCTTCTTTGGCTTTTCTTCTTTCTCAGCCTTCTTTGCAGCCTTGGTAGCGCCTTTTGTTTCGACGTCTATCCATTCTTTCTTTCCCAAGTAAGGCTGCCTCATTGTCAAACCTATTTTTGGATTTCTAGGATCTTTGAATGAGATTGCAACAATTCTTGCGCGTACAGAATCGCCGGTTTTCAGGCTCCTGCCTGATTGTTTTCCAGTCAGACTTCCAGTTTTTGAAAAGGATACGAAATCGTCCATTGCCTGGCTGACGTGGACCATGCCTTCGAACGGTCCGAAATCTACAAATGCGCCAAATTTAGCTATGTCCTTTATTTCGCCTTCAACTATCTCGTTAATTTCAGGCAAGTAATGTACGACTGTGAACTTTGTTCGGTGATAGGCAGCTCCGTCGCCAGGTATTAAGACACCTTCATCAATGTCCTCAATGCTTAAAATCGCGATAACTTTGCCTAGCTCTTCAGTTATTTTCCCTTCGTAATCTGATTTTAGCTGCGTTATGACTGCGGTTCCAAGCTCTTCGCCAAATAGCTTTGGCGAGATTCTAACGACGCCTTCAACTTCGGATTTATAATACATTTTTAATCCTAAATCTGATTTTAGCCTCTTTTAGTGCCTTTTTAACTTTTTCCGCAGTTTTAAACCCCAGAACCCTAACGTGGTTATTCTTGTAGTGTTCGAAGAAATACTTCATCTCTAGCTTCTCTTTTTGGCCCAAACTTCTTTTTTTAGAATTAGAGTGTACGGCAATTATTTTATCATCACGACTACTGTCATCTCGCATTTCCATCAGGGCTATTGGCTTTACCTTGACTTTGCTTTTTGGCCTGCCCGGTTTTGAGACAAGGACTAAGACATCAAGCGCATCGCCATCAGGCATAAGCGTGTTTGGAACAAAGCCATAATCACCTATGAATTTGAAACCTCGTGCAAGATTTCTATCAAAGACTAGCTTGCCATTATGCAGCTCGTATTTTTTGTCAGAGCCTTTTGCATTTTCAATTACTACTTCAACTACCATTCTTGAATGTATTTTTTCTGCTTTAAAGTATAGACTTTAACTCCGCGCTCCATGAGTAGATAGCGGAGCTGCAAATCGTTTGTAAGCACGGCTGCATTGTGCTGTGATGCATAAACCGCAATAGCATCGTCGGTAGGGCCCTGTAGCTTCAAAGGTTGGATCTTTTTTTGCCGGACAATTTGATACGCAAGCCAAGCTGCGTCCTTGTCTGACTTCTTCTCAGCAGTTTTTGCTAAATTCCTAAGCTCATCAATTACGAGATTGGGAACGAAAACTCCAACCAAGCCGAACTTATGTCTTATGGCTTCTATAATATCAACTTTATACTTGGCTGCGTAGATAAGTGAATTTGTGTCTAAAATCAACTCCATAGATTTTTAAGGAAATTTTTGAGTTAAATAGATTATGGAATCAAAGAAATCCGATGTCAAGGAAAAGTATGAGCTTACCGCTCAAGTTTATGATGCAAGGTATGAGCAAATTCAGACTGACAAGTATGTTGCGATGCTTGAAGGTCTAAAAATCACGCAGCCAGTCTTGGACCTTGGGTGCGGCACTGGTTTGTTACTAAAAATTCTTGCAAAGTCGAAGGTTTTTGGCTGTGATATAAGTTTTGAGATGTTAAAAAAAGCTAAAGAGCGTGGCGAGTTTGTGGTACAGGCGGATTTGGACTACTTGCCTTTCAAGACAAATACTTTTGCAATAGTTTTGAGTTTTACAAGCCTGCAAAATTTACCAGATACGAAGCAAGCCCTTAAGGAAGCGAAAAGAATTTTGAAATCTAGTGATGGACTGTTTGTGCTAACAATGCTAAAGAAAAGCCTAAATCCGGATTTCTACAAGCACATGAAAGAAAATTTTGAAATGCAAGAAGTAAAAGATATTGGCGAAGATGCAGGGTTTGTCCTAAAGAAAACTTAACGGGTTTTCTTTTCCGCAAACTCGAAGAGTTGGCGTTACGCTCTAACGAATAAACGATAGCGGTCCTTGCCTTCCAATTCATCTAGGATTCTCTGTACGATTAGTTTCTTAGGGTCTGGGACAGCGGATACGCGTTTCTTGATGTCTTCAAAGCTTGCGAACGGGGCCTTTTCCCTTTCCTTTAGAAGGTCCTCAGCGTGCCTCTTTCCTATTCCAGGCAGCAACTCTAACATGTGTGCCCTCAAGCTTATGGGCCCTGCCTTGTTTATGAATTCGACAAACTTGTCTTCGTTAGCTTCAACGATTTTCTCTATAATGAAGTTTACCTCTGACTTAGCTGTTTGAGTCAAGCGGTAAAATGGAAGAGTTCCCTTGATGTACGAAATCTTGTCCCTCTTGCCTTCGCCTATGTAGATTTCATCGTAAGGCTTCAGGGCAACACCTTGAGCGGGAACTAGCTCTAAAAGAGTAAAGAATGACTTACCAATTGCTTGAACTATTGCTTCTTTGCGATGAAACGGTCTCGAGTCTTCGGCATAGCCATGCTGGAGAAAATCCAGCACTATTGCGTACTCTTCTCGTGCTCTCGGTTTTTGCTGTAACATTTTTTCCCGTTTCTACCGTTACTATCATTTTGCTTCTTTGTATTTTGATACTACGTCTTGAATTCTTTTAAAGTTATCGGGGCTGATGGTCGCTTTTGAGCCAGACAGCACCGCTTTTAATTCAGCAAGGTCTGATGGCAGTACATTAACGACTTGTACCCAGTTTTCATCAGTTATGCCAGGAACTTCCAAGGCCCGTAATTCATCAAGAAGCTTGTCAGCTTCAGATTCTTTTAACTTGATAGATTTCTTTGCAAAGTCTATGACTTTGTTTTGAATGTCAACTCTTTCTTCCTTCTTTCCAACATCCTGGACTATCTTCAGGACTTTTGGTAAAGTCAAAGGTTCTTTTCTAATTATTTTGGCATCCATGTTATCTCAACCTCGTTAAGTGTACTGCAGCAGAAAGCATTATCTTTGTCGATCCGCCATCTTGAATTTTAACTTTGTAAACCCGGCCTTGCTTGCCTAACACGATGCCAGTTCTTGACTTGTATCGTGGGTGAGGCATTCCTTTGTGGACCGTAGGCTCTTGAGTTATCGCAACTTTATCTCCAACCTTGAATTGTTGCATTAATTTGGTTGTGGATACCTTTCCTCTATCTCGTGCACGCTTTTGCAAAGCAAAGCGAGTTTTGGCCCTAAATCCACCAGGTCGTTGAACCATAAACCCAGCTTCAATATTGTATTTTTAAAGGCTTTGCTAAGAAGTCCTATTCATGCGTGTTCCGAAGTGCGCCACAGCTTTCTTGTAATCCTCAACACTGAAACCATATTTGCCAAGTGCTTCATTAACAGCACTTTCGCCAACGAATGCACTATCACCAGAATTTAGCCGCCAAGATGAGTAACCGCTTCTAAGACCAATTAGTTTATCATCCATAGTTCGCCTAAACTCTTCGGGCAGGTCTAGCGCAGGTAGTTTGCCAGTTGCAGTCTCAGTTTTTGTGCGGGTTCTCAAGCTCCCGCCCACATATTCTCCGGAGTCATACCCTACTAGCGAACTGACTGTGCGCTCTGTCAATTCTTCGAGCATTACCTGCCTAATACTTATGGCGTTAGAACCCTCAACTATGCAAGTTGGAGGGCCAGGGTAAAAGTTAAGTCCTTTGTACTTTGCTATCCACGCTAATGGATTTCTATCATTAGCTTCGCCGGCAATTAAGGCAACAGTATCGCCAGCTTTAGCTTCGTTTAGTGTGCTAACTGTTGGTATTAATGATTGATTTGCTTCAATGTAGCGAGCACTGATGGCTGCTTGTACTCCAAGTGGTGTTAAGTGAAAAGTAACGCTGCTCATTGCGAAAAATAAAAGAAGTTAAAGTTTAAAATCCCATCGGCAGCTCGCCAACAAAAATTTAAGGGTTTGCCTAACAGAGGTTTTGATGGCAGAAGAGAATAGTGTAACGATGCCAGTGTTAGGCTCGTTGTTAACGGTTACGCCCGAGGAGTTCAAAGGCATTCTTGATGCCAATTCCGGGGCGCTTGACCATAAATCATTCGTAGATTGTGCTGCTTTAGCGCGCGAGTTTTTGGAAGATAATTTTCTTTACACGTTGGCGCCAACCTCGCGGCTAGGATACATACAGGAAAAGATCAGGGGAAAAGGGCTCAAAGATTTTCAACAGGTTGATAGCCATATAATTGCTGCAATGATGCAGTTTGTTTACAAATTAGATATGAGCTGTTCCGCCCAGACTGGCTTGGAGATGTTAGTTCAACCCTTTGTGTTTGAAGAGGTTCGAAAATCCGGCGCAATTTCCGTAGACAAAGACGGTTTCTTTAGTACCAATGAAACTTACTTGAAAGAAATCGAGGAGAAGCTTTCAAACGCTTTAGGCGAGGACAAGCTAGCCGAGCTAAAGGAAGCTTTGGAAGAACTAGTAACTGACAAGCAGACTGGCGAAATTTCTGGAAGTAGCTTGGATGCTAACATAGAACATATGGATTTCGGATTTCACGGACACTCTGTAATACCAAAAGCAATTGAGCAGAACGTCGAGACAATGAGGCAAAAATACATAGAAAAATTTGGCGACGCCAAGCTAGGCAAATATATGTGCCCAGTCGACAAGGGAATCGTGGACTTTTGCCGCACCGTTTACGTGCAGGAAACCGGCCTCAAACTGCCCGAAGCAAGGATTTTGATAGATTATGAAGGGCATAACCCGCACACAACTGACGAAGGAATTGTTGTGCCAGCTGTATGTCTCACAGACAAGCTCGCACTTTTGCAGTGCATTATGGCAGAGCTTCCGCATATTGGCAGCGCGCACCTAAGGTTAGTAGAAAATTTCAAGAAAGACAAAGGCGAAGATTTCAAGGAAACCGCTTGGGAGGAAGGCGTTCCGCTTAGGCTGCAGGAAGTTTGCATAGAGGCGTATGTCTCCAGACACTATAGAGGCGTAGACCCAAAGCAGGTAGCATATTCAGCTATCGACGGCATAGCAAAGCAAGGCATCATACTTACGCCTTTTTTGCACCCGCACTTTTTGAAAACGCACGGCGTAGAAACTGCTTTGGAATTTTCGGTTTACAATGGAATGGCGTATTCTTACGGATGGCACTTTGTCAGAAAGCTGGATGGAGAGACATTCAAGAAATTGCTCCAGTCAAAAAGACCTTGGAACTCAAAAGAGCTCGGCTGGAACCGGAAAATGAGAAATGAGGATAGGAAGCAGCTTGAAAAGCATTATGAGATTCGGCGTAAAAGTACTGTCGAAAGGTTTGGGCCTGTTTTGGGTGAAGATTTACCGTTACTAGAGAAAGCATTTGACAAATGGAGAAAGGATTATCTGACATAACATTAGCGTAACTCTATAAGCCAGGCATCTTGCCGCCCATCATTTTCTGGAGCTTTTGCATCTGTTTTTGGTTGCCCATCATTTTCATTACCTTTTTCATTTGGGCGTATTGCTTTATCAAATCGCGAACTTCTGTTTCAGGCTTGCCGGCGCCTTTAGCAATTCTTGCTATTCTTGAAGGATTCAGCAAGTCAGGATTATCGCGTTCCTGCTTAGTCATTGATTGAATTATATGCTTCCAAGTTTTCATCTTGCCTTCTTGCACAGTTAAAAGTTCCTTAGGCATGTTTGCCATTCCCATTCCAGGAATCATTGATATTACTTGGGAAAGAGGCCCCATTTTCTGGAGAGCATCCATTTGTTTCATCAAATCATCAAACGTGAAGTCAGCCTTGAGCATCTTCTTTGCCAAAGCTTCTGCTTCTTCTTTATTGATAGACTCTTCAGCTTTCTTTAGTAAAGTCTCCAAGTCGCCCATACCAAGAAGTCGGGAAACGAAATTCTTTGGCTTGTAGTCCTCAAAATCATCAATGTGCTCGCCAACTCCAACAAACTTGACTTTGGCGCCAGTTGCCGAGCAAGCGGATAGTGCGCCACCGCCCTTTGCAGTTCCATCAAGTTTGGTTACAATAACTCCAGAAATTCCAACAGCATCTTTGAAGGCTTGCGCTTGCCTTTGCGCAGCTTGTCCAATATCGCCGGAAATGACGAGCAAGGACTCGTGCGGCATTACTGCAGTCCTTACTTTCTTTATTTCATCAGTCAGCTCCTTGTTTAGAGCGTCACGACCCGCAGAATCGAAGATTACAACATTAAAGCGCCCATAATCCGGCTCAAACTTTTCAATAATCTTGATAGGATCTTTTTCCTCCTTTATTCCATAGAAAGGAACATTGATTTTTTCAGACAGCTGTTTTAGCTGCTCGTATGCAGCAGGTCTCCAAGTATCCGTCTGAACCAGACAAACTTTCTGGCCTTGCTTCTTGAAAAGCTTAGCAAGTTTTGCAGCAGTTGTTGTATTATGCACTATTATACCATCAGCAATAAAGCTGTGATTATCTTCTACTGTGAAATCATAAACATATTCTTGTGCCGCGCATTTTTCTATTTTAGCTGCTCGCAACCAGCACACGCTGGAATCGGCCAAAGACTCAAGATAGGCTAGCTTTTCGATTTGATCATTTCTATCCAACAAAGCCAGGCCTTTCTGGGTTAATTGAAGTGCATTTCCATGCTTTTCAACAAAACCATAGCTAATGAATTGCTGAATTGCACCATTAATAATTTCTCTGGAAAATTTTTCCCTTATATTTTCAGATTTGTTTAAGCTGGCTAGAATCTTTGCTATAAAACCGACCTTTGTTTCCTTATATAATCTGCAAAGCTTAAACAAGCTTTCTCTGGAAATAAGACCTTTGCTTTCGTAGCGCCCATAACTATTAACACGCTCTTGAATCTCGCCTATCGAAAATCCTAGTGCAAAGCGCGTATCTTGTAAGACTTGTCCAAGTGGAAGCATATCCTGTTTCCCGCAACCTTGCCCAGCTCCAATGTTGCGATAGTTTTTTGCTCGCTCAGCTTTATGTTCAACTCTGAAACCTATTTTGTCTGCATAAAGTTCGGCATACCTTGCAGTAATGCGTAAACGCCAGTAAGGCGTATCGTTGATAATCTTTTTCGATAGTGCAGAAACTATGCCAAATCTGAGCAATAGCAGCTTTATTCCCTTTGCAGCAATTTTGCTTTCGGTAACCAATTCTATTTCTCTGTGGTCCTTTGCTGCCGATGAGTCACAATCGAAGTAAGCCTTCAAGAATTGCCTAACAGTTTCGGCATCTGATTGGAAGATTTGTTTGGGTACGGCTAAGCTTTTTCCTTTTTTGCCAATCGGTATGCCAAATATTTTATTGAATATATTAACCAGAGTTACAGAGCTTATTTTTATATCATACAGCGCCCGCGTTCTTTTATCTCTTTTAATAGCCGGTTCTAGTCCAAATAACATATTAGAAAGTGCCCTTATCCTTTCTATAATCTCAGGATCTTCATTTGTTATTTGAACATATTTGTATTCCAGATGCCCATCGCCAAATACGTAACCTAAAAATTCTGATAATTCAGCGTTAAGATACCTTGGTAAAATAATTGGTTTAATGGCTTTTGGAGACAATATTTTAATTGAAATATTATCAAGTTTTATTTTGAAGTCCAGCCTTTCTAATCCTGGCAACAGATCAACCGTAAGTCCAGTAGCAGAATAAGTTCGCGGCACAGCAATAAAGTCATCTTCTGTAAGTTCGTCTGCTCTAACTTGCTGAACTTGCCCTTGTCTTAATACGAAAAATGGATGTTCAGGAGTTACTCTAACTGAAAAATCATTTCCATTATCCAAATATACTTGTAAAAGCTCTTTACCCTTAAGTTTCCATACGTTAGTTAAGCGCTTGTTTTCAATTTTTAATGTATGAGGGTTAAAAGATGGTATTAGCACGTTTTTATCAGAAATGTCAAAGACTTCAGCGCCTACTTCAGACACTTTTTTAGCGTCGATGGAAAGCTCTTCGTAAAGTTCTTTCGCAGTTAAAGAGCCACCGTCGGACAATGGTATGAGACTTTCTGGATGAACACATTTGCCAGAACCAAACAAGCCGACAAGCAAAATCTTAGTTGGTTTCTCCTTAACTTCAACTTTGCCTTCCTCGGCGCCTAGCAGCTTTACAATTTCCTCGTAAACTATGTTAATTACGTGCTCTCTGTGCGTCAAGCCAGACTTTGGTTTTTCCTCTAAGGCACGACGTTTGATATGGTCGGTAATCTTCCCGGCAAGTTCAACATTAACATCAGCTGCAATCAAAGCCTTGCGGATATCCGAAGCCAGGTCTTCAACGAGTTTTTTATCTACTAAGGAGATTTTCAGCAGCTTTCGCAAGCTTTCCTTGAGGTTCTCGCCTAACGATTCAAGCATAAAGGAACTTTAATCTTAGAATTTAAAAAGACTCTGGGCGGGTGCCTAGCCTATGATTCTGCTGATGATTTTTTCTGGCTCGAATTTTTCCAGGTCTTCGTATCTTTGGCCTAGGCCTAAGAACAGTATTGGCTTTTTTGCGATATAAGCTACTGATAAGAGTGCACCGCCTTTTTCATCAGCGTCTGCTTTTGTCAAAATGCAAGCATCAATGCCAACTTTTTCGTTAAAAATGCGTGCTTGCTCGACAGCATCGTTTCCTGTTAGGGAATCTACGGTCAGAATGGTAAGGTGTGGTTTTGTCACGCGTTTTATTTTTTGCAATTCAGCCATCAAGTCAACGTTTGCGTGCTGTCTGCCAGCAGTATCTATCAAAACAACATCAATATTTTTCGCTTGGGCGTGCTTTATCGCATCAAAACCAACTGCAGTAGGGTCTGCACCATATTTGTGCTTGATAACTTCAATGCCAAGCTTGTCCGCGTGTTCTTGTAGCTGTTCAATGCTTGCTGCTCTGAAGGTGTCTGATGCGGCAAAAACGCACTTCAGTCCAGATTTTTGTAGCCAGCTGGCAACTTTTGCAACCGTAGTTGTTTTGCCAACGCCATTAACACCTACGAATAATAGAACCAGCGGTTTGTGAGTTTTAGCAAGCTCTTGCAAGTCAACTTGTACTGAAGCGTGGAAAATTTCTATCAAAAGTCCGCGCAAGTCATCAGCTATTTTCTTGGAAAGTTCTCCGCGCTTTAGAGATTGTCCAACAAGCTCAGCTTTTAATTCAGAGCGCATCTTGTCAGCGACTTCCAGAGCAACATTGTTTTGCAAAAGTTCGGTTTCAAGAGCATTGAAGTTCCTATCAAAGTACTCATCAGTAATTTTTGCTTCTGTAATTGCTTTTGAAAGGCCTTCAAAGAAACCTTTTTTCTGCTCTTTTTCTTCGAATTTCTTTAGTTCCGAAGCGGCTTTGCCGCGAGGCGCAGCTGAAACTGTTGTTTCAGGTTGCGCTTTGGGCTGTTCCTTTTGTTCTTGAGGTTTAGAAATCGCTTTAGTGAAACCGTCAAAGGCTTTTTTTAGGAAACCGAACATTTCACTCCAACAGAGCTCTCATGTCTTCTTCAATTTGCTGAGCTCTGACTACGAGAGTTTGAAGATTATGTGTGAGTTGTTCAGAAACACCATCTAATTGGTGCAATTGCTTGCTTACCAATTCTTTTGCGCCTTCGGTGTCTTTTTTCACTATTATTCCGGCGCCAACATTTACAAGAACGTGCTTGGTGTCCTTAAGTTCTGTAAATGTATAAGTTCCAAGACCGAGTGGAGAAATGCTTTGCGAGCCAGAATTTACACTAGCTAGTGAGTCCAAGCTCGACTTCAAATTAACTAGGTCAATGCTTCTGTGCTCAAGAACTTCCAGTTCCTTTTCGATTTCCTTAATTTGAGCGTCAATTAATTGAAGCATTATGTACTTTTCTTGAACGTCTTTCTTATCCGCTTCAGCCATGTTAAGACTTCAAAATACTGTTTTTTAAGTGTTTGGCAATTTGAGAAAGCCCAGGCTCTCGTCAACACGTGCAGTTTCGTAACCCGAGCTGTTTGCGCCTGCCAATAAACCAAAAGAGTTTGCGATAAATCCGGAACTAACAAATGGGTTTCCGAAATTAACTGTCCCCAGGCCAATTTCAAAGCCAAACAACTTTTCTACTTGAGCAATGTCGGCATCGCTCAGGTTTGGATTGAAAATTCCACCATTGTTTGTGACTTTTCCAGCAGAACCTGGAATTGAAAGACCTGCAATGTCGACTTGTTCGAATTTTACTTCTGGGAAAAATTTCTTGATTTGTGCAACCGTCTTTTTATCGTAAACGGTGCTTAAAATTCCGGCTTTATCGTTAAGCAAAATATTATTTCCAAAAGCAGTGTGCTCTGTTTTCAAAGTAAAGACTTTAACTCCAAGCTTGCTTAGCTCCGCCCTAAGGTGCTTCAGCTCAGATGGGTAAATTATTTCTGGCAACAGTACGGCGGAAGAATTTGCAACTGCAAACAAGCCGACCAAGTCTGTTCCGTAAAGATTCACAATAAAGACTGGCACTTGCAAGACTTCTGATATTTTTTTGATGTCGTGCTCCCGGACGCAGTTGCCGATTAAACAGAATTTGTCGGTGGCAACACCGTGCAGTCCTAGATTTGGGTCGCCGTGAAAATTAAGAAGTGCTATGTGTGGAACGGCCATATTATTGGTGCATTGCAATTTCCTGAGACTTGGTTACTTTAGATTGATACTGCTTTGCCTGTTCAATTGCTTTCTTTTCTTCTTCCTTCTTTTTTCTGTACTCGTCCTCTTTTTTCCTTGTCTCCACTGCCTTGGCCTTTGTATCGTCCTTTTTCTTCATCTCTTTTTGTGCAGCTTCGCTAACTCGTTTTGCATATGCAGGAAGCTCTGCCAATTCAGCGCGAGCAATGTCCTTGTCCTTTGTGACTTTAACTGTGACCTTGCTGGGAGGGTTTTTGGCTCCTTTTGCCCAGAGATTTTCGTTCAGCCAGCGTCCGAGCTTTACGTCCTTGGTCTTTGTGTGCTTAAGCAAGTATGTGCGAACAGTACCTGCGGCTCTCTTTGCGCGCCTCCAAGTTGGCACTTTAAGCCATTCTCGGCGTAGTGGTATGGTGTATAGTTTTTCGTCAGCCATGTTATGCCTTTAGTTTAGAACCATGCCTCCAATGTCGTTTATCGGGATTAATTGCGGAAGGATGAGCTTTCTTGCCTTTTCCGAAAACTTTTGGTATGGCCCAAACTGGAGCCCAGCGTGTTTGCTTTCCAGCTTTGCCCAACCGTTTCTTTTTTCCAGATGTTTTATTGGATGACATTTTATTTTATGATCCTGAAATCTTTCTTTTCTGAAGTTGCTCGGTTCAGTATCTCCTTTAATTGGTCCTCAGTAATCTGACTTTGGATTGCGCCAGCTTGTGCAGCATCAAAAAGCGCGGTTTCAACTTGCTGCGCTAATTCTGGGCGCGCAGCCTTTACGTTAGACAAGCGTTCTCGAGCCTCTTTAGTCAAGAACCGTTGAAGCACGGTTTTCTTAGCACTTTCAAGGTGTTGAGTAATGAAATCTTGCTCTTGCGCAATTTGGTCTTGCTTTCTTAAGTCTTCCAATTTCCTGCGCCTTATTTCCCTTAGTTCTTCCATATTATGCCTTCCCAAGCGAAAAGGAGCTTTTCGCGGGGCCAAGCCGAACTTCGTTCGACTCTGGTTTTGCAAGCTTTGTTGCAGCTTTTTCCAAAAGTGAGAGACCTTGCGCAGTTACCACGCGGCCTTTGTGTACGCCATCTTTCTTTTTTGCAATTAAGCCAGAGCTTTCTAATTGCTGGAGCATCTTTCGTATGATTGCGCCGGATGCCTTGCGGAATTTCGCAGGTTTTACGCCACGGTTTCTGCTTCCGCCGTAGCGCGAGCGCAGCTTGGACACTCCGATTGGACCGTCTTTGTAGATGCTTCGTAGTACAGAAGCGGAACGTATATACCACCAGTCTTTTTCTGCAGGCGGCCTTTCCTTATGCGCGCCTGTTTTCACGAATGCAGCCCAAGTTGGAGGCTTGATTTTTTCCTTTAGAGAAGCCGCTACTTCCTTTGCTAAACTCTGCGGAGATACCTCGAAAATTGATGTCATATTGTTTCGTCCCAATTTTCGAGACCCGCAAACTCCGTTTGCTCTGCCTCGAAAATTGATGTCATGGTAGGCGGGGTCGTGATATGTTTTTAAAAGCTTTATTATGAGCTTAATCTGATGCGTTTAGCGATTATTGGCTGCGGCATAACGGGCGCTTATCTTGCCTGGAAGCTTGCTCCGCACCACGATGTTACTATTTTTGAAAAAAGACCAACGATAGGAAAGGTTGTTTGCTCGGGCTTGATATCTGAACGGCTTTGGAACTTTGTGCCAAAAAAGGAAGATTTGATAGAAAACAAGATAGACTATGCAAAAGTTCACTTTGGTAACAAGACAAAGACCGTGAAATTTAAACAGCAGATGCATGTTATGAGTCATGCTGCTCTGGACAGGTATGTTGCAGGCTTAGCAGAGGGGGCCGGAGCAAAGATTCTTTACCATCAAAAAATAGACAAGCTGCCAGAAGGCTTTGACCGGGTAATTGGAACGGACGGCGCTCTTTCCACAACAAGGAAATTGCTTGGTTTGAAGGAGCCATATTTCAGGCAAGGCTTGCAATTTTTCGTTGACGAAAAAAGTCCGGGCGATTTTGTAGACACTTGGCCGGTCAAAGGCGGCTTTATTTGGAAAATACCGCGAGGAGACCGGGTTGAATATGGAATTATGTCTGACCCAAAAACTGCTCGCGTGCAGTTAGATGAATTTTGCAGGGAACAAGGAATTGAAATTAAAAATCTGCAAGCTTGGCTCATACCTCTTGGACTAGTCACGTCTAACGATACGCGGGTCGCGTTGTGCGGCGGAGATGCTTGCGGTAACACCAAGCCTTGGTCTGGCGGAGGGATTATTTGGGGTCTAACTGCAGCAGACTTGTTGCTGAAAAATTTCCCAGATTTCCAGAAATATAACTCGGAATTGAAGATGCGCTTCGGGTTCAAAATCTGGCAGACTTCTCTAATAACTAGTTTGGGATACTTTTTAGGAAACAACGTGCCTTGGCTTCTGCCAAATCAAAGAGAAATTGACAGTGACTTCATCTTAGCATGAAAATGAAACTTCGTATTAATAGAACCTTGTTTCATTTGCCTTCTGAAACAAGTATTAGTTTAAGAGGCGTTTCAGCATGAAAATGAAACTGAAAAGAAGGCCCGAAGTGTACGCAGATAGCGAAGATTCCTGGCTTCTTCAGCAGCAGGTTGAAAAATTTGCTCAAGGTAAAGTACTGGACATTGGGACTGGAACAGGAATACAAGCAATAACTGCTGCCTTGAAAGGCGCCGAAGTGTTTGCTTGCGATTTGAATTTTTCAGCTTGCACACTGGCAAATGAAAATGCGAAATTAAATTTAGTACGTGCGAGAGTTTTTTGCTCTGATTTGTTAAACGCGGTGAAACCAGATGCAAAATTTAGCTTGATAATTTTCAATGCACCGTATCTTCCGCTAACAGAATTGGAAAAGACTGCAGAAAAGTTCGGTTTTGACACAGACTTCATAAAATGGGCTGGCGGAAAAGTGCTTATTGAGAGGTTTTTGGTACAAGCCAAGCAGCATTTGGCGAAAGACGGGAAAATACTGGTTGTTTTTTCGTCCCTAACCAAACTCGACAAGAAAGATTTGCGAATTTTGGCGCAGCAGAGAATAGGTTTTGAAGAAATTTATGTAGCAACACTTAAATAAGTTCCACAAAACTTTTCTGCATGGTTACTATAGACATAAACTTGGGCTCGCTTTTCTTTTTCATGCTCGGATTTATGGTTGCAATAGGTATGATCATACTTCTGGCAGTAGTTTGGGTAATTTTCCCGAAACTATCAGAGGCAAAGAGATTTTTTGAATTCTGGTTAAAAGTGAAAAACAAAGACAAGAATGGATGAACAGTTCCTTCCAAAGCACATCGGAATAATTTGTGACGGAAATAGAAGGTTTGCGCATGCCCTTGGTGAAGTTGTCTGGATGGGGCACGAATATGGTGCAAAGAAAGTTGAAGATGTCATAGGCTGGTTTAGTGAACTTGGCATAAATGAAGTTACACTCTGGCTTTTTTCTGTTGAAAACCTGCAAAGGCCCAAAGAGGAGCTTGAAGCACTTTTTAGAATTGGTGAGAAAATGGCAAAGGATTTCGTAAAGAATCCGAAAGTTCATAAAAACAAAATTAAGCTGCGCGTAATAGGCGACACATCAATATTCCCTTCGAGCTTGCAGTCCGTAATTAAAGAAGCAGTAGACGCCACGAAGAGCTATGACGGACCGAGACTTAATATCGCCGCAGGTTATGGTGGCAAGCAAGAGATTTTGAATGCTGTAAAGAAAATTTCTCAATTGGTAAAAGAAGGCAAGCTAAAACCAGATGATATCACTGCAGAAGTTTTAGAGGCACAAATGTATTCTGCAAACGTGCCAGATGTTGATTTAGTTATTCGAACATCCGGCGAGCAGCGAACATCAGGATTTCTTATGTGGAAGACAGACTATGCAGAGTTCTATTCCACCGACAAGTACTGGCCAGAATTTGAACGCGAAGATTTGATCAAGGCATTAATAGCATACTCTGAAAGAAAGCGAAGATTTGGAAAGTAGCTAAGCAGCCACTATTAGTGTTGAAGTCTTTTCTATATCTAAACTTCTAACTTTTTCCAAAAGAAAATCGTTAAGGTCCGAGATGTCAGGAACTTGAATCTTAGCTATTATATCATACTCGCCGTAAACAATTCTTGCGTCAGTTATTTCTTTGTACTTACGCAATTTTTCCAGGACTTGCTTTTCTGCACCAGATTTTGCAGTTATCAATACGTACGCGCCTATCATTGATGCTCCGCAGCTATCAAAGTCGATGTCCTTTTTACTCCAGAAATTGGTCGTATATTTTCCAAAACAAAATCGCCGAGTTTTGTGACGTCAGTAACAGAAAGCCTTGCAATAATGTCGTATTCGCCGTAAATTATGTCTGCTTCTTCAACAGCATCAAGGTCTAGTAATTCATCGATAATTTGTTTTTCAGCGCCAGATTCAGAAACAATCAGCATGTAAGCTGTAACCATTGACAATAACTAGCTCGTAAAGCTATTTAAGCTTTATTTCGATTTCTGGCTTGTGTTCTAAGAGGAAGGAATTAGGTATTACGACCGTGTCGCCTTTTGCCGTAACAACCTTAGTTTCAAGCCAGCCAAAATATTTTAACTCGCCCCTAACGTTGCCGGCCTTTATCTTTACACCTGGCTTTAAGACAGGATGCCTGCTGTGCAGCAAGATGCCAGCACTTAAGTTTGCGAATGCATCCCTGAATGTCAGCACTAAAAATATTGCAATGACTGCGATTATTATTATGGCAGCTATGCTTATGAAAGCGTTAACCAATCCTAGCCTGTTAAGCGCAAACACAAAAGCTATGACGTATACTATGTAGCGGACGATGCTTTCTACATAAGCTTCCGGATTTCTGACGCCAAGCCCGCGGACCTTTTCAATCCATCCGAATTTGCGAATTACGAGACCGACAATTCGTCCGAGGAAATAACCGCCGAGCAAACCACCTATTGCAATTACACCTGCAGCAGCGCTTCTCTCAAGAAGTTCGCTGCTTCTTATTACATCAATCAGGGCGCGTAATTGTTCCAAGACCATTTTCCAACCCAGGGAATGCAGGTTTTTAAACTTAGCAGCTCTAAAAACAAGTATGCCAACCAACGCGTCTTTTGAATACGTAAAATCACAGCAAGAATACTTCAAAGCCAGAACGACTGTCGAGAAACTTGCAGCTTTGAAGAAGATGCTTACCACCGCACCCAAGCATAAGAGTGCGGAAAAACTGAATTTGCAGCTCAAGCGCAGGCTTGCAGAAATAAAAAAAGACATTGAAAAGGAAAAGAAAGCTGGAAAAGGGAAAAGTTTTGCAATCAAGAAGGAAGGCGCAGCCACAGTCGCATTTATTGGGGTTGGCGATTCTGGAAAATCAAGATTGTTTGCACAGCTTTCAAATTCCGAATACAAAGAAAATCTTTATGGAATACAAATGCGCATGATTCCATTCCAAAATGTATGGATTCAGGGGCTGGATTTGCCAGGTTTTTACGCGGGGTTTGCGGAAAGTCCGCAAGCAGGCCAGGTTTTTGGCCTGATTAGAACTTCAGACCTGATAATTTTAGTTGTAAAAGCCGAGTCTGATGTTAAGGTCATTGAACAAGAGATGAAAAAGGCAAACATAGTATTGGGCGCAACAAAAAAGCAGGATTTCGCTACGACAAACTTGCCTTACGTTCAGGTCAGAGTTCACGCAGAAATTCCAAAACGTTGGCTTGAAGAACTGAAGATAGATATTTGGCATAAAATAGGGAAAATTCGTGTTCAAACAAAAACAAAAGTTGGAATAGCTCCCAAGCCAGTCGTGTTGCATTATTATTCAAATGTGAAAGCTCTTGCAGAAACCATACACAAAGACTTTTTGAGGAAATTCAAGTATGCGAAAGTCTGGGGACCATCAGCAGCTTTTCCTGGACAGCAAGTAGGATTGAGCCACAAATTGAAAGACACAGATGTAGTCGAAATTTACTTAACGTAATTTCGCCAGCTTGCCGTCGCAAGTGTATTTGAAATATTCATATCTTGAGTAAACAAATACTTATTAATTAATTCTTGAAAATCTACTCAGCGGAGGTGGCGGTATTTGCGGCATAATAGGCATAGTAGGCTCCAAGGATGCATCTTTCAAGATTTTTAACTCGCTCAGGGCTATGCAGCACCGCGGTCAAGACTCCGCAGGCATGTTCACGTTAGAAAATTGGACGACGCCCCACCCTTACAAGGAATCTGGCACCGTCACCGAAATATTTTCTGAAGAAGTTCTAAAGTCGCTGAAAGGTGATGTTGGAATTGGACACGTGCGCTACCCAACTTTTGGCGACCAGGATAAAGCTACAAGGGAGAGAGATGCGCAGCCAACTTTTGAAAACATTTCGGGGATTGCGATGGCGCATAATGGAAACATCGTCAATGCAGATGATATTCGAAAAGAGATGGCTGCTGTCAGAAGATACTCACAATCAACTTGCGATGTCGTAGCAATAAATCACCTTTTGATAGAACTTTTATCTCGGATAACAAACAACGGTAAAATAACAAAAGAAGTTGTTTTCCAAGCCTTAGAGACGTTAATGGGCCGGCTGAAAGGCTCTTACTCCGTGGTTTCAGTAGTAGTTGATGAAGGATTTCTTGCTTTCAGAGATCCGTATGCAATACGACCTTTAGTTTGGGGCTCGAGGGAAGAAGAAACTGGCAAGACCAGTTATGCTTTCGCATCAGAAACTTGCGCACTCGACATTTTGGGCTATAAGGTCATTAGGGATGTTTTACCAGGAGAAGCGGTTTGGATAGATAAAGATCTGAATGTCACAACAAAAGTCATCAGACAATCTGGAAAGATGCATTGTATGTTTGAGTGGATTTACTTTGCACGGCCGTCTTCTTCAATTGAAAACAGGAATATGTACACAGTCAGGGAAAGAATTGGACAAATTCTTGCAAAGCAACTTCAAGAAAACGGGATTGCGCAAAAGATAGAGGTGATTGCAGCGGTTCCAGATTCTGGTAGGCCAACTGCCCAAGGCCTTGCATTCGAGCTTAACACGCCGTACATTGAAGTCTTTGACAAGAACCGCTACACGGGAAGAAGTTTCATCATGCCTGACGAAAAATCTAGGGTAAATGAAATTGAATTCAAGATGACGCCAATTGTTTACAAGATTCGCGGAAAATCAATTGGCATAGTGGATGACTCCATAGTTCGCGGAGCTACATCAAAGAAAGTTGTTCAAGTTTTAAGAGCGCACGGTGCAAAAGAGGTTCACTTTATTGTCGCGTGCCCACCCATAAAAAATCCTTGTGTCTTGGGAATAGACATGCCTACCCGCAAGGAGTTGATAGCATCAGACAAAACTATTGAGGAAATTCGGGCATACTTAGGTGCTGACTCGCTTACTTATCTAAGTTTGCAGGGCGTTAAGGAAGCCATTCAGTTAGGGGATAGCATTTGTATGGCTTGCCTTGATGGCAAGTATCCCGGTAATATAACCAAAGAAGATTTATTGAAGTTCGAATCACAGAGGGACGCAGAGCGTTCTGGTGTGCCTGGGCAAAAAACGCTCTTGACGTTGCCATGAAAGTCTTAGTAATAGGTTCTGGAGGTAGGGAGCATGCGTTATGCAAGAAACTGACGCAAAGTTTGAAAGTCAGTAAAGTTTGGTGTGCTCCTGGAAACGGCGGTATTTCAAAAACTTTTGACACAGTAAAATTAGACATTAAAGACATTGATGCGATTGCAGATTTTGCACAGAAAGCTGCCTTTGATTTAACAGTCGTTGGACCTGAGGTGCCTTTAGCAGCAGGAATAGTTGATGAATTTCAAGAAAGAGGCCTGAAAATTTTCGGGCCTACAAAAGTAGCAGCCGAAATTGAGTCAAGTAAGGTTTTTGCAAAGCAATTGATGGGAAAATATGGCATACCAACTGCAAATTTTGTTGTTGCAGAAAATCCTGAAGATGCAAAACAAAAGTCCGAGGAATTTCTAGAAAAAACTGGCGGAGTTGTTGTAAAAGCTGATGGTTTGGCTGCAGGAAAGGGCGTCTTTGTCTGCAAAACCAAGGAAGAAGCGCATGAAGCAGTTGAAAATCTGCTCGTAAAGAAAGTTTTTGGCGAGGCCGGAAATAGAATTGTAATTGAAGAGATGCTTAAGGGCGAAGAAGTTTCTTTCATGGTATTTTCCGATGGGAAAAATGCGTTGCCCATGCCTGCTGCGCAAGACCACAAGCGAATTTTTGATAACGATAACGGTCCTAACACTGGCGGAATGGGCGCATATTCTCCAGTTCCGAGCTTTTCTGCTGAAATGGAGTCTAAAGTAATGAAAGAAATAATTTTGCCAACTATTGGCGCCTTGGAACAGGAAGGAAGGCCGTACAAAGGCGTTCTTTATGCGGGCTTGATGCTTACAGAAAGCGGGCCAAAAGTTTTGGAATTCAATTGCAGATTTGGCGATCCCGAAACTCAAGTTGTGATTCCAAGGCTGAAATCAGATTTGGCAGAAACTTGCTTGGCATGCATTAACGGGACTCTTGATCAATTGAGATTAAAATGGGACACGAAATCAGCAGTCTGTGTTGTTCTAGCATCCGCAGGTTACCCTGGTGATTATGAGAAGGACATTGAAATCTTTGGTTTGGAAAAATTAAACGCAATGGACCACATAGATGTTTTCCACTCGGGTGTCTACTCTAAAGGTGGAATTTACTATACAAATGGAGGACGAGTCTTAGGAATAACTGCGTTAGGTCGAGACTTGAAAGCTGCAATAGCGAGAGCGTACGAAGCCGTAAAAGAAATAAATTTTAAAGGAATGCAGCATAGGACTGATATTGGCAAGAAAGGCTTGCTTACGTGATATGGGATTTAAGGCAAAGGGCTCACAAGCGGAAAGAGAATTATTGACTATGCTCTGGGGTTCAAATTTTGCTGCAATACGTGCAGCTGGCTCAGGGGTCACGAAATTTTATTGCCCTGATGTTTTGGCCTCCAACGGGAACAGGGTTTTAGCAGTAGAATGCAAGTCTACCAAACACAAATATCAATATTTTGATCCCGAGCAAGTCAGGCAGCTGCAGGAGTTTTCAAGAATTTTCAAGGCGGAGCCTTGGCTTGCAGTAAAATTCTCGACAGAATGGAGATTTTTCAAGCCAGGAGACTTGAAGCAAACAGGGAAAGCTTTCGTAGTGACTAGTGAAGACCAGAGTAAAATTTTATCTGACCTTACCCTTTAATCTATGCTTCCGGTGCGGCATAAACTCTTTGTATTTGAACTTGTAATCTTGCAGGTGTTCCAACTCGCGCCTGTAACTTTTTCTATAATATAAGAGGAGAGCAAACAGCACTATCCCAACACCCACCACGGAGGTAAGTACTATCCCAGTAACTTCGAACAATGAGCCCCTAAGTTGATTAAATGCAAGCAGAGTAATCGCAAACAAAATACCAAGGAATATCAGTGACGTTATTATTGCCAGATACCTGAATTTGAAGACTTCTTTTTTCTCGAAATGCTCAGATTTGGGTTTTTCTATCATTTAACCTCGCAATTATCTATTCGCAAGAAAGGCAAGTCTGAGTAATTTCCGCCAAGCCAGTAAATCGTGCCAGTTATTTTTAATTTAGTCGGCGGAGCTGGAGCGCCATCATCAGTTCCGCATATTGTTGTGTCCCGAGGATAATGGCATTCGTGTATTCTGCATTCATTTTGATTGTTGCCGTCCAAGAGCGCCATGTCAGAATAGAGGATCGGGCTGAGCTCGCCAGTAGTGTAGTTAGTAACAACCCCCGACTGCACACAACCTCTTTCTCCGCACTTTAGCCAGCCAAAAATAACAAAGTAGCCTTCCACCGTAACGGTCTGGCCAATGTGGTTTTCAGGATGAGTTAACAGCTCTAGATTTGGATCGGCACTATGAAACGATGTTGCAGGAGCCTTTACAAAGAAAATTGCAAGTGCTGCCAATACCATTACAAAAAATAATCTTGTCAAGTCAAATTTCTTTTTCATTTTCCTATCTTGTACGGGTTATTAGCCTCCGCATACTCAAGACCTTCTGAAAGTTTCCTGCCGGATTCAGCATAAACAGAGAAGAGCTTGTCACCATCCTTAATCCTGTCGCCAACTTTAGTCCAGAAGTATAGACCTGCGCCTTTGTTGTACGGAGCTCCGAGATGCCTTCCAATTCTTTTTATGATATCATTATCTATTGATTTGACAACTCCGGATTTTTCAGCATAAATCGTCTCGTCATATCGACCAATTTCTAACGTGTCACCTTTTACCTTGGAATTTCCGCCTTGCGCTCCAATTATTTCCCTGAATTTTGCAAGAGCCTTGCCAGATTCTAAAATCTGGCTTGCCAGCTTAAATCCCGAACCTTTCTTGGCTTTTCCACCCATCTCTAAAAGTAGTCCGGCCATATGCAAGGATTTTTTCTTTAAATCTTCAGGCCCTCTTTTATCCCGCTCAAGTACCCAAAGCACATCGCGGGCTTCAAGTGCAGGCCCAACTCCTTTGCCAACCACTTGACTTCCATCAACTTTCAAAATCCGCAAATTCATCCCTAGTCTTGAACCTAAAAACTTGAACTTTTTTTCCAATTCATCCGCGCGCCCTTTGTCGCACTTTGTTCCGTGGCCAAAAGGAATTTCCATTAACACGTCGGTTGCACCAGCAGCATATTTTTTTGCCAAAATAGATGCAAGAAGCATTGCAGTCGGGTCCAGTTGGAGAGGATACTCAACTTCTATTATGGTGTCGTCCGCTGGCGCGATATCCAGACCTCCGCCCCAGACAACACAGCCCTTGTGTTCCAAGACTATGTCTTTTATTTCATCCAGCTCGTGCACAACCGGTGCTAAAACTTCCATAACATCTGCCGTGCCTGCCGGGTCGGTAATTGCGCGAGATGCAGTTTTTGGAATGTAAAGGCCGGCCGCAGCAACTATTGGAACAATTACCATAGTAGTTCGATTGCCTGGCACACCACCAACGCTATGGACGTCCATAACAGGCTTTACGCCGAGCTTTAACAGCTGTCCAGTTTCGGCCATAGCTCGAGTTAAGTGCTCAGTCTCGTCCAGCTGCATCCCTTTTGTGTAAACTGCCGTAACAAAACTGGCAATTTCTGCTTGTGTCAATCTATTGTCAACAATATCTGTCACGATTTCAAAAATCTCGTCTTTGGTCAGATGCAAGCCATCAAGCTTTTTCCTGATGCTTTGAATTGAAAGGGGCTTTTCCTCAGGAATTATTGTTACTGGCTGGCTTGGGTGCAAATTAAGGATTTTTTGAACTTCATCAAAAACGCCAAGTTCGTTTTCCTTTACAGTTTCTGAAACATCTGCAATTGCAACCACGTACTTTTTCTCAGCCATTAGCCTTACGCGGTCTGCAGGTCCCAAGTCAAGTTCCTTGACGACCTTGGGATTCAGGGCAACGATAAATGGCCCGCCAGATTCTATGTTCAGGATTCTTGTTTTTAGCCTCATTTTAGCTCTTGAAAAAGTCCACGCTGGTTCCTTTTACCACAGCGATTATTGTCAACAGGACAACGGGCCCTATGATGAAGCCGGCAGGACCTAACAATAGTATTCCGCCAAGTATTCCAAGCAAGATTACAAGCGGGTGAACATCAATCCACTTGCCAGCCAAGTAAGGCCTTAACACGTAATCAAGCAGGCTTCCGAGCACTAGCCCGTACGTTAAAATTCCAAAACCTATTGCAGGATCTCCGCGCAATAGCACGCCAATTCCAACTGGAACATACAGAGTATATGGGCCTATAACTGGCAGAATTGAAAGTACGGCTGCGGCAAGCGCGGCCAATAAAGGATATGGAAGACCGAAAACCCAAAAACCTGCAAAGGCAACGACTGCTTGCAAAGCGCCTATAACTAGCCAGACGCTTATGAATGCGTGAGCATATCGGTTGAGAGCGTCAAAGAACAACTTCTTTTTATTTTCTGGCAACGGTATGTTTTTTCTAAGCCAGTGTACGATGCTAACGCCATCCTTCAGGAAAAAGAAGAATGTCACGAAAAACACAAACAGAGAGAGTAGCACGCCCGGAATTTTTGACACCGCTCCTGACAATTTCTCGATTAGTTTGGAAATAACAAATCTTGTTGCGTTCCCCAGACTAGTAGCAAGCTCTGGTTGATTCGGAAATACGCGTGAAAAGTCGACTTGAGAAACTGTAACGAAAATTTTGCCGAACTCAGCAAGCAAAACTTGGAAGCCAAGGAAAATCAAAGCAAGGAAAGAAGCTATCGCCAGAATTGTGAGCAAGGTCGCGCTTGCCAGTCCCGTAATTCTTTTACTAAGCCAGTTGTGCACTGGGTGAAGCAGGAATGCCAGCACAGCTGCAAAAGCCAGCGGAGTTAGAAACGGCCAGAGCAGTACGGCCCCGATTATTATTGCTGCTAACACTACAAGCACCTGGAGTTTGATTTCAGCCATTATTACAACCTCTCGCTAAGCACTTCAGGTAATAGTGCCACGCTTTTTATAATAATTGTGGGGTTCTCCGCGCCTAGCCTTTCGATGTCGTGGATGCCGCTTAAGACTGCAACAGTCTTGACGTGGCCTTCCTTGCCTGTTTTTATGTCATAAATGGTGTCGCCAACAAAATACTCGACTTTTGAGCCCGTGGCTTTTTCAACATCTTCAACAACGTGTGGGTTTGGCTTTTTGTGAACCTCACCTTTGCCTAAAATAGCATCAAAAAGCCGCGGGTTTATTCCAACCTTTTTCAACACAGAAAGAATTTCTGGATGCGTTGCATTTGAAACTAGCACCAATTTGTATTTCTTTTTCAATTCCTCAAGCGCTTCTGCAACGCCAGGTATGTGCTTTGAAATTTTGAAATCTTCTTTCACGTAAGATTCAACCTTATCTTCCACGACTTTCTTTAACTTGCGACCCGAGACTTCTGGGAAAAGCTTCTTTACGACCAGGTCCGCGGTCTGGCCAAATTTGTCGATAAGTTCTATGGAACTTTTGTAAGGAAGATTATTTTTCTTGAATGCTTTTTGGAAAGATATCACGTGAGCTTCAGTCGTGTCAGCCAGCGTTCCATCCAAGTCAAAACAAATAACGGTCCTCTCAGCAGCCATACCTAAACTAGAAATTTTTGCTTATTTATAATTAATGTAAGTGGCATAAACCACTTCAGACAAGATTGCCACAAAAAGCACTATTCCGAGCCAGAAAAATACCTGGTCGTGAATTGTCCAGGCATAAGTTGTTAGCAAGGCATTGCCTGCCAAGTACAAAACTGCAAAGTGCGGATGCAACTCTATCTTGTGTTTCTTGATGTTTTCAAAAGTTTCCCAGAGCCAGGCAGCTATTAGCAAAACAACGCCAGCTGCTCCAATCATTTGCTGCATCACCATAATTCGTCCGCAACAGTCTTAGCTATATCTATTTTTCCAATCTCAGATTCTATGGAGTTCGTTGCAACAACTTCCTTTGCGCCAGCAGCCAGAATTTTCTTATGCGCGCCGGTAGCCAGGTAGTGTGTTGCCGCGACATAAACACCTTTGACGCCTAATTTTTTCAAAATCTCAATTGCATTCAGCATAGTATGCCCGCTGCTGATTATGTCATCAACAATCAGCACATTCTTACCTAGCACATCAATTTTCTTCCTGATTTTTGTTGTAACTTTTCCAGTCTCTCTATCGCGGTGTTTGGAAAGCCAAGAAAATTCACAGCCAAGCCTAGTGGCAATCGCCTTTGCAAAGTCGCCTCGCTCTTGATCAGGAACCAATACGAAAGGATCTTTGATTTTCTTAAAATGGTCAGAGATCAAACTTGCTGCGGAGAGCTCTTTTGCTTTCTTGAAGAATTTTAGCAAAATCCTGTCGTGAACATCGACTAACAAAACTTTGTCAACTTTAGCATCAATTAAACTTGCAACTGTCTTTGCAGCAATAGCTTCCCATTTCAAATACCGTTTATGCTGCCGCGCATATGCGAAATATGGAATAACAGCAGTTACAGATTTTGGCTTAAACTCATTTACAACATCCAACATTAACAATAGTTCAACTATAGCGTCGTTTTGTGGAAAAAGAGTTTGAACAACAACTACTTTGGCACCTTTCTTGATAGGCTTCTCAAGCCTGATGTAAGATTCGCCATCAGGGAACTTCTTGCGCTGCACACCAACCTTCTCATCTTTCAGCTGTTTCGCGATGGATTCGGCCAACTTCCTAGAACTCGGACCTATAACAACTTGCGTGGCCATAAATAGAACTAGAATTAAGTCAATTTAAATCTTAGCAGTGCAGCGATTCCGCCCAAGCCATCTAGCTTCTCGCCGGCTTCGTTGTCTGTGCTGATGATGTGAACTTCACCGCCCTGCTTTTCTGTTGCGTCAATCAGTGTTTCTAATTCAGCAAACTTTTGTTTCTCTCTGTACTTTTCGATTAGAGCGTCAGTAACAAGCAGTGTTTTTACAGCACTCGCATCAACTGCTGCTCTGACTTTTTCAAGACCATAAACTGCGGGCCCTTTCTTTGCAATATCAATTAGCAAATTTTCGACTAATTTGAAGTCTTTTTGCATTTGCGATTGCTTGATTATCTTGTCCAGCACACCGCGGTTAATTAGCTCAGCAACCCCTCGTCTATAACCTGTTGAAACATCTTCCATCTTGACTTTTTTTGCAATCCCGGGAGATTTCTCCTGGAGTTTTTTCAATAACTCTTCTTTCCAAAAGAGCGGAGAGCCTAAAATCAAGTAATCTGGTTTGGATTGTTCCATTAAACGCAGTATTTCAGCAACTAATTTGCCGAACTTATCTTCGCCCTTTTCGGCAAAGCGCTTTTTTGCAAGCCCGAGCTGGAAAGTTCCAAGGTAATTGATACCAACTGCAGTCATTGCTGCTAAATTGGCTTGCTCATCATCCAAAACGCAGACGATCGCCTTTGGCGCTACCGAGGCCGCTTCAGCAGCTTCCAGCCGTTTGATTTGATAGTCCTTCCAAGGCTTTTCTAATTTAATTTCAAAGCCAACTTTGATATCGAGGGTGTGTGCGGACCCGATTGGCACGTCCTCGGGCCCTTCAACAATTTCTCCATATAATTTCAGAAATGCAGATTCGAGCTGAACCTTCTGCACTTTTATTTTGGCGTAGTAGAGTTTTTTTGCTACCCGGGTCCGCTCCTCTTCCCCGCTAAGTTTGATTTTCCTTTCAATCTCGCCGGCAACAAGGTCGCCTGGCTCGATAATTCTTGATAGATGCCAGAGATCGTCAAGAAGGTTCACTCTAATCTTAGCTACGCCCTCTTTTCTATTAAACGAGATTATTTTCATGCTACCCAATAACCTTTATATATAATCTAATTATAAGTTTTGGTATATGGCCACTAAAGGACAGGGCGCTATTGCCCCACTTATGATAATTCTTGTTTTGTTAGCGTCAGTAATATTTTATGTCATCACGATTCCACCCGCTGCAAGAGAGCAGCTGCTAGGTAACCTAACCGGCACGGAGCGCACCGCTTTGGACGTGAGCCCGGGTCTTATTTCTGGAGTGCCAGAATCTTCTTTAAAACTAGTTTCAAAGCCTCTCAGCGCCATGACTGTTGATAACACACCACAGCCAGAAACAAGGGCACTAAGCACGCAGATATCACTCGTGCGAAGATTTGGCCGAGATGAACTAGGAAATTTTACCTTTGGTGTTTCAAGCAAAGACACACTAGGTATAGCAGATGTTAATTTGTTGGTCACCGACAGGAAAGGCGATGGCTCGCTAATTGTTTCAGTAAACAACCAAGTGGTTTTCTCAGGTCCCGTTGAAGTTGGCCAGCAAGTGCGCGTGGCACTTCCAATAGACGCCATAGCGCAAGGCAGCAACAGCTTGCAACTTGCAGTATCATCGCCGGGCTGGAAATTCTGGCAGACTAATTCTTACACTTTCACGAATGTAAATCTTGTTTTGGGCAGCTACACTGGCGCCAAAGCTTTGCAAAGCCAGACGTTCACATTGACGGCAGCTGAACTTTCTAACGCCAAGGCAGCAAGGCTAATTGCGCTTGCAAAACAAACTTCAGATAAATCCGCAGAGCTAACAGTGATGCTAAACGGAGTGCAGCTTTACAAGGCAACTCCGTCCCAGAGCGCGGCACTAGCAGTTGACATACCAACCAACTTATTGAGCAGCACAAACACTTTGCAATGGAGTGTTGCAAAAGACGGCGCATACTTGGTAGAGTTTGGACAGGTCATACTTACGACTTCATCTATCGAAGGGCAAGTGAAAAGCTACAGCTTTACAATAACTTCAGACGAATCCTTTTCTCTGAAAACCTGTGAGCTGAGCTTGACAAGAGCCACTTCAACTGAGACGCAGTCCGTAACTGTCAGAGTTAACGGAGTCTTAAACAGTTACACATTTTCAGACGATACAGTTACTGATGACATCTGCAAGAGCTTGCGCTCAGGCAGCAACACGATCAGCCTTTCAGCAGAAAACGACATACTGATAGACAGCCTAACATTAAAGATTAGAACAAGATGAAATGGTCAAATTATTTTCTAAACGCGCACAATTCAGCCTCAAAAATTGGCTACATAGAAGCGTTGGCGAAGCCACAGGCATTTCTACAAAGTATCGAGTCGAAGATGCAGAACGCAGACAGAAACAAATAGATTCTCTGCATGAAGAGGCTTTGCAATTAAAACAAGATCTTGCAGATAAAAAAACAAAACGTGCTGAAATACAAAGTAGGATCACGTTAGAACTTGTGCCGTTATTAGCAACTCCTGAAGCTCCAGTCGCAGGAAATGCGATTAATGCAGCTAATATGGAAATGGTCCAACTAGACAACGAAATGAAGGAGCTGGAAGGACAGGGAAAAGAGATTAACGAAGAGCTGGGAAAGCTTGGCGCATCGCCTATAACTGGCTTGCATATCGCTCTTGGCTTGCCACCTGGTTCTCTTGGCAAGATTTTCAAAGTTATTTTAGTTTTGATATTGATTTTTATCGGTGTTTGGTATTTCACGTTTAACCCCACTGGCACTTTGGTGTCATCGCAGGCCGGAAGCGCATTTACAATTTTCAAGGATGCTTTCCATACATCGGTTGTACCTGCAGATGCGAGGCTTGGCTTTAACATTTTGGCAGGAAAACAAGATGCAACTGTTTTGTGGGATTCCAAAGTTTACAAGGACAGATATAGCGTTGTGACGGATGCTGGTGTTGAGATTTCAGACCTAAGAGCGCTACGAGATCCATTCATAGAGGGCTCGCAGCTTAGCATTGTTGGAACAATCAAGGCGGTTAGCTTGCCAGAAGATCCAGGAGCTAAAACGCCAGAAGGCATAACCGCAAAAATAAATGCAGAGTGGAGCAGCGGTGAATTCTCATCGTTCGTCGCAGAAGCTTTAGGCATTTCGGCATGGGATTGCAATCCTCCAATAGATGATGACAAGACAAAAGAAATCACAAATCAAGAAAGATTTGTTGGAAGATTTGAGTGCCAGTTCCCCGGCTTTAAAATTGATAAAGCATTTGAAAGCCAGAGCGTGGATGTTACAGTTGGCTATAATTTCAAAGTTGTTGGGGGTAAGACAACTTATGTTGCAAGTTTCTCAGACCTTAGCAGGCTGTTTTTGGAAGACAAAGACCCCGCGACAGAATATGGAATATCTAACGCTGAAATCACAACATGGCACACAAAGAGCCCAGTTGAGATTGGAATTGGAGTGCTGGGAGAAAAGGATGTCATAGGCGCAAACAACCCAACAGATAATCCAACGCCTTACTTTATGGGATTCACGATATCAAACAAAGGCGAAGGCGAAGCTAGCCTTTCTGAGTTGCACATAAAGGTTCCGCAAAATGTGAATTTCTTGCCAGGAACAGATAATGATTTCACACCAGACCCGTCCACTGGAAATAATTGCAACGAACAGCTCGGAACAATTAAATTGTGCGCGTATAAGGCTAATATAAAAGAACAAATTAGGAGAACTTACGATAGGGACGAGTTAAAGGCTGGCGAGACTGCGACTGTATTTTTCAAGTTCGAAGTCCCGCAGGACACGTTCTTAGGGGAGTCACCGCTTTCAAGCTTCTTTGTCTTAGCTGATGTGCCTTACAATTACGAAGTAGTTCGCTCCGTGCCAGTAAATATAAGGAAAGCGCCTTAGTTAAGAAAAGTATTAAAAATACCCCAATATACCTATTGTAGGTCACTGATGGAAAACAAGAAGGTTATAATTCTAGCATTATTGATAATTGGTTTAGTACTAGTTAGCGGCTGCCTAGGTAAGCCGGCTACCGAGAGTAAGCCTACTGGAGCGTTTGTAGGCGGCTCAAAAGGTCTGGTTTTAACATTCCAGCCAAACGCACCGCCTTCTGAATATCCGGAATGTACGAAGTTTGATGTAACGGTCAAAGTTGAAAACAAAGGCGAATCACCAGTTGCTGTAGGAAAAGCCGATATTATTTTAGGTGGCATTGCGGCTTCGGCTTTCGGAGTAGACAACGCTAAGTTGCAAAATAAAGCAAACTTGACAGAAGTACAAAAATTCGGCAAAGAAGTAACGCCCGGAGGCGCGGAATTTGTAACGTTCTCTGCCAACTCCGGCTCTAGGAACTTACCCGGGGATTCGCCGCCTCAAAAAATCACAGCTACTGCTTGCTATCCTTATCAAACAACAGCTTTGTCAACGGTTTGCATCAAGGACAGTTTGGCAAAGCAGACAACTGGCGGAGCAGAGCTTTGCAAGATTACTGGTGACAAGACAGTCTTCAGCAGCGGCGCACCAGTTCAAGTAACATCAGTAACGCAATTCCCAAGAGGAGCAAATCCTATTACAGGGCTCACGTTTAATATCAAAGTCAAGAACGCAGGCGGAGGAACGCCATATGTAGGCGAGCAGAGCGAGCAGTGCCCAAGTCCGTCATTAAGCGCAGGCGATAGAGTTGCGGTTAGTGCAAAATTAGTCAACATAGATGACGCGACAGTCGAGTGCACACCAAGTCCGGTCGTGCTGTCAAGCGGCGAAGGATTTACATCTTGTAACGCAGACTTATCGAAATCCAAACAATTCGTAGCAGGTAAAGGCATACCTGGCGAGTTTGAAGATATACTGGAAGTTAAGCTAGATTATGGCTACACGCAAGGCGTACAAACACAGATGACTTTCCAGAACATATATCCTGGCGATACTTGCCCGGCCACATCAGCCTAGTAGTTAGTTTTTTATTTTATTCTGTATAACTGGTTTTTATGTCGGAATTTCTGAAAGTGAATACTGATTTGCATCTGCATGGCCCTTATGCTGGCGGCGTGTCTGAACGGATGCTGCCACAGACAATTGCTGAGATTGCACCACTCAAAGGCTTGCAGCTTCTCGGAACGGGAGATATTCTAAATGAGAACTGGATCAAGATTGTGCAGCAGCAATTGAAAAAGACTCAAGACGAGGCAATACTTGAGCATAGCAATGGCACTAAATTTGTTTTGCAGACAGAGGTTTGTGACAACAATCGTATCCACCACTTAATTTTGTTTCCAAGTTTTTCAAAAGTTTATGAAGTAAGAGAGAAATTCAAGAATTTCTGTACGGATTTGGACAAGGAAGGCAGGCCTTCAATTCATTTATCCGCTTCAGAAATAGCTGAAATTTGCTTGGAAGCTGGCTGCTTGCTCGGATTTGCACACGCATTTACTCCTTATTTTGGCTTGTATTCAAAACACGACTCTTACTCGCATGCGTATGGCGATTATTCTAACAAGATTCATTTCATGGAGCTCGGATTGTCAGCAGATACAAACATGGCTGACCGTATATCAGAGTTGCACAACTTAACCTTTACTTCAAACTCAGATGCGCATTCGCCTTGGCCAAATAAGCTGGGCAGAGAGTTTACGACTTTTGCAATGAAAGAAATTTTATTTGACGAGTTAGGGAAGGCGCTGAAGCGCGAAGATGGAAGAAAAGCAGTTCTGAACGTAAAGTTTAATCCTCTTGAAGGCAAGTACCACAAAACAAGGTGTCGCGGGTGCTTGACTTTCTTTGAGCCGCAGCAAGCCGAAAACCTGAATTGGCGCTGCCCGGAGTGCGGCAATTCAATCAAGAAAGGCGTCGACTTTAGAATTCAAGAGCTTGCGGACTTGCCTGCAGATAATCATCCCGAACACAGGCCAAAGTGCTTGCACACAATACCGCTTTCTGAAATCATAGCTTTGTCGATGGGCGTGAAAAATGCCTGGTCTGATAAAGTCCAGGCAGAATGGAAAAAGTTTGTTGACAGGTTTGGAACAGAAGTCAACACGTTGATCAATGTTAACCTAGAGGATATGGCAGATATAAACAAAGATGTTGCAGAATATGTTGGATTTTTCAGAGAAGGCAAGATAAGATATGTTCCTGGAGGGGCGGGAGTTTATGGCAAGTTAGTGCCGCCAGGCCAACAAGTTGAAATCAAAACCCTAAATTCAATACAAAAAAGCCTTGCTGACTTTTAACCTATGTAAGGAGTTTCTGGTCTATCAAAAATCGGCTTGATTTTCTTGATTAATTTTTGTTCTTTTTCTTCCTTTAATCTAGCACTTTCTTGCTCATCGCTTTGAATTTCCTTAGCCAAATCATCCAAATTCACCTTAATGTCTAAGATTTTTGTAAGCTCGCTAAGTAGAACTTTTGCTTCTTTAAATCCAAGGTGCGCTTGGTGAGCATAAGTTTCTGCTAGCAAAGAAAGTCCGTTCAAGTCCCTTAATCTTGCAAGGCCAAGCAGCAAACCTGATGCACCATAAATTGCTTCAACCCTTTGATTTGCATTGAAGTTCACACCCTTGAATTTTTTATATTTGAAAAGAGTCTTTTTGTCAGTTACAGCTCCGAATATTGCAGGATTCTTGGTTTGATTAGGCAAGCCAATGCCGCCAAGAGTAATTATTTCAGTGCAACCAAGCTCTTGCGCAAAATCAAGTATTTTTTCACAGAACTCATAGCTTGAGCGTTCTCCCAAAGGCTGCACGTCTCCAGATAGCAAAACTACGTCCCTCTTTTTTCCTACGTGATTGTAAATGGTTACAGATGGTAGCTCGACAAAGCTTTCATTGCTAATAAGGACCGAAGGGTGAAAGTCATAAGAATAGATTTTGTACAAAAGTTCTGGTTTCAGATTGTGTACCAAGTAATCAACGGCAATTTTGCCGACGCCGCCGATACCCGGCAGGCCTTCAACAAGAACTGGGTTTCGGAGTTTTGGAAGCGTTGTGAAGTTTTTTTGAATTATCCACCTTGAATCACTCATTAATCTTCCCTCTTTAACTCCGCGGTGCCTTCGTTAGTTTCGAGTAATTTTGAAAGTTGGATGCTTATTTCTTTTAAAGCTTCCTCTGCAGCCTTAAAATCGCTTGCAATCAATTTAAATTTGTATTTTGGAGCGCCAAGATACTTCAATTCAACGCCTACATTGTGTTTGGAAGCAATTTGGCTTGCAGTCGTGACCGCTTGTCTTATTATTTCAATTCCGTTTGAAGCTGCACTCTGCAGGGTTAGTATTCCCGAGATCTCTGCTTTTGGCAAAGTTATTCTTTTTTGTATTAATTCTGTTAGCTGCTTTGCAATAGGCTTTTCCACGTCAATATCAAGCAAAACTTTTTCGCCTTCCCTAGCTATGTTAAGGAAAACAGGGTACATCAAGCCGTACTTATCCAAAATTTTGTTGCCCGCTTTATCATAAGCGGCCTTGCTAGTAAGGCTTGCTTGCTTTGCAAAAACTTCCAAGATATCGTTTGCTCTCTTTTCGTTTGTCCATTCAGACAGCTTGTTTCTGTGCTGAGCAGCACCAACTCTCCTGACAGAAAGCGAAATGAAATTCTCAGCAGGCTTGACCTCCATTACTTTGCACACGACTTTTGTGCCTACTTTCATGTAACTCTTGATGCTTCTGACCCACTTTCGTGAGATTTCAGAAACGTGAATCATGCCTTCCTTTTTCTCGTATTCATCGAGGTCAACAACAACGGAGCTAGGAAGAATATTTTTGACTGTGCAAACTACAAAATCCTCTTTTTCAGGATAACCTTTTTTCTGATACATTAAACAGCTCCTGAAGAAAAAAGACTAGCGAAATCATCAGATTTTGCTTCGCCTTTCTCCTGGTACATTAAGATAAAACCTCTAATACTCTGGCTTTAATGTTAGCTTTTCCGCCAGTTGGTTCGGCGAGCACGTCGTTGCAGACCAAGCATTTAACTTCCGTTGAAATTTTTCCGAAAATTATTTGCTCATTCTTGCATTTTTCGCACCTTACTTTCACAAATCTTGATGTTGGTCCTTCTTTTTTAGCCATTTTACACTTGCTCCACTTTCTTCAATCTTATTGGGTTTTGCTTGAAATGCTTTTTCTTGCAAACCGAGCACTCATACTTCAAGTTTGCTTTTTTAGTTGTCTTTGCTTTTTCGTGAATAATAGGTCTTGGTGAGCCTACATAGCCTGAAGAGATCTTTGCATAGTGCCTAACTCCCCATTTCAACGCTCGCTTGCGGGTTGCAGGCCTAGCTCTAGTCCTCTCTACAATTATCTTGTGTTCGGTGTGTTTTCTACAGGTAGGGCAATATCTGTTAGTTGTTTTTGGCAGTTTCATGAACGTTATCCTTTATTTCTACAGCTTTTTTCTGCTGAATTAGCAGCTCAGCAAGTTCTTGAGGCAAGCTCGCCGCCTGATTTTCGTCAAACGGACCGTACTTTTTCAGCTCTGAATCCATCAATTCAGGCACGGGCTCCGTAAACTTTAGTAACCTCGTTGAAGTTTCTTTTAAAAGCTTTGGCTCGGCGGAAGAAGCAGTTCTAGGATTAAGTTCTTTGAAAAAAGAAGCCCAAGCAACTTTGAGAAGTTCAACCTGTTTGTCATAAAATTCCTGTTCGAAGGGCAGCATATTTGTGGTGTCGCGCACCTTGAATGCTGTTCTGGCGGTGAATGTTGCCCTGTTGATTATTTTCTTTTCTCTCTTCTCATACAGGTCTTTGATAGCGCGGCGGGCGTTTTCTAATTCTGTCCTGACCTTATCTCTCTGAGACCTATCAAAAATCTCGCTCTTTTCCTTGTAAAGCAGAGCTTTCTTAGCTTCGAAATACTCTCTGATTTTCCTTAAATGGTCTGGAGCAAGATTTTGCAAGTCAGTTGTGTATTTCTCTGCCCGCAAAAGTTCATATAAATCCTCATAACTGAAAGCTTCTGCCATCTAATAACAAGCACTCTCCAATCCAAACCAAAAATTCAACTTTAAGTTAATTTCGGTAGGAAAGGAAATAGTTTTAAACCAACCTTTCGCGTCATTGTGCTATGGACGAAGATTTGCAGGCAAGAGTAAAGTCCGCAGATGGCTTGAATTGGGTTGAAAGAAATATAACTGGTCCCAGGGGTTTGACTCCAGAACAGAAAAATGAATTTCGACTAGCACAGTACTGGTTTAACGCTGCTTCAGACTACGCACGTAATGGAGATTTGAAAATGGCAATGATATTTCTAAACATCGCCGAAAGCCACGCCAGACCAAGCAACATAGATTTTTCGAAGAGGATGGAAGAGGTAAGATCTTACTATTCTACTTCTTCATCTTAAATCTCGGATAAGAAATTGGATTCTTTATCTTATTACAAGTGAAATCTGGCTTGCAAACTCCAATTTCCTCAAAGAATTTCCTGCAGTTTGGCGGTGGCATCTTCTTAGTTTGGCGTTTATGCCAAGATAGCTGTGATTTTATGTAACCTTGCTTGAGCGGTGGGTTGTTTTTCAAATTCCAAGTCTGGATTTCCTGCTCAATCTCTTCCCAAGGCCAGCTTGCAGTTCGTAGGAAGTTAATCATAGCAAACAAGCTGCGTTTCCTGCCATCTGGCAAGCCATTCAAAATCAATTTCATGCAAGGTGGGAATGCCTCTGTTGGAACTTTTTCTGTAAACTCAAAAGTTTTCACTGCGGCCTTATGATTTTCCCTAACTTCTAGATTAGCGTTCCAATCAAGTGCCTGCAGCAAAAGCTGGGAAGCTTCTCCTGAACGAATATTTTCTGAATTTAGGAAATAATTAGAAATTTCTTGTATATTTTCTGGCTTAGCCATGTCTGTGGTAAAGGTTTTCAGCTGATGTGGCTTGATAGGAACACTTACGAGCCATTTCTTCTCATTCAAAGAGTAAGGCATCCTGAACAGGTGTCGTGGTGCAATCAGGATAGTGTCAATTTCCATTATAGAATAAGGATCAAATTCTCCATTTTTTATCAGGAGTTTGGCGTCCTTGCCAGACTTTTCAGAGATTTTTCTTAGGTCTTGTTCCAATTGCAGAACTCTATCTCTGAGATGCGGACGAATAAATTCTTTCAAGTAGTGTGCAACTATTTGAGCAGTTTCTGGAAAAGCAGTTTTTTCTTCAACAGAAAGCGCTTCAGCCGGTACTCCGATGTGCCAGCCAGTTCCACCAGAGAATTTTATTGAAGCGCAGTTAACGTCATGCCACTTTAGGGCTTCCAGAAGCAATTCAGCACAAATTGTAGACCATTCTATTGTTTTGCAATCAATGTCCAAAACTAAATCCCAACCTACCCTCAAGTTATCCATCTCTCGTTTAGGAAAGTCTGGACCAAGTTTCAGTGGATCGAGCCATCTTTCTTCAGAGGCGTGAAAAGAAGTCGCGCCTTTTCTGACCTGATTTAAAATATCGGCTGGGAACTGCAGAATTTCCGGGCGCTTGCCAAATTTGTCCTGATATTGCACAGCAATCTCTCGATTTTGTGCAAGCCTGACGATTTCTTGCGCTACTCCTGGCTTGGAATAGTAGCGAATCATTTCTGAGAGGCGCATGTATTTCCTAAACGTGTAAATCTTTAAAGAACTTTGGAAGCTTGCTTAGTGGATAGGTATTTACAATATCTTTAGCTTCTGCCCAGCCTCGTCTAGCAACATAGCTGCCATATTCTACATACCGAAGCTGATCCGTATTATGCGCATCACTATTAATGACAAACTTGCAGCCAGCATCCAACGCTTCCTTAACCAAGTTATCTGGTAAATCAAGCCTCTCAGGGCTGCCATTTATCTCTATTAGAACGTGGTTTTCTGCTGCGGCCTTGAACACTTTTTTAGTATCGAAATCTATCATCGGCCTTCTGCCAATTTGTCTCGTAGTGAGGTGTCCAAGAATGTTTACCATTGGATTTTCAATGGCCTTCAAAATTCTCTTTGTTTGCTGCTCCTTAGGCATCTTGAAGTTCCTGTGGATAGAAGCCACAACAACGTCAAGGCGTTCTAAAATCTTATTTGTGTAATCCAAAGAGCCATCAGAGTGTATGTAAATTTCAGAGCCAGACAGTATCCTAATGCCTTTGACCTTTTTTCTAGCAGTTTCGATAGCTTTCAAGTACTGAGAAAGCTTTTTTTCATCCATACCTCTCGCGATAGTGTCTGATTTTGAGTGGTCTGTGATTGCAATGTAATCGTGCCCAAGTTTTCTAGCAGCTTCCGCCATTTGCTCAATAGTATTGGAACCGTCAGACCACTTTGTGTGTGTATGAAGGTCACCTTTTATTTCAGAAAGTTGCACAAGTTTCGGCAGCGAGTTTTTACGCGAAGCTTCAAGTTCTCCTCTCATCTCGCGCAGTTCTGGTTCTATGTACCTTAAACCGAGTTTTTTGTATAGTTCATCTTCAGTATGGCCAGCTACAAGCCTGTTTGTCTTTCTGTTGAATAATCCGTATTCAGAAAGCTTGTAGCCCTTGCTTATAGCCATCCTGCGAAGCTCAATATTATGGTCAACGTTTCCAGTGAAGTAATTCAAAGCCGCGCCAAAGACCTTGTCATTTATCACACGAACGTCGGCCTGCAAGCCATTTCTTAATACTACTGTTGACTTGGTTGGACCTTTAGCCAAAACTCTTTGCACCAAAGGCATACTTGTAAAAGAATCCATTATTTTCTTTGCAGCACCAGCTTTCTTTATAGTAACAAGAATGTCAATATCGCCTACAGTTTCTTTCCTTCGTCTCAAAGAACCAGCTTCAGAAATGTGTTCGATTTCAGGCAGCTTTTTCAGATTTGCAATCACTTGTTTTGCAATTGGCAAAGCTTCCCCTAACAGGTAGCGTTGTTTAGATGTTTGAAACATCTGTATGGATGCAGAAATATTAGCTTCTGATTTTGGACCAAAGCCCTCGAGTTTTGAAATTTTGTGCTTCTCAATTGCTTTTTTCAAGTCATCAATAGTCTTGATATGCAGTTCTTTCCACAGCCTGTACGCTTTCTTCGGCCCAAGGCCCTCGATTTCAACAAGATTTGCAAGTCCTGGCGGTATTTGCTTTTTCAATTGCTCATACTCTTTGATTTTGCCAGTTTCTATGTATTCAGCAACCTTTTTGCCGATGCTCTCGCCTACCCCGGGAATATCCATCAAGCCTTTCAGGCCCTTCTCGCTATAGATTTCCTCAACTGGCTTCTGCATGCTCTCTACAGCACGGGCAGCAGCCCGGTAAGCACGGGGCTTCCATTCAACTTTCTGTATCTCAAGAATATCAGCTACGTCATACAAAATCTTAGCTATCTCAAAGTTCAGCATGGCCAAAAAGAACTAGAAAAAAGCAGAATAAAAAGCTTAGGCTTTGTAAAGACACATTTTTAAGGAAGCACCGCTACCTTAATTCATGCCATTAGACGCACTTTTGTTTATCAAGCCAGTGTCAAATGACCAAAGGACCTTGAACAGAATAGTTGTAGAGGTTCCAAAGGTTGGCTATGCAGCCACGCCAACGGTTTTCTCAGTCGCTAAATCTTATGGCATAGACGGCCGCGAGTATACTTTATGCATACCTTTAACTCATAGCGCAAGGCACGGTAGAGATTGGTCCATGCCTGGCTTAGATGACATACACATATATGCCGACCAATTAAAACAGAAAATACCAGAGATAAAGGGCATAGAAGTTAGACTTACGTTTAATCGTGCAAGATATGCAAGAGAATCGCAAGCGCTTGAGAACGCAGCTACTTGAAGAACTTGTTTAAGTCGCTTTTAGGCTTCTTCAAAAACTCCTCAGCTTTCCGCAAGACTTCCCTGTCAGACTTGGAAGTCAGCCTTTTGCTGGCCTCATCATAAGGTAACCAATCAAATCCTGCATGTTCAAAAGAGACCTTTGCCTGTGCATTTTCAGTCTTGCCAAGGAAGTAAGTAACATATTTTGCAACCAGCTTGCCTTCGCGTTTGTAAAAGAATTTCACAGTTTCCTTAAACTCTGGGAAAACCTGCAAATCAGAAATGCCAGCTTCCTCCACAGTTTCCCGCTTTGCAGTTGTTAGCAGGTCTTCGGCTTTCTCAACCCAGCCTTTTGGAAATCCCCAGCTTTCCTTGTAGTGTTCAGAAGCTGGCTTGTGCAGCAAAAGGTACTTCCGAGTGCTGTTTTCAAGCCTAAAGACAATAAAGCCAGCAGATTTTTCTGTTTCAACCATTAAGATTGAAAGTTTTGCAAGCTATAAAAAAATATCCTAACGCCAATGCCTTGGCCTTTGGCCGCCGTGTCTTGGTGGCCCTCTGCCCTGGGAAAATCTTCTAGGACCAAATCTTGGTCTGTCTGTGCGTATAACTTCAAATTGCAATCTTTGGAAATTCGGCTTTTCTGCAATTTCAATTTCTAGTTCACGGTCCATTTTCACACGTCTAAAATTCTCGTGGTCTTCTGGGCACAACAGCGTTATCGCCTTGCCAGTCTCGCCTGCTCTTGCAGTCCGTCCAATACGGTGCACGTAGTCCTTTGATGTTTTTGGAACATCATAGTTGAAAACGTGCGTGACATTTCTTATGTCAAGGCCCCGAGCAGCAACATCAGTTGCTACAAGGACGTTTACTTTGCCAGACTTTACTAGGTCCATAATGCTATTTCTCTTAGATTGTGTCAAGCCTCCGTGTATGGCTAGCACGCTTATGCCGTGTTTTTGCAAGTTTTTCTCTACTAAATTTACACGATCTCTGGTTGCACAGAAAACTAGGGCCAAAGTTGGCTTTTCTTGTACCAATAAATGGACCAAAAGCGAGAATTTATCGCTTCTCGTCACATTGTAATATGTTTGGTTTAATTTTCCCTTTTCCAGGTATGATTCGGTCTCTATTTTTTCTGGATTTCTCATATAATTCTGCGCCAGGTGAACAATTTCTGAAGAAATCGTGGCACTAAACAACAATGTTTGCCTAGTTTTTGGCACGTGGCGTATTATGTCCTTGATATCGTCAACAAAACCCATGTCGAACATCTTGTCGGCTTCATCCAAAACCAGGAAATTTACGTTCCTCAAATCCAAAGTTCTTCGGTTAAGGTGGTCCAAAATTCTTCCAGGCGTTCCTATAACGACGTCTGTATCTCTGAGATGTTTAATCTGCTGCTCTATTCCAACACCGCCATAAACTGCAAGTATCTTGACAGGTTTGTATTTTGAAAATTTCACGAACTCGCGGGCCACTTGCTCGCATAACTCACGAGTTGGCACTAAAACTAGCACCTGAACACGTCCTTGATGATGGATTTTTTCCAAAATCGGAAGTCCGAATGCAGCCGTTTTGCCAGATCCCGTTTGGGATTGACCAAAAACATCTTTTCCCGCTTTAATCAGAGGGATAGTTGCCGCTTGTATTTCTGTAGGCGTTTCATAGCCTATCTCTTCTACTGCTTTTACTAATTGTGGGTCTAAACCTAAGTCTTGAAATTTCATTTTTCTATTTCCTAATTAACAAGAAAACAATTATCGAGTGCACAATGCAAGGTTTACACCCGATTGCGCTGCCCTCTCCAAAGAGAGGCCTTAACTTCGAGAACTGTATTCTCTTTATGTAGCAAGGAATTTGTCAGTTTAAAAGGTTATTCTATTTTCTTCAATTCGTTCATACCCGCTTCAAATTTCTCTCTCTGCTTTGTAAATCGCATTGCTGCGGATGGGTGGGGCAGCTCGATATAAGTGTAAGGCGGTTTTATCGGGACAGATTTTGCTGCGGTTTTCCCTAGAAGTACTATGATTTCCGGGTTTACTTCTGCAATTTCTTCTTCAAGAATAGGCAGATACGCCTTGATTTCTTCGGGCGTTGGCGGTTCGTTACCTTTAGAGTATGATTTTACAACGTTAGTGATGTAGCAATCAGTTCTTTTTACACCGATTCTATCTAGCTGCTTGTCAAGAAATTTGCCAGATCTACCGACAAAAGGGTGGCCTGTTTCAAGCTCCTTAGCGCCAGGCCTCTCTCCGATAAACATGAGCTTTGGGCGGTTCTTGTTTCCGTGACCAGGGCAATCTATCCTCAACTTAGCCATAACAATGCTTAAAAATACCCTAAATTTAATGCTTGCTATGCGAGCGCAAATGAAAAGAGTTGATTGCCTTCATCGCCAAAACAACATTTTGGCGGGGCAGAAAAATCAGAGATTTTATCTGCATTGTGGGCAATAAGAATTTCTCGGTTAGCTCGCAGATTAAAAGTGGTGGTTGTCTTCATCCAACCCGAAGTATGGCGGCTGTGGTCTAGTGGCATGATAGGAGCCTGTGGAGCTCTTGACCCGAGTTCAATTCTCGGCAGCCGCCCTCTAATTTTAAATACTAAGAATTTGAGGTGGAATTATGGCCGATATTGAACTTCAACCTGTTTCAGGCATGCGCGATTTCTTGCCAGAGGACGAGATTTTGAGACAGGAATTGATAGACAAAATCAAAAGAGTCCTGGAAAGATATGGTTTTGCACCGTGGAGCTCTCCGGTTTTAGAGTACGAATCCTTGTTGAAAGGAAAAGGAACGGTTGAAGAAAAGCTAATTTACAAATTCAAAGACTTAGGTGGAAGAGATATTGTTTTGAGACCAGAGAAAACCCCTACGCTTGCAAGAATCATAGTTCAAAATCCAAACTTGCCAAAACCGCTAAAGCTTTACAATATCGATAGGTCGTGGCGTTATGAGCGACCGCAAGCTGGAAGATACAGAGAGTTCACACAATGCGATGTCGATATCGTAGGATCTGCAAGCCCGCTAGCTGACGCAGAACTGCTGGCTTGCATAGGCGCAGTCCTTAGAGAAATTGGGCTGGACAAGTTTACTTTTAGGATAAATTCCCGAGCTTTAATGAACGAATTATTAGAGAATGCTGGAGTTTCAAAGAAACAAATCACAAGGACTTTGCGAGTTTTAGACAAACTAGATAAGATTGGCCCAGAAGAAGTTGGAAAAGAGTTAAGGAAATTTTTGTCTGAGCAGTCAACTGGTGATTTGTTAGAGCTGATGAAATTACGAGGTAGTTGGTCAAAGATTGGCAAATCAATAAAAATTTGTGATGAAAATAGAGTTCAAATCGAGCAATTTTTGAAGTATTTGGAAACTTTTGGAATAACTAATTTTGTTTTCGATTTAAGTCTGGCAAGAGGCCTTGATTATTACACGGGAATTGTTTTCGAGATAGATGCGGGTGAAGGAATTGGAAGCGTTGCTGGCGGTGGCAGATATGACAAATTGATAGGACTTTATTCTGGACAAGATGTTCCTGCCACGGGTATAGCATTAGGTTTTGAAAGGCTCGTATATGTTTTGAAAGCCAAAAAAATCAAAACAAAGACCAAAGTTTATGTTATTCCAATCAAAGTTCTTGAGAAAGCGATTGATATTACACAAAAACTTAGAGCGGCAGGTATAAACACAGACCTGGATATCATGGGCAGGAAGTTGGACAAGAATTTGGAATACGTGAACAAGATGGAAATTCCATACGTGATTTTTATTGGAGAAAAAGAGCTTTCGGAGGGTAAACTTAAGCTTAGAAACATGCAAACCGGCTCAGAAGACATGCTCAGGCTCGATCAAATCACGGACTACTTACAGAGGCACTAAGCTTCTACGTAAATTCCCGGCTTGCCAGGCTTAGCTTTCTGCGCCTTGTTTTCTGGATCGTGCTTGTGCGGGTCGTTTACTGCAAATACCCTGGTTTCAGCTCTCAATTCTGTTGAGAAAAATTCCTCTGCAGACCTGAATTGTCCTAATTCTCTTGGTAATGTGTACAGGTAAACTTTCTTTGCTGGCTTACCAACTATCCTCAAAATATTTTGGACATCGCTTATCGCGTTTTTTATGGATTCTTCTTCTTGCTCAGCTTTCTTGTCAATATTTTCCTCATTAAAATAAGGCCATTTTTCCATAGAGATGAAAGAATTATTGCCAAGATTATGCCAAATTTCCTCGCAAATGTGCGGGATCACTGGCTCAAGAGCAGTGACCCAAGATTCTGCAATTCTTCTCAAAGTGGAATAAAACTGGTTTTCGGGAACTCTCTTCTTGTAATGATCAAGGTCTTTCAAAAATTCAAAAAATATCTCAACGCAATATTCTCGCAATCTGTAATTTTCTGCGTGTTCTTTTGCGGCCTTCAGCCGCGTGTAGAATTTTGAGATTATCCACTTGTCTATCGACATTAAGTTCTTGTTCTTCTCAAATTTATGGATAGATTCAAGTTCTGAAGCAAATCTCTCTAGGCGAGATTTAGCGGACGTAACATCTACTTCACGCCAGTCTGCTTGTGACTGAATATCTGCAGATGAAAGAACATAAAGCCGGTATAGATCCGCGCCATATTTTACAGGAATTTCAACTAGAGGCAACACGTTTCCTCGAGATTTTGACATCTTCGCACCTTCTCTGATAAGCATCTCGTTGAAGGAGATAGCTTTTGGCCAGTATTTTTCTGGGAAAATCTTTGTGTGGTGCATCAAATAAAATGTCAGATGATTGGAGAGGTGCGCTGGAGCTGTATGCCTCTGATCATTAGGGTACCAGTAATCTACGTCGTCCCTAATTGCTTGCCAAACCTTGTTCTTAGCTTTGCCTTTTCCAAGGCAAACATAGTCGAAAAACTCCTGCGTAAGTTCTTCAGGCTTAATTTTGTTTTCTTTTATGTGATTTGCAATCAAGTAAAATATCATGTAAATCGTGCTGTCAGATAATGATTCTATAACCCAACCTTTCTCGAATGGGAATTCAGTTCCTAAACCACGACGTCTTGCACAAGGTCTTTTATCTAGCCAATCTATCGTGTCCAAAAATTGCTTTCTATATTTCTCTGGAATAATCTGCATCTTTTCTACAAGGGCTTTTGTTTTGTTCTTCCAATCTTTTGATGAGTAATCGATAAACCACTGATCGTTTAGCACAGCGACAACGACTTTTCCGCCAGCTCTGGTTATTGCTGGCCGTGAGGTGTCATAGAATGTGAACGCCCAGGCGTTTTTCTTTAACCAATCTTTTACTTGCGCCTTTATTTCAGAAATTTTCAAGTCTGCAAAATCATCGCAAAGCCTGTTTAGGATTCCAGAGTAGAATTCCTGCTTGTAGACCTCCTGTGTTGCCTTGTCCAAAGTTTCAGTGTCGTTCTGATTTTTAACTTTGTACTTTTTGCAAGCTTCTTCTGCGGGAATTTTGCCTTTGTAGTCTGGAATGTCTATGATTACTATTGGCTTTATCTTAGAATATTTCGTGGACTTCTTCTGTAAGTCAACAAGCGCTTGGTAATCGTAAGGCGCATGCGCAGGTACCGAGTAAACTACTCCAGTTGCATTCTCAGGGTCGACAAATTCTGCAGGCAGAACTGGCACTTTTCTCCTAACTGGTGTTAGAACTTCTTTATCGATGAAGTCTTTGCCTTTATGCTCTGCGATTTTCTTGTAGCCCTCTTGCTGGTAATGTAATTTTTCAAAAGCAGTCTCTGAAATTATTATTACATCGCTTCCATTCTTTGCTTCAATATATTTTGCAGTTGGATTTATCCAGATATTTGTAATTCCATAGATTGTTTCCGGCCTCAAAGTCGCAGCAACTAGGTGCGCATCGCGGTCTGACAGCTTGAATTTTATTGCAGTAAATTCATTTATTCTGACTTTGTCGGTATCACCATCCTTGATGTCATCCTCACCAACGGCGTTTTTTTCATCAGTATCAAAAGTAACAGGATGTGATCCGCGTACTAAAACTCCGGCATCTTTCAACTTATGATATTGCCATTCAACGAATTTGTTGAAAATCTTCTCACCGGTGTTAAATGTGCGAGACCAGTCCATAGATAAGCCGATTGCACCAAAGTCTTTGCTAATTACTGATGAAAAATAATTGGCAACAGCCCAAGGATCCGAGAAGGATTTCACGATTTTGTCAACTTTTTTCTTGTCTTTTTCGTACAAAGCGACATATTCCTTGTACAGCCCTATGGTTTTCTTGTCTCCTTGCTCAATCATCTTTGAAACAGCAAGAACAGGCATACCAGAAAGATGGTATGCTATGGGGTAAAGCACGTTAAAGCCTAATTTTCTCTTATATCTTACGATAAAGTCGCCAACAGTAAATGTTCTGCCGTGGCCTACATGCATTGGGCCATTTACGTATGGGAAAGGAACGGTGAAGAAGAATTTCTTGTGGTTTCTATCAGTCTTTGGCTCAAAGACCCTATCCTTTGCCCACTCTTTTTGCCACCTTTCCTCAATTTGCTTGTAATTATGAGCCATTATTTCTTGACTCCTATGTAATATGGAACTTCGTACTTGCTTATAAATAAGAACGTTTTCCCTTCGACTTTTTTAAATAATTTAGAAGGTGGCTCGTAGTCGTGGGCAAATAACATTAAAATGCCTCCGGGCTTTAAGTGCTTCCAAACTAATTTCCAAAGCCGTGGCATCTCCTCGGGCTTGTAATACGCGCTGTATGCAAAAGCGAAAACACTGATTATTAGGTCAAACTTTTCTTTGAGATTTAATTTGCGAATATCCTGGCGAATGAATTTGCAGCCCTTGAGAGATTTTTTCTTTTTTGCGAGAGCCAGCATTTTTGGAGAGTAGTCCAGCAAAGTAATATTCCTATAACCTTTAGAAACAAGCTGCTCAGAAACCAGGCCGGTTCCTGCTGCGAGGTCTAAAATCTTGGCACCTTTTGAAAGTTTCAATTTGCTTATCAAAAATTTTGCAGCAGGTGTGTTGTTTTCCCTTACAAATTTGTCGTAAAATTGGGAAAAGCGGTTATAGAATTTGCGCAGCTCCTCATACGTATAGTTGGTTGGAAGAAACATTGGCACTTTAGGCGACATCCAAACCCTATAGCGTTGCAAATCCCAATCGTTAAAGCGTAAGTCCAAGTATTCAGTCTTCGGAGACAAGCCTTTGACATGAATCCAAGCGGGCCTGATCTTGCCAGTCTTGTCGTAATCTATTTTTATGTTTCTTGGAATGCGGCCAGGAACAAAGATTTTCCTTAGCAGGATTTTCATACCAAAAGTAGCACGGCTATATTTATAAATATAGTAAGAGCCCTCTTATTACGCCCCTGTAGCTCAGCCTGGATAGAGCGACTGCCTTCTAAGCTGTAGGTCGAGGGTTCAAATCCCTTCGGGGGCGCTCATAACTCTTTTAACATTAAGTTTTTTGCTGCGCGTATGACATTTTGCAAAAACGGTCACCTTGTGGCTCCGAAATCTGATTGCTCAACGTGCGAACGCATGGCGAAACAAAAGTCAGAGCCAGAACCGCTAGAGCAACGAATTTTCAAAGCATTTCAGGATAATGAGCGGGTTAAAGGATTTTCTGGCAAAATCCCTGAGCTTTACTTAGGCGCTCTAGCGGATCGTGATTATATTCGCGGCACGCTTTATTTTGTGGACGGCACAGAGTTATCAGAAGTTGCATTTCACCCAGCAATTTTATACGATGTAGAAGAAAGTGACAAAGGCTACCAGGTCCCGCGATCCAGCATCTTGTCAACGAAGTATGGTCATGCGCCAGGATTTTATTACGTGAAACTCAACAAAGAAAATAGTAAGAAACTTACAAGAGCTCAGAACCGGTCAAAAGAAAATCCACTCGCAACCACGAAGTTGATAGTTGAAAAGCCGTTTACAAAATTTGTTTTAGTTCCGTCGGATTTCGGATTACAAAAAAAGTCAAAGTGATGCAAAGGTTTTTATAACTTTTTAGGGATAAATTCGCAACTTTGAGGTGCTCAACATGAATTCACATAAAATATTATTAGTGCCGTTAGCATTGGTCTCTGTGCTGTTGTCTCTAAGTTTGGTCTTAGCCGCAGCACCTGCAGCTGTAAACGACGCGTACACGGTAAATGAAGATACAACTCTAACTGTTGCTGCACCTGGTGTGCTTGGCAACGATACAGACACTGACATTGGTGATGTATTAACTGCGATTTCAACTTCAAATCCTACAAAAGGCACTTTGACATTTAATGCAAACGGTGGCTTTACTTACAAGCCAAATGCAAATGTCAATGGTGTTGATACTTTCAAGTACAAAGCGAACGATGGCACGAGCAATTCAACCGAAGCTACCGTAACACTAACAATTACGGCAGTCAATGATGCGCCGGTAATATCGCTTGGCACTGAAGTAAAACTAAAAGTTGGCGTCGCATATTCTGCATCGATAGCCACTGATGTTGATGATGCAAGCCCTACATACACTGTGAGCACAGGCTGGACAGGTTTACCCGATATCTCAAGCGGACAAATTTCTTTCACGCCAACAGATGATGACTTTGGCGCACACGATGTTACATTTACTGTTAAGGATGCTGCAGGCGCAACCGCAACTAAAGCTGTAAAGTTCATAGTCTCAGAAGATACTGATGATGGTTCTCTTACTATTAATGGCTTAACTGTTGATGATGCGACAGGCGAGTCAAGCAAGACAGCACCTGGAGATGATTTAGACCTAGACTTTGATTTGAAAAATGCCATGTCTAGTAGTGTTTCAGAAAGCATAAGTGGCATTAAAATTGAGGCTTGGCTTGATGATAATGGCGACAGGGTAGGAGACAAATTCGAACCCGATCAGAATTTTGACATAAACGCCAAGGATTCTGAAACTGTTAAATTCACTTTCAAAGTTGACCCAGAGGCGGAATCAAAGACTTACAATTTAATTATTCGTGCAGAAGGCGAGGATGACGCCGGAAACACCAAGACTGTAATGACGGCGAAATCCGTAAAGATAACAAGAGAATCACACGATATTTACATAGAGTCACTTGCCGTGACTCCAAACCCAGCAGTTTGCGGAGCACCAGCAGATTTTGCAGTTCACATTTGGAATGTTGGCAAGAACGATGAAGACGATGTTCACGTTAAAGTCAGCAACACCGAATTAAAGATAAGCACAGATTCTAGCAAATTTGCTATCGACAAATCAGGTAGCCATGCAGATGATACTATTACAGTATCTGTAAATATACCTAGCTCTGCAAAAGCCGGCAATTACCCAGTAGTATTTACTACAAACTACAACAGTGATGGGTATAGCGAAAGCCAAACCGCAACATTGCAAGTCATTTGCGAATCTCCAACAGCTCCTACTACGTCAACTACGGGAAATGTTACGGGAAGCGTGCCAACTGGAACAGGAGCTCTATTGCTAGCACAAACTTCTGTGACAGCAGATATTGGCCAAAAGATAAAACTCACAGCAACTCTAACTAACACCCAAGGTAGCGATGTAAATTACAAACTATCTGTTTTAGGTGCAGCTGATTGGGCAGACGTATTTGTAGAGCCCACAGATATTACTCTGGCACCAGGAACCTCAATTCCAGTTTACATTTACCTGACACCAAAAGCTGGCAGTTATGGCGCACAGCAAGCTACAGTTTCAATTACTTCAGGAACTGCAGTCATAGGCAGCAAGACAATAACTGTTGCGTTGCCAGAAAAGCCAACCACAACCATAAAGCCAGGAACTGGTGTAGCAAGCACAGGCTTGACAGCCACGCTCGGTAAACTCACATTAGATACAAACACTCTGGTTGCGCTCGCATTTGTAATTGCACTAGCACTTTTCGGAGTAAGCCTAGCCCGAAATTATAGGACACCAAAAGTTGAAGTTATCAAATCCGAGAAGAAGAAATAATTCAGCTGTATTTTTATCTTTATTTAATTATATACTGCAGTAAATAGGTTTAAAAAAGTATAACTTAGCAGGATTTTACAATATGAAAATAGAGTTTACAGGTAAGTATAACGCATCGAATCAAACTTTAGAAGCTACAGTAGCTGGCAAACCGCGTAATGTAACTTACGATCACGATCAAGGAGCTCTCGTAGCCTTAAACGGAACCAGAAGCGTAATATCAAAAGAACAAGCCGATGTAAGGGCTTACCACTCTGCAGTTTTTGATTCTTTAGGGATAGTCGATAACAAAGAAGCTAGACCTTCTCAGCTTAGCACTATACAGCTACAAGGTCTTGTGCCATTGCCTGCCGGAAAAAGGCACGAGCCAGGCAATGCAATTTATCACAAAGGGACAAAGTACATCTCGACACCAAAAGGCCCGCGAATGGATATGGGCGATGGAGACGTCTCCGAAACTGAAGCACCAAGTGAGGTGCAAGTCCTGTTCGAACATTTCTACAAACCTAAAGAGCACAAATTATCTGATGTGCAAGATATCGATGAACTTATGCGAGAACTAGAAGCGGATGGAACGGTCACACCAGTAGCTCTTGAGGATTATAAAATACTCAAAAGCGGATTTTCTAAGGGAACTGGCAAATACATAGTTGAAATTCAGATTGGGGACGTAAAGAGACGTCTTATTAGGACTGACAAACCCAATATTTACGCGGACCCTAAAGACCAATCAAAATTGTACGAAGACAAAAGCGGTCAGATTTTACAAACGTTTTTTTCAGAGGTTGAAAACGTAAACGCGAACTTGAAAGACGCAAACGCTACCTTGAAAGATATTACTGCTCTGCTGGAAGCTGAAAAGAATTCTAAGATTGATTTAGAGACTCGGCTAAAAGCAATGGAGCTAACAAGTGAGCAAGTTAGCGGCACAATGAAGGCTCTTGCAGACTTTGAGGCTACAAAAGAACAACTTGCCGAGGCAAGTAACGAATTAAAATTGCTTAACTCAAAATATGATACTCTGCAAAAAGTATCTGAAAGAGAATTAAACGCGAAAGTGCAAGAAATAAAAGCTCTGGAAGACCGCAGTAAAAAATTAAAAGATAGAGTGGAAGCATATGAAAAGAGCCAAACGCCCGCAGGCGAGATTCCTCAAGGAAACGGTTATAGCGGCTATGCATCTTCATTATCCCCGGTTTCTGCAAAGATTTTGGCAGAGAAGGACGAGAAAATAAAAGACCTTGAGACAAAGCTTGCAGTAGCTCAGCCTGCAGTCAATCCGGAAAGAGTACAGCAACTTGAAACTGAGTTAGGAAATTTGCAAACACGCTATAGCGCTGCAGAGCAAGCTAAAGTTGCTGCAGAGCAACAGGCTGCTACACTGGATATGCAAAGGGCCCAATTGCAACAACAGTTAACTGATGCGCAAGCCAAAATAGATGGCTTGAAAGCATACGCAACTGATGCGTACCAGAAAAATCAGAATCTTCTTGCTAGAGTTAAAGCAGCTGAAAAAAGATAGAGATAACTTTTTAAAACAATAATTACCATATAGTAGTTAATATGGCTGATGGCGTTGATAAAACCGTAGATGATCTCTTGAACCGTGCGTCTAAACCTAAGTCTCAACAGGACGCAAGATTAGAGGAAGCTCTCAGAACAAAAGAAATCCTAGACAAATCCAGAGACGCCACGATATTGGCTGCCAATGGCCAAATGGATAACGCCAGGGCTGTGATAGAAACAGCAAAGCAAGACACACAAGCCTTAGGTGATGGAAACCTCAAGCAAGCTATCGGCGCAAAAGTAAGAATGGACGAAGGCAGAATAAATAGAACTGAAAGATTGTCATCTGTTTATCAAACACCGGGAACCCCTTCTAAATCAGTCGCACCAACTGCTGAAAGCCATGTGATTAAGACATTTAAGACTCAGTTGGAACACGTTGGTGCAAACCTAAAAATTGCTCAACAGCAATTACGAGAGTATCAAAGATTTGGAAAACCAGAAGAGATTGAGGCCAAATTGAATGGAGCTGGCACGCACGACGAACAAATCCGCAAGATGCGCGAAGAAAACGATGATCGATTTAGGGCCGTACGAGATGAGAAAGACAAGTATAGAAGGCAATGCGATGATTTGCAGACAAGGTTAAATTCAAAATCTTCTGCAGCATCAACTCCGCACATAGATGTAATGGAAGGAATTCTTACATCCGCTAATTCGGAACGCCTGGCTGAATTGCGTAAACAAAATCTCCCACAAGAAGCTTACGCTACAGCTCTAAATACCGCAGTGCTTCAAGAGATAGGAAATATGCAAGAACTGCTTGGAGATATTGCTGATCCTTGGATATCAATGGTTGAGTCTACCGCAGATCTAAGTACCCGCGCAAGCGAAGCCGAAACCAAATATAATGGTCAGAAGCAGGCAGTTGCTGAGCTGTTGTACAATTTTGCAGTTGCATTAGGCGTACCGCAAGACGACATAGCAGCAAATCGTGCACGAGATCAGAGAGCTTACATTCACGCAGTTACGCCAAGAATAGTTGAAGGAATGAAAAAGACACGTGCAGTCTTAAGCACGTACAAAACCAACGAGCCAAGAATCGCACAATCTTTGGAAAGTTATCTTGCAATAGGTGATGCATTTGGCGGTTTGAGGGGCGATGAGCTAGTTAAAAGAATTCAAAGTTTAAGAGATTGGGCCAATAAGGCAAAAGCAGCCAATGATAGTCTTGTAGGAAGAAACAAAGATCTTGGATACGAAATTTCCCGTCTTAAAGGGGAAGCCTCGCGTGCGCAAAACGGTAAGCGCTAAGGATGGAATTTCCTAATAGTTATTTACAAGCATTAAATTGCAAGACTTCTGAACAAGCTGAAAGCAAATTGAAAAGTTATTTTGGAATGCTTGGGTTAAAACCGACCGCAACAAGTGCAGAACTGCAAAACGCATTCAAGGAAAAATTAGGATTGATTGGGCCTTTGATGCAGCCTCTTACACCAGTTCATAATTATATTCTGAACTGCACACCTGAGCAAAGAAACGTGCTTGTAGCTTTTCTACAAGCAGGCCAAAGAGATTATTCAGAAGTTGATGATGCTGGTAATGATTCTGGCGTAACGTCCGGAGAATTTTCCACAAACCAGAAAAATATTTTTGTAAAATTTGGCGCGATTTCAGGTTCAATAATTGTCCAGAAAAATTCTCCGCTGGAAGAAATAGTTTCACTGGCCGCACAAGCCATAAAACTTTCTCCGGATATGATCAAAGTTTATGACCCGGGAACAAGTACTTTACTAGTAAACGGAGCTGCGCGCAACTTGGCCTCTGGCTCTTCGCTTGAAGTCCGTTTGAAATTGCCAGGCGCGCACAAAGTCAAGTACGAGCCAATCACAGACACGCCATATGTTGTCAGAAAGGACTCCAAAGAGGTCTTGGCAGTGAAGATTGGTACTACATTATATTATTTATCTAATGGTACGCTTGTTGATGAAAAGGGGAAGCCGGCAGATGAAAAAGCTACAGCAGTTTATCAAAATATTTCGAAATACTTGAAAGGCCAGTAAAGTTTATAAAGCGGTTATTATTGAAAAGTAAAAACATTTGAGGTCAAAATGAGTCTCGACGAAACAATAACCAAATATGCAACTAATTTTCCAGTTGCTTTGAACGCAACAGCACAGCAAGCCGGTCAAAGAGCACCCTTGGATGCTGTGACTGAAGCAAGAGCACAAGGCGATTTTAACGCTGCTTCTTATCATTCTTTGCGAGCCGCAGCAGAAGCAACAAACCCTACATTAAAGACAATGTATGCTCAGCAAGCCTGGGCTTTTGCAGTTGCAGGCGCTTACAACGCAATGAACGGCGTAAATTTCAAAGATGCAGACGCAACTCAAAAATCGCAATTACATTCTCTAGCTAGTGGATATGTAGAAAATGTTGCTGATCCAGACGCGCAAAGACACCCAGGGCTGAATGAACTTTATCAAGATTTTGCAAATGAAGGTGCACTTCCACAAAAAGGCATATTCAGCGCTTGGAGAATCCGAAGACTTCAAATTATTGGAAAGACCTTGGAAGATGTTACAGGAAACGTCAAAATAGGCGACAAGAAAGTTAGCGGTTATGATATTCATCAGTGGTATGAAAACAACGTAGAAGGAAAAGCTGTTGTAAAGTATGTTGAGATTTTGCCATCTGCGGCGCCACCACAACCTGAACAACTAACGTTTGAACCAGTACCTGACGCTGACGACAACAACGGAAATGCAGGCGCAGCTCCAACTCCCGAACCACAAGCTCCTGCTCCAGCAGGACCACAACAGCCAGCAGATAACTTGACAGAGTTATTAGGCAACTTAAGAGCACCGGCTCCAGCACCACAAGCTCCCGCAGATGACCCTGACGCGTTAGCTCCACCTCCAATTTAATTTTTCTCGCTCCAAAGCCTTTTAAATTAGGTTTGGGTCGTTTAACGACAATATGGCAAATATCTCACTTGAACAGGGGCAAACAAATTCTCAAGTAGACCGATTTCTTACCTGGATTAACCCACGAACTCACTTAGAACAAAAAAGTAATGCAGAGAAAAAAAGCTTAGAAAGTATTCTCACGCACCTTGGCGTAGACCAAAAAGTAATTAGTGAGGTTGCCAATGGCGGTTCTAAAACTATTATTGGTTCAGAAGCAGTAGTTGAATTTGCAGATGGTTTCTTGAACGAAATGTTAGGTTCGCAAATGAAAAATTACAATGGCGGTACTTTTGTCAACACAAAGACTGGCGAACGGGGTGTTTTTGCATGTGACGCCGAAGGTCTTTACCGTGAGCTCAGGGACATAGAACAAGGCGATGCAGTAAGTCTTGATTTTCTCGATAGCGGAATAGAGCTAGGTGAAGAGCTGGCACCGCGTTCTGCAGAAGTAAAACAAATTGGCGGTCACGCTTGGAAATATTTCTGTGAAAGTTTAGGCAGAACAGCTGCCCAGACGTTGTTAAGATATGGATACAAGAACTCAAAAGATTTTTTCCAAGAAGTTCAGGAAGAACTTGAAAGAAGCAAAGACCTTGCAGATTTCATACAAACTGATTACAAAGAACCAAGAGGACAAGGATACGCGTACACTTTGCAATGCATAATGTCAAAAATGGATGCAAAAGTCTTGGACGCAGTGTTGAAAGGCCAAAGTGATCTTGACATTCTAAGCGCTAGAACTGGAATTTTTGATTCACCCAAAAATCTTCGAGATGCAGACCCAAGGCAAGAAATTACGCGCATCGCATTAGCCGTTGAAAGCATAACATCACCTCATTTTGAGCTCGAAACAAGACCTTACAACGGAGCTTCCGAATCTTCACTTTACGCAGCTCCGGCCAATAGTGCAGATTACCCAATAATAGTTAGCGCACAATATGCGGCCGGGCAAATAGAGAAACAAACACACGATGCATTAGTACTGCCTTATGTTGAATCTACCAAAACTTCTGCAAGGTATGCAGAACCAGAACAAGAGAAAACAAAAGTTGCAGAAGGCTCTGTAATAAGTGTTCCATTCTTATCAACAGAAACTATTGAGCATAAAGTTGCAAGTGGTAAAATCTTGAAGGAAAAAACTCACGAAGCACAGTCACATCTGGTTTCACAATATGCTGCTGAAGGAAAAGAGCAGGAAGTTTACACAGCAAAGAGAGATTTCCAAAACTCATTGCAAAGATTCGTAGAAGCTAGTTATTTGCGAGATGCGCTTAATTCACAGTTTGGCAGGCAGTTTGCTTTAAGATTTGATGGCTTGCGAGCAAGCCTTGCTGGCAAATTTAACGAGTATAACAATTTCCTGGATGGACTAAATAATGGTCATTCTCCAGACACCAAATTAGCAATGCAAAAAGAGTTTGAAGAATTCAGGGCGGAACTTCCGAAGCCAACAGTTTATGCTTTAGTGTGGAATCCAAAGACCAATTCTGACTACAAGCTAGTTATTGCAAATAATAAGCAAGTTGGCGAACTTAAAGTGTCAGATAACTTCGGTTATGCGCTTGCGCTGAAGCTCGCATCATAGGGAAAAGTTTAATAACCTATCGGTAGTGAAATAGCAAATAAGTTTAAAAAACTCGTTACTAACGAGTGAACAAATATTCATGAGGTGAAATGAAAAATGGGTTTAGGAAAGAAGTTAGTCGCTAAAGTTCTAGAAGTAGTTGGAAATAAAACAGGTTTACAGTATACACCAGATCCTGCTGCAAATGACCAAACAATTGTTCAAAAATTAAGAAATCCAAATCATAGATTCGTACAACCAGCAACGTGGACACATCTAAAAGAAGGTACTAAAACCGCTGCCGGTGGTACAGTAAGCGTTGCTTCCCAAGCCACACTTGGTGGAGCCTTAGGTGGTTCTGTTGGTGGCCCAGTAGGCGCCGCAATTGGAACTGGCGTAGGATTCCTTACGGGATTATACACTGCAAACAAACTACGAGGAAACAGAGCCATTACGATGGCAATACCTCAATTATTCTTTTCTGGCGCAGCTACAGCTGCAGCCCAAGGTACAAGTGTCCCAGGAGACAACTGGGGAACAAATGTTTTGAAAACTTTAGCAGAAAAAAGCCCAGTCGGTATTGCAAAATGGTTGCAAAACCAGGGCCACTTGGGATGGGCTGGTCTTGATGCGCCTGGCGCAAAGACAGTTTTCGTTCCAACTGACAAAGATGTTTCAGTTAGCGATGCTGCACTTGAACATATACACAACTCAAATAGTCCAGACTCTGCTGACATTGCAAAAGCAGACCGAGCCTTTTTCAGAGTCAATGGTGAAGATGGAAATCTAACCTTAACTTTGATTGACAGGGACGCTGTTGGCGCTGAAAGCGTCATGGGCGTATACCACTATGATTCTACAAAGAAATTTGATGTTCTAAGAGATTTGATGGGCGCTGAAGGAAAGGACAAATTATATGTCCAACTTCCAGCAAACGGACACTTAAGCGGTCAAAACTCATTAGTTGCTGCTTCTGTAAAAGTTGATGGCAGAGTAAAAGACGTCAAGATATTTTCACCAAAAGGTGCAACTCCTGACCAAATGGCCGGAGTCGTAACATACGTAACAGAAAATGGACAAGTGCTGACAAAGCGCTTGAGTGGCAATGAAGTTGTTACTCTTGAAGATCACCTAGACAACGGTGTTGTAGATGGCAGTGCTCCGGCAAGTTTAGTTACTAGCGTCGGAAGCATGGATGACATACTAAATAGTATTCTAACACCTGGCGACCACTTGCTTGCAAATGCTTTAGCAGGTGCAACAGGCGCAGATGCTACTAAATATTTAGGCATGAGCCACTCTGACCTTGCAAGTGAAATTGCAACAGTCATAGGTTCAAGCAACGTATTTAGCGACGCAGTTGTTGGAAATTACGTTAACTTAGCTGCAAACATTGCAGCAATGAACGGTTCTAGCCACGATGCAGCTCTTGCAGAATTGCAAGCTGGCGTAAAGCAAATAGGGCACAATGGCACAGCAGTCGGAGACTACTTGGCCGGTAAAATAACAGGATACTTAACTGGTCTAAAGACAAAATGGACCGGCGATGAAGACAAAGCACAGTTGGATACTTATGTTGCAAACTTCAGGAAGACTTTCGCAAAAGATTTCCCAGAAGTTGCCAAAGTTTCTCCAGGCAACTTGGAACAGCTTGCTGAGAACTGGTCTATGTACGCTGCAAAGCGCGACATAAAGGAACTCAGAAAGACAGCCGTTGATGTGCTTGGTATAGACCCTGCATTAGTTGCAAACTTAAACCAAAGCCAATTATTGAAATTGGGCCAAGAAGATGGTCTAAAGGACTACTTCACTACTGTTGCTACAGCAGCAGGCAATCAATCTGCAACTAAAGGCATAGAAACTTGGAATTACACCGCAACTGTCCAAAAGCTAAATGCTTACTTTGCAGACAGAGTAGCTGATGCAAAGCACCAAGCAGCTCAAGAATTCTGGACTGGAGCGTACTTCACTTCAGACGCAATAACTAGCAGGCCAATTGCACAAGCAGGAACTGAATTAACAGACTTGCTACAATCAACTGGAGCTCCAGGCTCAACGGGCCAATTTGTACAGTGGAGCTATGTGTTTGACGCAACTAACAAAACACCATACACAAACGCGCTTAACAACAAGACATACAACTTAACTTGGCTTGCTGACTATGCAGTTGATGTTAACTTCAACTATAATGACTTGGTTATAATTAAAACAGGAGATAACGATGCGCAAAGCGCCGGATTAATCGCAGCTGTTGATGGACGAGCTTACAAGGACGGAAAGTGGGACTTGAAAAATGCAGTAAGAATGGACACGCTAACAGCTAAGCAAATGAAAGATTTCGAAGCTTATACATCTGGAGGTAAGTAAAAATGTTCGGAAAAACTAAAACAGGAATACTAATTGCGTTAATGCTTGTTATGTCAGTATTAGCTGGCGTAGCTACTGTAACAGCTGCAACAACTTTCTACACGCTCAACGTAAACTTCGTTGAGAGCGGTACAAATACACCGGTATCTGTATCTGCTGACGTATACGACCCAGCTGGAAAGCTTGTTGGTCACACAGAGAAAATGGCTAGCGCATCCTTTAGCTTAGCTTCAACAGATGTAAATGATCCTCTGGACGCTTACAAGATTGTTGCTACTGCTACTGGTTATGAAAGCAAGACACAATATACTCCTCTAGAAAAGGATATGACAATAAATATGCACTTGACAAAGGCTGCAAGCACTGGTGGAAGCACCGGTAGCACGGGCGGAAGCACAGACAACACAAGCGGAACAAATAACACATCAACTGATGTTTATGTCAAACACCTAAGCTTTGACGACAGAGTCGCACCTGGAGACAAGGTTGACTTTAAGGTAACTGTCAAGAACGGCGCAAGCTATAATGCTGACAATGTCAAAGTCACTGTCACGATAAACGGTATTGACGATGGCGATGCCATTGACGCAGAATCTGACACATTCACGCTTGACAGCAAAGATGATGTTGACCAGACAGTAAGCTTGACAATGCCTTTAGCTGCTAAAGAAAAATCATACGCTGTCGACGTTAAAGTCGAATGGGAAAACCAAGACGGCAAAGACATTAGCTCTGTGAAGACAGATAGCATCAAGATTGAAAAGGCAGACCACGATGTCAGAATATCTGACGTACAGCTGGACTCTGACGCAACTCAAGCCGGCGCAAACGGCCAAATTGCAGTCACCGTACAGAATGTCGGTTCAAATGACGAGACTGTAAGATTCCAGGTCAAATCTGACCAATTGGGAATCAACGTAATGTCTGCACAGTTCAGCTTGAAAGAAGGCAAAGAAAGCACTCAGCAAGTGCCTTTCACAGTGTCTGACACTGCAAAGCCGGGCAAATACTATGTATATGTAACTGCTTTCTATGGAAGCACACAAGTACAAGACTTTGTCACTTTGGAAGTCAAGGCACCTAGCACAGCAACAACTACACCTAGCGGACCAGTTACTGTAACACCTGTTACTGTAACAACTGCTCCTGACAATGGAAATTCGGGCGCAAGCGGTGGCTTAGCTGGATTGGTAATTGCAGCTTTAGTGCTGATTGCAGTTGTTGGCATGTTGCTAAAAGATGTCATGCCAGAAATGACTGTTGCAAAACCACAAATAATCAAGGCTAGCAAACGCTAAGCGTTTGCTTTCTTTTTAATTTTATTTAATTAATTTATTCTAATAATTTTAAGAACTCTTCAACAGTTAAACCAGCTTGTCGAATTATTACTCTTAGCGTTCCCTTAGCTATCTCGGGATGGTTTGGAATTGTAAGCCTTCTGAAAGGCGGATTTTTATTTCTAAGTATCATATGGCTACCCGTTTGATGGTTCAACTCGTAACCAATTTTTGAAAAGGCCTTGACAAGTTCTTTTCCAGAAACAACTGGGAGTTTAGGCATAACGCTAAACCTCCAGTTTAGAGGAATACTTGAAACAAAACGTTTCAAGCATATTCCACTTTTACAATTTCTTCAGAAATTGAAGGCGGTATTGGTTCGTTGTGTTTCTTCATACTTTCAAGATAGCCTTTTATCGCGTCTTTGATATTTGTGAGAGCTTCTTTTCTCGTCTTACCTTGAGAAATACACCCAGGCAAGCTCGGTACTTCTGCTACGAAAACTCCGTCCTCGTCTTGTTCAATTATGATTCGAAATCTTAGTTCTTCCATAAACTAATTTTGCATCACAGATTTTTAAGTCTTATTAAAAGTGGAGCAAGTGGGGCCGCCAGGATTTGAACCCAGATTCGCCGCTCTGGAGGCGGCTGTACTACCAGGTTATACTACAGCCCCGTATCCGACTCTCCATATTTGTTGTATTTAAGTCTTATGACCGCTACAATATGGCAAACATAGTCCTTCAAAAAACTTCAATTTGGTCACTGCAAGTCGATTTGCTATTTTAGATTTGTAGCCTAGCCCACAGAAAGGTTTATAAAGCTTTTATTACTACAAAGTTAAGAAAATAAGACACTTAGAGGTGCAAAATGAATAACTTCGTGAAACAAATTTTAGCAGTCCTAGTAGTTGGCTTAATGCTAGCCACACCAGTAATCGCAACAGATTCTAACTTTGCAATTTCAGACGTAAGTTTTGATGACCCTGTTGCACCAGGTCAAAACCTGGCTGTAACCGTAACATTGGAAAACTCTGCCTTGACTGACAATGCCTTGACTGACAATGTCCATGACATAACTGTAAAAGCATGGCTGGAAAATTCTAAACACGAGTTGGTTGGAACAAGATCTTCACAAGATATTGTTAAAGTCCACCCAGACACTGAAAAAGACTTAACATTCAACATTGCAGTTCCTTCTGACACTGATGCAGGCACTTACACATTGCAGGTAACTGCAAAAGGCGAATGGGAAAATGCAGACCAGCAAGTCTCTGTTTCTTGGAATGGCCCTGTAGAAGTTGAACAAGCAGAACACGGCTTTGCTATTCAAGATGTGCAATTAAGTGCGAACAGCTTAAGCGCTGGCGATGCACTTGATGTTGCAGTAACAGTCCTAAACAACGGCCAAAATGATGAATCTGGAATTACAGTAAAAGCTGCAATCCCAG
>Ga0334722_10000170_pt1 | contig 97019 bp, 84 predicted proteins | sample C3_bottom_MG_FD_207210 | JGI IMG/M metagenome (GOLD analysis project Ga0334722, IMG submission 207210) | Sediment microbial communities from Yellowstone Lake, YNP, Wyoming, USA - C3_bottom | ecosystem: Environmental > Aquatic > Freshwater > Lake > Sediment | place: USA: Wyoming | collected...
CGGGGGAGCCCATAGCTCAGTTGGCAGAGCATCTGACTTTTAATCAGAGGGTCGTTGGTTCGATCCCAACTGGGCTCACCACCGTGCGCGTCCCCATCGTCTAGTTCGGCCAAGGACACCGCCCTTTCACGGCGGCGACGCCGGTTCAAATCCGGCTGGGGACGCCAACCTTCTTCGCTCAAAATCGGTACCATGCAAACATTCGATTTTGAGCTACGAAGGTTGCCCTTCGAAGCTCAACTGATTCCGTTTTGTATTCGGGTAAGTTGAGCGAAGTAGGGCATCCTTCTTCTTCCTCCTTCGCTCAAAATCGGTACCCTGCGAACATGCGAAATTGAGCGGAGCAAGGCAATTCCGTAACTGCTTCCTTGCTTTTTCACCCCGCCAAGTGAAAAATAGTCCGGATATGGATTTTCTGCGCCCGGAAAAGCTTCTTCGATACGGCTACAAGGATTGCGTTCTCTGCACGGTCGCGCGTCCGGGCGAGGAAGAGCGGTGCCGGCACTGTTCCGGCCGCCTCGGTCAGCGCGACCGATTCCTCTGGGAAATCCAGCGGGAGCGGATCCGTAAAACGGCAGGGTTCCTTTCGCTCGTCTACCCGGGCCTCGGGCATCTCTACTCCGGCCGGATCGCCTACGGGATCTTCTGGGCGACCCTCCTTCCCATGAGCCTCGGTCTCGTCCTCAACGTGTGGTCCGGGATCACCTTCGGCCATGCCTTCCTCCTGCTCGAGGCGGCGATGATCTGGTGGCTGGCCTGGACCGACGCGCGCCGCGGCCCGCGCGAGCTGGTGGCGCCCTGCCAGGGGGCCTGCCCGTCGGGTATCCACGTTCCGGACTATATCGCCCTCGTGCGGGAGGGTCGCCCCCTCGAGGCGCTCGCGCTCGTGCACGACAAGCTTCCGTTCGCCGCGTTCTGCGGGCGCGCGTGCCCCCATCCGTGCGAGACGAAGTGCGTGCGGAACGAATACGGCGCGCCGATTTCCATCATGGCGATCAAGCGGTACGCCGCCGACCTCGGGTACGCGGGGGGGATCCTGCCGTCGCCCGAGGAGACCGAAGGGTTCCCGGGTCTCCGGGTGGCGGTCGTCGGGGCAGGCGCGTCGGGGCTTGCCGCTGCGGACATGCTCGCCCGCCTCGGCGCGCGCGTCACGGTCCTCGATCCGAACGACGAACCCGGCGGGATGATGCGGTACGGGGCGGCGGAGTTCCGGTTTCCCCAGGAGGCGCTTCTTTCGGACGTGAAAAATATCCTGGCCCGCGGCGTTCACTTCCGCGGCGGGACCCTCTTCGGCAGGGACGCCACCTTCTCCTCGCTCGAACGGGAGGGGTTCCAGGCCGTCCTCGTCGCCGTCGGCACCTGGGACGCCGTGCGGCTTCCCGGCGCGGGAGGGGAGGACCAGGGATTCCACGACGCCTTGTCGTTTCTCGCGCGCCTTCGGAAGCGCCGTCCGCCGCACCTGCGCGGACGGGTCGTGGTGATCGGCGGCGGGAACGTCGCGATCGACGTGGCCCGGGCCTCCATTCGCATGGGGGCCGCCGACGTGACGATCGCCTGCATCGAGTCGCGGGAGGCGATGCCGGCCTTCTCCTGGGAGGTCGAGGAGGCGATCGCCGAGGGAGCGAAGCTCCTGCCGGGCACGGCGGTGAAGCGGTTCGTCCTCGCGGACGGCGTGGTGAACGGCTTCGAGGCGCTGAAGGTGGAGCGTGTCGACCTGGACCCGCAGGGAAGGGTCGTGCCGCGGATGATCTCCGGCAGCGAGTTCGAAGTTCCCGCCGACACGGTCGTGATGGCGATCGGAAGCCGCGCCGACCTCTCCTTCCTCCCCGTGGATGCGGTCCGGAAGGCGGTGGATCCGAAGCGCCACGTTTTCCGCTTGCAATTTCCGGGAGGGGACCCTAAAATCGCCGCCTATATGTGCGGGGATTGCGTCCGCGGCCCCGGCACGGTGGTCGAGGCGTCCGCCTCGGGGCGGGCGGCGGCGATGAATATCTTCGGAGACCTCTGCGTCGAAGAGGTCAGGAAGACGCGGTATCGGGACAACTACCGCAGGCGCCACGAGGCCCAGGTTTCCGATCGCCCCGATTGGCGGGTCCGGCGCAAGGCGGAGCGGCTATCTCCCGAGGCGGGCCGCGGGAACTTCGAGGAAATCGAAAAGGGGTTCACCGATCGGTGCGCACACGAGGAAGCGGAACGGTGCGCACGGTGCAATCTCTCGCTGTAAACCACAAACCGGAAGGGGGTGAGCAAGGATGAAGAAGTTCGCTACGCTTATGGCGATCGTCATGGTGGCGGTGTTCTCGGCCGGCGTGCTCGTCGCGGCGGATGCTCCGGAAAAGATCGTCATCAAGGAGATCCAGAAGTCGAAGCCGGCGGTCGAGTTCTCCCACAAGGCCCACGCCGACAAGATCGGCAAGTGCGCGGAGTGCCACCACAAGAACGAGGCCGGCAAGGAGCAGAAGTGCTCCGAGTGCCACAAGGCCAAGATGGAGAAGGAGAAGGAGTCCTTCAAGGAAGTCATGCACACCAAGTGCAAGGGCTGCCACCAGAAGTCGAAGAAGGGCCCCACCAAGTGCGACGATTGTCACAAGAAGTAAGCGGCCCGCGAATTCTGCGACTGTCGTGAGGGAGGGCGGGGGTCATCCCCGCCCTCTTTCGTTTTGGAAAAGCTCCTTTTCCGTTTGACGGCCAGCGCTCCATCTGGTATACAGTATACATTCCGAATAATCGAAGGTGACCTGAATGGTTGACGAGAAACGCACTCCGCCCCCGATGGACAGGGTGTGGACCTTTTTTACCTCCGTCAAGCTGGCCATCATCACGCTGATCGTCCTCGCCGTCACGTCGATCTTCGGCACGATCATCGAGCAGAACCAGCCCCCCGAGAAGTATCATCAGATCTACGAGGATTGGGCGTTCGCCCTCATGGACCGGCTCAACCTGTTCGACATGTACCACTCCATGTGGTTCCTTTTCATCCTCGTCCTGTTCACGGTGAACCTCTCCTGCTGCACCATCGACCGCTTCCCGAAGATGCTCAAGATCGTGCGGAACCCCCGGACGAAGCTCGACGAGAACCTCGAAAAAACCTTGTCGCTTTCGGACCGGTGGAAGAGGAAGGGGGCCCTTTCCGAGTGGGCGGAGAAATACGCCGGGGCGCTTTCCTCTTCCATCGCGAAGCCGAAGGTCACCGAGGAAGAGGGCGCGGTGCATCTCTATGCCGAGGCCGGCGTCGCCTCCCGGTTCGGGGTCTACGTGACGCACCTTTCCATCGTCATCATCTTCATCGGGGCGATCGTCGGGAACGTCCTCGGTTTCAAGGGGTACGTGAACATCCCCGAGGGGGAGGCGGTCAGCCAGGTCCCGGTGCGCGGGGGGAGCCGGACGCAGGACCTCGGGTTCACCCTCCGTTGCAACAGCTTCCGGCTCGAGACGTACCCGAGCGGCCAGCCCAAGTCGTACATGTCCGACTTGAGCGTGATCGACGGCGGGCTCCAGACGCTGCGCAAGACGATCGTGGTGAACGACCCGCTGCAGTACAAGGGGATCTGGTTCTACCAGTCGAGCTACGGCCAGGCGGGGGGAGCGACGGCGCAGGTGGCGGTCTCCCGCAAGGACGGCACATCGATGGGCGCGCTCGCCCTCGCGGTGAACGAGCCCGCCCGGATCGACGGCTACGGGACCATCCGGGGAGTGAACTACGACCAGAACTTCCAGGGGAACGGCCCGGCCCTCCAGGTGGCCGTGGAGAAGCCCGGGCAGCCGGCCGCCTCGTTCTGGCTCTTCCAGGGACGTCCCGACCTCGACCGGCAACGCGCCGATTCGCTGGTCTTCTCTTTCGGCGGGTTGAACTCGAAGATGTACACCGGGCTCCAGGTCGCGAAGGACCCCGGGGTGAACATCGTCTGGCTGGGGTGCGCCCTGATGGTGATCGGGCTCATCATGGCGTTCTTTCTCTCGCACCAGCGTGTCTGGGTTCGCCTGTCCCCGGGCGCCGACGGCCGCGTCGAGGTCGTCCTCGCCGCGTCCGCCAGCCGAAACCGGCTTGCCTTCGAGAAGAAATTTGAGAGAATACTGACCGGCGTGAAGGCGGCGGGGCAATGACCGCCGGGCCGGAAATCGCAGTGGGAGTCCTCCTCGCATGAGCAACGTCATCCTGTTCAACCTGACCACCGTGCTGTTCGGCGTGGCGTCCGGCCTCTACCTCGGCGCCCTCTATGCGAAAAACGAAAAGATCGCGGTCGGCGGAACCTGGGTCTGCGTCCTCGCCGCCGTCGTGTCCACCGCGGCGCTGGGCTTGCGCTGGTACGAGTCGTACCAGATGGGGATCGGGCGCATCCCGGTGACGAACCTCTACGAATCGCTCGTCTTCTTCGCATGGGCGGTGGACCTGTTCTACCTGATCGTGGAGCGGAAGTACGGCAGCCGGACCTTCGGCGCCTTCGTGATGCCGATCGCCTTCTTCACCATGCTGTTCGCCATCAAGAACGACAGCAGCATCCAGCCGCTGGTGCCCGCGCTCCAGTCGTACTGGCTGCACGCCCACGTCATCACCTGCTTCATCGGGTACGCGGCGTTCGCCGTGTCCGCAGGGGTGGCGCTCATGTACCTTCTCAAGGCCCGCCAGGAAGCGGCCAAGGTTTCCGAAGGGGTCGTGGGCCTCCTGCCGGGGTGCAAGACGCTGGACGACCTGGTCTACCGGGCGATCATCTGGGGGTTCCCGTTCCTGACCGCGGGGATCATCACCGGCGCGGCGTGGGCGAACTACGCCTGGGGGACGTACTGGTCGTGGGACCCGAAGGAGACCTGGTCCCTCATCGTCTGGCTGGTCTACGCGGCGTTCCTCCACGCGCGGATCACGCGGGGGTGGCACGGCAGGCGCGCCGCCATCCTCTCCATCGCGGGCTTCCTCTCCACCGTCATGTGCTACCTCGGCGTCAACCTTGTGCTTTCCGGTCTCCATTCCTACGGTGGGGGCTGATGCGTCCTTTTCGAACCGCTTTCTGAATCCACATCTGCAGCAGCAGGGAGGGGTCGGCATGCGAAAAGTCTGGACGGTCCTCGGAACGACGCTCTGTTCGTTCGCATTGTCCGTGCTGTTCGCCGGGGCTTCGCCGGCGGCGGAAACCTGCGTATCGGCCCAGTGCCACGCGCAGATGGGGAAAGCCCAATACGTCCACGGCCCGGTCGGCGTGGGGCAGTGCACCGTCTGCCACGTGGAGGCGAAGAAAGGACATCCCACCGGCAAGAAGCCCGACTTCAAGATGGTGGCGACGGGGAAGGCCCTCTGCGAGAAGTGCCACCAGCCGGTCGACAAGTTCGAGTTCAAGCACACGCCGGTCAAGCGCGGCGAGTGCACCGGCTGCCACGACCCGCACCAGTCCGACGCCCCCAAGCAGCTGAAGAAGAAGAAGACCTCGGACCTCTGCTTCTCCTGCCACAAGAACACCCAGCAGGTGAAGAAGTTCCAGCACGGCCCGGTCGCTTCCGGCGACTGCAACGTCTGCCACAACCCGCACTCCTCGCCGAACCCGCATCAGCTGGAGGCCAAGGGGAACGACGTCTGCTTCCTGTGCCACGAGGACCGCAAGGCGGAGTTCACCCGGAAATACCCGCACAAACCGGCCATGGAATCGTGCCTGAAGTGCCACGACGCGCACAACTCGGACCACCCGTTCATGCAGTCGATGGAAGGTTCGGCCCTGTGCCTCTCGTGCCACAAAAAGATGGACGACCACCTCAAGGACTCCCCGGTCCGCCACGGGGCGCTCGACAAGGGGCCGTGCACCACCTGCCACACGCCGCACTCCTCCGACTACCCGCGGCAGCTCAAAACCCACACGAAGGACATCTGCTACACCTGCCACAGGGAGATGGGGGCCAAGGTGCGGGCGGCCAAGAACCTCCACGGCCCGGTGCAGCAGAACGACTGCTACGCCTGCCACGACCCGCACGGCAGCAAGAATCCGCTGATCCTGAAGAAATATTTCCCGAAGGAGTTCTACAAGCCGTACGAAACGGCGAACTACGCGATGTGCTTCGACTGCCACAACAAGGACATCGCGCTCGACAAGATCACCACGAAGCTGACCAACTTCCGCAACGGCGACACGAACCTGCACTTCCTCCACGTGAACAAGGAGAAAGGGCGGTCGTGCAAGGCGTGCCACGAGGTCCATGCCGGGGACCAGGAGAAGCACATCCGCAAGGAGGTTCCGTTCGGCGGGAGCTGGAAGCTGCCGGTCAACTTCACGAAGACCCAGGGCGGCGGGTCGTGCGTGGTCGGGTGCCACAAGCCGAAGAGCTACGACCGCGTCAACCCGGTGCAGTATGAGTAGGGGGGCGGCCATGGCGCGCCGCACGCTTCGCGGTTCCATCGTCCTGTTCACGGCGCTCACGGCGCTCTTCTTTTCCACCGTGCCCGGCGGCGCCGCCGCGTTCCGCAACATGAAGGAGGGGAGCCCCGCGCTCCCCTTCACCCTCAAGGATTTCGACGGGAAGGATGTGGAATTCAAGCCCGACTCCGGGAAGGTGACGATCCTCTCCTTCGTCAAGCTCTCCCAGGACCGGTCGCTCGACCAGTTGAAGGACCTCGTCGCGCTCCACAAGGAACTTTCAGGGAAGGGGATCGACATCCTGGTCGTATCCTCCTACGGCGACACGGCCGACGAGGCGAAGAAGGCGGTCTCGGAGCTCGGGGTCGTCTTCCCGATCCTGCACGACAAGGATCAGAAGGTGTACGGCGACTACGGCCTCTTCATCCTGCCCGCCACGGGAGTGATCGGAAAGGACGGCAAGTTCGCCTTCGAGCACAGCAGCCACGGGCGCGATTTCAAGGACGTGGTCGGCGGGAAGGCGAAGGTGCTCGCCGGGCTCATGACTGCGGAGGAGTACACGAAGCTCGTCACCCCCGTGGAGTCCGAGAAGAAGAGCAAGGAAGAGGGAGAGGCGGACCGGTTGATCTCCCTCGGGCGCACGCTCCTCAAGCGGGGGATGCCCGACAAGGCGGCGGAGCGGTTCGCCAAGGCGGTGGAGCTCGACCCGAAGAACGCGGCCGCCCGGATCGCCTACGGGGAGTCGCTGGTCGCCTCGAAGAAGTACGACGAGGCGCTCGCGCAATTCACGAAAGCGAAGGAGATCGCGCCGTCCAGCAAGGACGCGGGGCTCGGGATCGGCACCGTCCACCTCGAGAAGGGGGAGCTCGACAAGGCGATCCAGGAGATCTCCGACGCCGCGATGCTGAACCCGAAGCCGGAGAAGGCGTACTTCTGGCTCGGGGCCGCCTATGAAAAGAAGGGGGATCTCCCGAACGCCGTGAAGTATTACAAGAAGGCGGTCGAGAAGATCATCAAGGAGTAGCGGAGAGTGGACGCCATGGGATCGTTCCATCGCCCGGCGTGTACCGCGATACGGTGGGCCTGCTTCGTGTTCGCGGTCGCGCTCCTGCCGGCCACACGTGCGCTCGCGGAATCCCCCCGACACACCTTGCGGATCCTCGCACCGGGGAACGGCGCGGTGGTGGCGCCGGGAAAGACGCTCGTGATCGGGGCGACGGATGAACCGGACGCGCGCCAGGTCGAGATCGACGTGAACGCCAAGGTCCGGGTGACCGCGCCGGTTTCCCGCGGGGGGTTCCGCGCCGACGTCTACCTCGTCCCCGGGAAGAACGTCCTGACCGTGCGGGTCGCCGACACCTCCGTGTCCGCCGCGATCCTCGCCTCCAGCAACCCGAACTTCACGTGGCACCCCGACGTCGGAAACTGCGCCGCCTGCCACCCGGACGAACGTAACAGTTTCCAGGTCGCGCATCCCCTGGACGCGCTGTGCTACCAGTGCCACGACCGGAAGGACACGAAGAAGCAGGTCCATGGGCCCCTCGGAAGCGGGGATTGCACCACCTGTCACGACCCGCACGGTTCGCCGTACAGGGCGCTCGCGGCGGCCTCCACGGAGGTTCTCTGCGGCACGTGCCACGACCAGGCGTCCTCCGGGAAACACATGAAGCAGTCCCGCGGGAAGGGTTGCACCACCTGCCACGACCCCCACGCGTCGGACAAAAGCTTCCTGCGAAAGTGACCGGGGCGATGCGAAAGGGTGCCACGTTCGGGAAATTCGCAGCGGCGTTCCTCGTGTTCGCCTGCGGCCTCTACGCCGCCCCGAAGGCGGCGGCCGCGTTCAAGAACGTCCAGGCGGGAACCGAGGCCCCCGCGTTCAAGCTCGCGGACCTCTCCGGAAACGAGGTCTCGCTCGACTCCTTCAAGGGGGACAACGCGGTCCTCGTCGTCTTCTGGGCCACCTGGAGCGCGCGCTCCCTCGACGAACTCCGGGACGTCCAGAAACTCGTCGCGGAATATGGCCCGAAGGGGTTGAAAGCCGTCGCCGTCAACGTGGAGCACGAGCACGCGACCGACGACGACCTGCGGGCGATCAAGGAGAAGATCGCCGCGCTGAACCTCACCTACCCGGTGCTCCTCGACAAGGGCCTGGACACCTACCGCAACTACGGCGTGGTGGCGGTCCCCTCCACCGGCGTTCTCGCCCGGGGAAACCTCCTGCGCGACGCCTTCAACGGGTACCCTTCCTTCGTCTTCCTCGAGCTCAAGGGACAGGTCGAGGATCTGCTCGGCCTGCGGCCGAAGGAGGCCGCCGTCGCGGCGAAGGCCGACACGTCCCATAAGCCGACCCGCGCGGCGTTGTTGCACTACAATCTCGGGCGGCGGCTCTTCGCCTTCGGCATGCCCGACAAGGCCGAGCCGAAACTGAAGAGCGCCGCGGCCGCCGACCCGAAGTGGGCGGCCCCCAACGTCCTGCTCGGGGAGGTTCTCCTCTCCCGGTCGAAGAAGGACCCGGGGAAAATCGCGGAGGCGAAGAAGGCGTTCGAGGCGGCCGTCGCGTCGGAAGAGGGGAACGTGGTGGCCCGCACTGGTCTTGCCCGCGTATACTGGTTGTCGGGCCAGGGTACGGAAGCGGAACGCGAGGTCGACGCGGCGCTGAAGACCAGCGCGACCTATCCGCCGGCCCTGCTGCTCAAGGCGTCCATTCTCGCCCGGAAGGGGGACGTTCCGGGTGCGGAAAAACTCGTGCGCGGGGCGATCGAGCTGAACCCGAAAGACCCGACGACCCACGCGCTCGCCGGGCGGGCGTACGAGGAGGCGAACGATCTCGTGAAGGCGGCGGCGATGTACCGCAAGGCCTGGGAACTGAACGGGGATCACTGATGCAGCGGGTGGCCGCCTTCATCGTCACGGCCGCGGCGGCGGCGTCCATTCTCGCCTACGGCATCTTCCGGGAGGAGATCGGCGAGGTGATGTTCAACGCCGCGATGCTTTGACTGTCGTGCATCGGGGTCGGGTGACTCCTTGGGATACCTGAAGCGCCGGATCTTCCAGGGGATGGGGGCCGTCCTCCCCAATTCCTACGTTCAGGGAATCCTGACCGCCTCCCTGTACCAGGGTTCGCTGAAAAGCGTCTGTACCCCGCTGCTCAACTGCTACGCTTGCCCGTCCGCGCTTTTCTCCTGCCCCATCGGCACGCTTCAGCATTTCATGGTGACCGGAAACGTTCCGTATTACGGCCTGGGGACCCTCTCCGCGATCGGCGCGACGGTGGGGCGGATGACGTGCGGGACGCTTTGCCCCTTCGGCTTTTTGCAGGATCTCCTCTACAAGTTCCGGGCGTGGAAGGTTTCCATCCCCGTCTGGACCCGGTATTTCCGCTATGCGGTCCTGGCCGGTCTCGTCTTCCTCATCCCCTACCTCACCCACGAGAACTGGTTCTCGAAGCTTTGTCCGATGGGGACGCTGATCGGCGGGCTTCCGTGGGTCACCCTGAACGTCAACGTCCGCTCGATGATCCGCGCGCTTTTCTGGGTCAAGATCGCGATCCTCCTCTTCTTCGTCACCACCTCCACGATGGTGAAGCGCCCGTTCTGCCGGGCCATCTGCCCGCTGGGAGCGATCTTCTCCCTCTTCAACAAGTCGAGCTTCCTGCAGCTCGCGTGGAATCCCGACACGTGCACCCGGTGCGGGAAATGTCAGAAAATCTGCCCGGTGGACATCCGTCCCGACCGGAACTGGACGAATCCCGATTGCCTGCGATGCCTCGACTGCACCCGGTGCCCGAGCCTCAAGTTGACCACCGTCTTCCATCGACAGCCGTTCGGCGCACTCGGGGCCTCACCGGACGCCGCATCGGGAACGGAAGGACTTTCGGGGGCCGTTGCGCGGTGAGGTCCCGGCGCGCGTGCTTCGCTCTCCTTTTCGCCGCGTTCCTCGTCCTGCCCGCCCGGGCGGCGCAGGGGCCGTCGGCGCTCGAGGTGCTGTATCCGCCGGATCTGACGTTTGCCAGTGATCCGAAGGTGAAGGTCTTCGCGTTCCGGGGGTCGAAGGGGGAGCCGGTGGTCCCTGTCGTGAATGGAATCGCGGCCGCCCCCCTCGATGGGGAGACGTTCCTCAAGGGGGAGGTTTCCCTTTTCACCGGGTTGAACCTCCTCCAGGTCGGTGGGAAGAATCTCCGCGTCTTCGTCCTTCCGAACGCGATCATGAACACTTTCCGTTTCCCTTCCGGCAAGGAGGGGGAGGACCTGGTCTTCCAGGCGTTTCGCCTCCATCCCGCGCTCGACGACGGCTGCGATGGGTGTCACACGCTCGAGGGGGGGAAGCTGAAAGCGAAGGAACAGAAGGAAGCGTGCTACGGGTGCCACAACGATTTCTCGAAGGCGGAGGGCGGGAAGAAGGTGTTCGTCCATGCCCCCGTGGCCGCCGGGGAGTGCACGGGGTGCCACGATCCCCACTTCGCGACCCGCCCGAAGCTCCAGAAGCTCGAGAAGGGGTGCCTCGAATGCCACGATCCGTTCCAGACGACCGGGACGGTGCATGCACCGGTCGCCGCGGGCGAATGCGTCGCCTGCCATAGTCCCCACGCAGGAGCGGCTCCGAAGCAGTTGGTCCGGCCCGGGAACGCCCTTTGCCTCGGGTGCCACAAGGAAACGCACGACCGCCACCGCTCCTCCGTCGTCCTCGGGGCGCTGACCCGTATGCCGACCGATTTCCCCACCGAGGGGGGGGAAATCTCCTGCACCGGGTGCCATGCGCCCCACCAGTCGCCGAACGTCCGGCTCTTCCGAAAAGCCCAGGACAAGCTCTGCAAGACCTGTCACTCGATGTAGCCGGGAAGCCCGGGCGTCCCATGCGGTTTCTTCCCAACTCCCTCTTCTCGAAAATGTCGCTCACCATCGGCGCCGTGTTGGTGGTCGTCTTCGGCGTCTCCTCCTACCTCACCTACCGGATCCAGTCGGAGCAGGCGTTGACCGCCACGAAAACCCAGGCGATCCTGCTGACCCGCGGCCTGAAAAACACGATCCGCATCGGGATGGAGTCCGGGCACACGGAGTCGCTGGCGTCGATCTTCCAGACCGTGGGCGCCTTGCCCGGCGTCGAGAAGCTGCGCGTCTTCAACGAGGAGGGAAAGATCCGCTACTCCGCGAAGGCGGACGAGGTCGGGCACCTTACCGACGAGCTCGACTACACGGTCTACCGGAGCCTCGAGCGGAGCGCCCCGTTCCAGAGCGAAGCGACCGGCCACCGGTCCTTCTGCATGGTGGAGCCGATCGAGAACGACGCGAAGTGCCGCCGGTGCCACCCGAAGGACGTGGAGGTGCTCGGCGTGCTCGATGTCTGCCTCTCGATGGAGGACACCGAGAAGAGCATCGCGTTCAACCGCCTCCTCCTGCTCTCCTCCACCGGGCTCGCGGTGATCCTCACGTCCGCGATCGCGAGCGTCCTGCTCAAGCGATTCGTCTCCCGGCCGGTGGAACACCTCGTGAAGACGATGGAGTCCGTGGAGGCGGGGAAGCTCGACGGCCGGGTCGACATCCGCAGCGGGGACGAGCTGGGACGCCTCGGGAACAGCTTCAACGAGATGATCCGCAAGCTGTCCGACGCGCAGGACGAGCTCGAGAAGTTCCACCACCGCCAGCTGGTGCGCGCCGACCGGCTGGCGTCCCTCGGCGAGATGGCGGCGGGGATCGCCCACGAGATCAAGAACCCGCTGGCGGGGATCTACGGGGCCGCCCAGATCCTCGTGCGCGAGTTTCCGCAAGGGGACCCGAAGCGGGAGATCGTCGAGGAGATGATGACCCTCGTGAAGCGGCTGGACAACACGATCAAGGACCTGCTGAACTTCGCGCGCTATACGGAGCCGCAGTTCACGAAGGGAAACCTGAACGACGTCATCGAAAAGGTCCTCTTCCTCGTCCAGCAGATCCCCGAAGGGAAGCGTGCGCGGATCGTCCGGGAGTTCGACCCCGGAATGCCCGAGATCGAAATGGATCCGGAGCAGGTGAAGCAGGTCTTCCTGAACCTCGCCCTCAACGCCCTGCAGGCCGCGCCCGGCGGGGTGACCCTCACCGTCCGCACCCGGGGCGACGTCCCCGCGGAAGGGGACGAGGTGCGGCATCGCGCCCGGTACGTGATGGCCTCGGTGACCGACGACGGCCCGGGGATCCCGCCGGACAAGCTGGGGAAGATCTTCCAGCCGTTCTTCACGACGAAGGAGAACGGCACGGGACTCGGGCTCTCGATGACCCGGAAGATCCTCGATCTGCACGAAGGCAGGATCACGGCGGAGAGCGGGCCGGGCGGCGGGGCGACCTTCGCGGTCTTCCTTCCGAAATCGATGTCGTGACGGAGGGACACAGCATACCGTATACAAATTTTCGGGCGTCCCGCCCGGATCGGATATAATCGGGGCCATGGCGCGATCGAGAATCCTCGTGGTGGACGACGAGCGGATGATCCGCTGGTCGATCCAGCAGGCCCTCTCGAAGGACGGCCACTCCGTGACCGCCGTCGAGACGGGCGAGGAGGCCGTGGCGCAGGCGTCCGACGAGATGCCCGATCTCGTCTTCCTCGACATCACCCTCCCCGGGATCGACGGTGTCGAGGTGCTGAGGCGCCTGAAGGCGATCGAACCGTCCGTCTCCGTCGTGATGGTCACCGCCACCGACGACGTGAAAACCGCCGTCGAGGCGATGCGCCTGGGCGCCTACGACTACGTCAGCAAGCCGTTCGACCTCGACCGCCTGCGCGTCATCGCGCAAAACGCCCTCGACCGCAACGAGCTGCGCCAGGAGGTGGAATTCCACCGCAAGGAGTCGGTGAAGCGGTACGGGTTCCACCGGATCATCGGGTCGAGCCGGAAGCTCGCCGAAGTCGTCGAGGTGGCGAGGAAGGTGGCGAAATCGGACGCCGCGACCGTCCTGCTCCAGGGGGAGAGCGGGGTCGGGAAGGACCTGCTCGCCCAGGCGATCCACTACGAGAGCGCCCGCGCCACGCGGCCCTTCATCCCGATCAACTGCACCGCCCTGCCAGAGGAGTTGCTCGAATCGGAGCTGATGGGACACGAGAAAGGCGCCTTCACGGACGCGAAGTTCACGAAGAAGGGGCTCTTCGAGGTGGCCGACGGGGGGACGATCTACCTGGACGAGATCGGGGACATGAAGGTCGGCATGCAGGCGAAGATGCTGCGGTTCATCGAGACGAAGACGTTCAAGCGGGTGGGCGGGCACCGGGACATCGAGGTGGACGTCCGGATCATCGCGGCCACGAACAAGGATCTCACCGGGGCCGTCCGGTCGGGGACGTTCCGGGAGGACCTCTTCTACCGGCTCAACGTGATCCCCATCGAGATGCCCCCGCTCCGCGAGAGACGGGAAGACATCATCCCGCTCGCCCACCATTTCCTCTCGGTCTTGAGCGAGGACGTCAAGCGGAAGGTCCGCGGTTTCGCGGAGGGGACCTTGGCGTCCATGACGGCGTACGACTGGCCGGGGAATGTCCGGGAGATGCGGAACCTCATCGAGCGGGCCCTGATCCTGGGGGAGGGAGAGCACCTCGAAATCGCGCCGCTCCCCGCGAAAGCCGGTGAGCGCCGCTATATTGCAAGGAACGAGGAGGAGGCGCCGGTCCCGATGGGTTTCGGACCGCCGGCCGACGAGACGGGGGAAGGGGGGACGGTCGGACCCGCCGTTGCGCCGGCGCCGGGTGACGTTGCGGCCTTTTCCCTGCCCGGGAAGGGGGTGGTGCTGGAGGAAGTGGAAAAGGCCTTCATTGTCCAGGCGTTGGAGGCTCAAGGGGGAAACCAGACCCGGGCGGCCCAGATGCTCGGCTTGACGCGGGACGCGCTGCGGTACCGGATGAAGAAGTTCGGTTTCCTCGAGTAGGAATCGACGGCGGGAAGCGGGATATTTCGCAGTAGGGTGCGGGTTATTCCACACTATTCTTGATTTCAGGAAATCCGATCGCTACCATTTTCCAACCCGTTGATATCGCAACGGTAATTCATTATGGGGGGGGCTGGGTATTGGCATGAAAATTGAACTTAAGTCCCGATGGGCGGCAAACGTATGAAAATCACGCAAAATCTCACAATTATTTTTATCTTGTGCCTCGTTTGGGCGAGGACGGCGGGGTCCGCGTTCGCCATGCCGCGCGAGGGGGCATCTGCGCATGCCGGGGGTGATTTCGCCGGCGACATGGTGACATCCCACGGAAACGCTTCCGGCGGAGACCCGATGGACAACCTGGTCGTCCCCGACAAGGTTCTCCAGGTCGACAACGTCGTGTATTCGGGGCAGACCCTCAAAGCCTACGTCAAGGACATCCTGGAGCAGCGTCCCGTCACACAGCAGGAGTTATACAAGTACGCCAAGGAGATGGCCCTGGACATCGCGGGAAGCGACCTGGCGTTGAAGGCGGCGCCGGGCCTGGCGGACGACGTCCGCGTCGCGGCGGCGGTGTCCAAGCTAAAGGCGCGGATCCTGCCGGCGATCTACTTTGACGAGGAGGTCCGCAAGAAGGTCAACCCGACGATCGAAGACCTCATGGCAAAGACCCCCGATCCCGCGCCGATGTACGAGGTGTCGGTGATCGTCAACCCGGAAGAGGGGAAGATCGACGAGGCGGCGAAGGCCCTCTCGGCGGGCGAGCCGTTCGACGCGGTGGCCCGGAAGCTCTCCGAGGGGATGACCGCGGAGAAGGGGGGGAAGCTCGGGGCCCTCGTTGACGGGAAGTTCGACCTGTTCACGGAAGGGGAGTTCAGGTTCATCAGGGCGCTCAAGGACGGCGAGGTTTCCCGGCCCTTCATGACGCGCATCGGATGGACGATCCTGCGCATGGAGAAGTTCTGGTCCCCGGAGGCGCTGAAGCGCCAGGACATCGAGCAGGACTATCCCCGGTACAAGGCTCTCGAGCAGAAAGCACGGTTCCAGGAGTTGTTCGAAGGGATCAGGAGCCGGTTCCCCGTGGAATGGAACGAAGCCAACATGGCGAAGATCAAGGCGGCCCTCGACAACAACCTCCCCTTCACGGACGAGTTGATGGGGTGCGAACTCTTCCGGGTGAACGGACAGCCGGTCCTCGCCTTCGATATGGAGTCCCTGAGCCAGTTCCACTCGAAGGACACCCTCGATACCTACGTCGACAAGCGCGCGCGCACGGAGCTCCTCGCACAGGAGGCGGTGCGGCTGGGGTACGGTGCGCGGGTGGAAGTTCTCGTCGACCTCGCCCGCCGCAGGGCGGTCACCCGCCAGTACTTCAAGCAGAAATCGCGGACCCTTGCGCCGACCGGGAAAGACCTGGAGGCGTATTACGAACAGAACAAGGAGAAATTCACGACCGAAGAGCAGCGCCGGCTGCTCGTCATCGAGACGGCGGACAAGAAAAAGGCCGGGGAGGCGTACCGGAAGGCGAAGAAGGGTGCGGACTTCGGCAAGCTGGCGGAGATCTTCTGCGACAAGGAGGAGCAGCGGAAAACGAAAGGAGAGGCGGGCTACGTCGCCCGCAAGGGCCTGGATCCTTCGGCCGGCGAGAAGATCTTTTCCGCCAGGGAGGGGGCCGTGCTCCCGCCCATCGCCATGCCGGGGAAAGACGGGAAGACCTACTACGCTGTGGTCAAGGTGGCCGCGGTCCGGAAGCCCGTGCTCCGACCCTTCGTGGAGATCAACAGGGAAGTGTTGACCGACAAGATCGTATCCGCCCGGATGGGCGATTTCTATAAGGAGTTCATCGACGCGGTGAACCGGAACCACAAAGTGGAAATTCTGTTGGTCCAGGGGGGTGGGGAGAAATGAGGGGGAGATTCGAAATGGGGGTGAGAGCGGTTCGTGTCGTTTTGGTTCTGGTCCTGCTCGGGATGGCGGGAATCGCCGATGCGGCGGGACCGACGGTCATGCCCGGGTTCCCGCTGCGCGCGGGGGCCAACGTGATGCTGATGTGGATGCCGTACCCGGGGGCTTCCTCGTACAACGTCTACCGGTCCGAGGTGGCCGGCGGTCCGTACGAAAAAGTCGGGAACCCCGCGGCGAACAACTACATGGATATCAACGTCCCTGCCGACAAGTCCGTGTTCTACGTCGTGAAGCCGATCGTCGGCGACAAGGAGAGCGAACCTTCGCCGGAGGTCGCCCTCCGGGGGATCGAGCCGATGAAGACCCCGGCCTTCGTCGGGAACCTGATCACCCCGGACAACAAGATCTCCCTCCGGTGGGATGGAAACCCGAAGGCCGCTTTCTACAACCTGTACCGGTCCGAAACCGAAAAAGGGGACTACAAGCTGCTGAGCTCGGTCCAGGACACCAAGTTCACCGACGCCAACGTTTCCATCGGGAAGACATACTTCTACAAGGTCACCTCGGTGAGTTCGACGAACATGGAATCCCCCAAGGCGGACAAGCCGCTCAGCGTCAAGCTAGCCAGGCTGGAAGTGACGGAAGAGAAGATCGCTTCCCTGGTGAAGAAACCGGTCGAGGTGATCGGCACCTTCGATGTCGATGGACCGGTCGTCCTTCGCTCCCCCAAGGACCTGGCGATCGACGCCGACGGGAACTTCTACGTGGTCGACGGCCGCGGGTTCGTCATGCACGTCTCGAAGGAGCTGGCGTTTCTCCGGAAAGTGGCGGAGAGGCCCGCGGATTTCACCGGCAACTGGGGGAACGCGGAGGGGATCTGTTACGACCCGAAGGCGAAAGAGCTCTACGTCGTCTTCCCGGACGGGGATGCGGTGCGGGTCTTCGACGCGGAGGGCAAGCTTCTCCGCACGATGAATCTGGCGAAGCCCGATCCCAAGGTGGCCCCCAAGCTCGACTGGGCGCCTTTCCCTGTGGATGCGGCTCTTGGAGCCGACGGCACGCTGTGGGTCAGCGACGGCGCCTATTTCCAGCTGGTGGGGTTCAACGCGAAGGGCGAAGAGGTCCGCAGGATCAGCCTCCCGCGGGAGCACAAGGACCGGAAGCCGAGCGGGGACGACGAGAACCTGATTTCCCCGGCGCACATCGCCGTCAGCCCGAAGAACGGCAACATCTACGTCCTCGAGGTCGCTATGCAGCGGGCGACGGTCTACGACAAGAACGGGAAGTTCGTCACCCACATGGGCGGGCGCGGGTCGCAACCGGGGAAGTTCCTGCTTCCCGCGGGGATCTCGGTCGACGAGAACGGCGTCGCCTACGTCGCGGACCGGAATATGGAGCGTCTCCAGAGCTTCGACGAAAAGGGGAATTATATGGCGACCTACGTGAACCCAAAGAAGACGACCCCGGAGAAACAGATCACGATCTTCGGAGGCGCGGTGGGGGTCGCGGTCGGGAAGGGAATCATCTACTACTCCGATATCCTTTCGGAAAAGGTGGTGGCGTACAAAATCGTCCAGTGACGAAGGAGGTGAGGAAAGAAGGGCAGGGATCGGGACGAGACGAGCAGGCTCCAAAGAAGCAGTCAAACAAAGGAGGAAGCGTATGAAAAAGTGGTTGCTCTTCGTTTTCGCCGCATGGATGGTCACCGGCTTTTCCGCCGCAGCGCTGGCCGCGGTGGAGGGGACCCATCACGATTTGCGTACCTACAACGGCACGGGAGACACCTGCTACCCGTGCCACGGCTTCAAGGAAACGGCTGCCGGCAACGTCCTACTCAAGAACGTCGGTTCGATGTGCTACACCCGTTGCCACATCGGCGCAACCGGGATGGCGACCAACTTCCCGCTCGCGACGTCCTACGCCGAGATCGGATATTATGACAACGTAAACAACCAGATCCGGATCGGCGTTTCATCGCCTCAGCCCACCCCGGGGTATACTGGCAACACCATCACTAAGTACACGACCGGTCACGGGATGGGCACGGCTCCCCCTGCGCCCGACACCCAGGCGATGGTGACGGCAACGAACTGGCCCTACACGGCGGCGGCGGGGGATCTCCAGTGCACTTCCTGCCACGACGTCCACTCCAACGCGAACACCCCGTTCCTGCGCGCTCCGCTGTCCGACAACACCACCCGGGCCAACGCGTTCTGTCACCGGTGCCATGGTGCCGTGGCCGACGGCGCCGCCCGGTATGTCGACGAATACACCGCGGCAGCCAACGGTTCGCATCCCTCGGAAGTCGGTTACGGAATGGCGGTAACCACCTTGTTCTCCGGCGGTTTGAACCGCCTCGGGCGGACGATCGAGTTCAAAGACCTTACTCCGGCCGGTGCCAACCCCGCGGTCGTCTTCGACAACGCCGTGTTCCGCAACTGGTCCTATAACGGCGCGCAGCTCAACAGCAACGCGAACCACTACAACCCCGGCGGCAAGCTCGGCGACTTCGCGGGGACCGGCAACGTCGGCTGCTACACGTGCCATGCCGTGCACCTCTCCTCGAGCGATTCGGGGCAAAACTACCAGCTCGTCGTCCCCTACCGCGCCGCCGGTACGCGCTCGCAGTCCGACCTGTGCGTCGGATGCCACGGCTCCAGAGCGTCCTCTGCGCGCAACCCCGGCGTAACGGCCTATTGGCACCCGGTGGACACGGAGACCCGGTCCGGGAACATCGCGACTCCCTCTGCCGCGACATACCAGGTCACCACGGGCACCTTCTACATCACGGTCAACATGAGCCAGGGCGCCGGCCTCGGCAACGTGTACGACAACGGTATAAACTTGAGTCTCACCTGCCTGTCGTGCCACGGCGGCGGCCTCACCGCGGGGAACCACCAAGGCGTGCACAACGGGCCGGCGACCACGAGCGTGCTCTCCCCGACCAAGCCGACCTGCGCATCCTGCCACAACACCGTGGCGGTGCAAGGTTTGGGAGCGGGCACGAACCAGCACCATGTTTACGGCGGCGGCGCCGCCCAGGGAACCATCGAGCTCGGGTACGGTTACACCTCCCCCGTGAACTACAACGCTACACAGTCGGCGAACTTGACTGATGGCCTCTCCTGCGAGGATTGCCATCTGTTCAACGGCACCGCTCACAACTGGTAAGAAGGAGGATGCGCGCAATGAAAAAAACCGCAATTGCGATTCTCGCTGTCTTCGCGTTCGCTGCGGCGGCCCTGACGGGCGTGGCCATCGCCGGGATCAACCCGGTGAACTTCGGCCTTCCCCTCGTCAATCTGGCCACCGGCGACAACAACTTCTACAACCTCACAGTCGCCAACGTTCCGGGCCAGCAAGCCTCGGTCATGTGCGTGGCGTGCCATTCCCGGAACCCCGGCTCGCGCGATCTCTACCGGACCACGAACGGTTTCGGCTACATGGGATCCCACTTCGTGACCCAGTTCTTCTCAGCGAACGAGACGTCGAAGGGTGGCGGGTATTCGGACGGCTCGGGCGTCAAAGCCCGCGGCAGCCGCAGCGCGGCCGCCTCCGCGATCTACATGGCGGACAACACAAGCGGGAACTTGACCGTGGGGAACGGCTGGTACGGCGTACCGAAATACGGCGTGAATGCCGGCGTTCCCGATAACACCTATGCGCCGAGGACGGCGACGAACCCGCAGATGATCTGCGAGTCGTGTCACAACATCGTGCGCAACATCGGCCCGGCGAAGCTCCTTGCGTACGGCATGGCGAACGGCACCACCACCAGCGGCACCGCCGGCTCGGCCAAGGGAAGCCAGGTGCCCGTCCTCTGCATCGGCTGCCACGGCGACATGAACGCCGCGATCAACGCGGAGTGGCAGTTGCACCCGATCCAGCCGTCCGGCGAGACCTGGGTCGGCACGCAGCACCACCGCAACACCGCGGGCACCACGCCCCCGCCCTACTTGGGGTCCGCTTCCCCCGCCACTACGAATGACATGGCGCAAGTGCTCGCCGCCGATTACGGGGTGCCCCCCCTCTCGGGCCAAGTCATCAACGGCGGTTCGAACCAGATGTGGGCCGCCGGAAGAGGCCAGCTCGGCACCGCGGCCTACCCCGACCACGCGCTCAATTTCGCCGCTACGGGCAACACCCGGATGAAGCCGATGGCGGACAATAACCAGATCCAGCCCAACGCCGCGACGCAACTGTTATGCACGAACTGCCACCGCGCGCACAACGCGGACTCCTCGGCCGGCGCCACGATCCTGATGCGTGGTTCCGACACCGCGACAGCAATCGGCACGGGAACGGTGGCATCGAGTGTGGCCACCGCCTATTATGGTCTGAACCGGATGAACGACAAGGGCGGCCGGGGCGCCGCATTCAACAGCACCAACCCGCTCTGCCTGGCGTGCCATCTCTAAGATCGGCACGGCCATAGGTTGACGCGGAAACTGCGGGGGGGTACCATACCCCCCGCAGTTTCATCATCTCGAAGGAGGGTTTATGAAGAAAGCGCTGGTTGTTCTTGTTTCGGTTCTGCTTGCGGCATCGTTCGCGGCGACCGCGTTTTGTGCGGACGAACCGGAGAAGTTCGGTCCGAACGTGGGCGACAAGTTGAAGCCGTTCGCTCTTACCGATCCCACCTCGAGCAAGCAGTTCACCCTGAAAGACCTGAGCGCCAACGGACAGGATACCGCCATCGTGTTCATGCAGACGGCCTGCTCCCTGTGCTTGTCCGAGATCGTCGAAATCGTGGGTGCCGCAGACGACCTCAATGGGAAGTTGAACATCGCCCTGATCTCCCTCGACTTCCAGGTGGACCGTATCGCTCCGTACAAGAATTCGTACAAGATCCCGTTCCCGATCCTGCACGACAAGGAAGCGGCGGTCCTTGAGTCGCTGAACATCTCGTCGACGCCCGCGACGGTAGTTGTCGATGGAAAAGGCGTGATCAAGAAGAAGACCGTCGGGTACAGCAAGGCGGACCTGAAGGGCATGATCAAGGAATATTCGAAGTAGCGGACCAGTGGGGAGGGGGCGATGCCCCCTCCCTTTTTTGCAACATATCCGAATGCCCCCTGTATAATTATACAAATGCACACCCCGTATGCGCGGATAACCGATCGATGATCTTCGGCTGGACAGTACCCCTTGTGCTGATCATCGTCGCCGGCGTGGCGAACGCGGGGATAAACCCCGCCAATACAGGGTTACCGACCGTCACGACCGTCTTCGGCGGGACCTATGACAACAACAACTACTCCGCCGTCTGCGTGGCCTGCCATACGCGCAACCCCAGCACCCGAACGGCGGATACGGCGGGGCTTGGCAGCCACTTTATCTTCGGAGGAACCGGGCTCCTCACGGTGAAAACTGGGCTCGAGAACCTGTCGGCCTGGCCCGTCACGGGGGGGCTGTCGAAATACGGCAAGCCGGGGGACATCGTCAACGTCGTCGGAACCGCCGGGGAGATGATCTGTGAGTCTTGCCACAATCTGCTCCGGAACGGCGGCGTCAACAAGCTCCTCGCGGCGGACAACGAGGCCATCGACCCGTCCGCCCTGTGCGAGGGATGCCACGCGCGGACCGGGGCCGGGCACCACATTCTGACGCCCGAGCCGCCCACCTATCCTGAACTCAGCACCCTGCACCCGGGAACGCTGAGCACCGCGGACAGTTACTATGTCAGGACCCTCCCGCTCGCGGGGAGCGAGGCCACCTACCCCGGGGCGAACTCCATCAACTGCAGGAGCTGCCACAAGCCGCACGACGCCCAGACGCAGACCGGTGCGCGCATCCTGAAGCGGGGATACCGGACGACCGACAACGCGGCGGTGCAGGGAGACGGGGTGAACGGCATGGAGCGGACCACCGAGAACTCCATCAACCCGGGTACCCCGATCGTGAAGGATTTCGAGCCGTTGTGCAACGCCTGCCACAAGGAAAGTTACTAATACCGTCCTGTCGAGGTTCCCATGCTCCGAGCGATGCGGCTGCTTGCCGTCCTGCTGGCGATGTTTGCGGTGAATGCGTTCGCGGATTCCAATGACAAGGACACGAGCTTCGTCGGCAAGCCTTCTCCGGCGTTCGAGAGCCGGGACATCGAAGGGAACCCGATCGTTTCGACGAAATTGTTCGACAGCGGAAAAATCGTAGTCTTGAACTTCTGGGGGCTACGGTGCGGCGCCTGCCTGGCGGAGGTGCCTACCCTGAACGAACTGAACGACCGGCACAAGGACCGGATCGTTCTCCTTGGCGTGAACAACGACGGGATGGACGGAACGTTCCTCGCCAAGCAGATCGCGAAGATGAAGTTGAAGATCAACTACACGATTCTCCCGGACCCGGAGATGAAACTGGTCGACCTGTTCAAGATGACCGTGGCTCCGCTGACATTGGTCATGGATTCCAGGGGGACGGTGAGATACCAGCACGTGGATTACGCCCCCGGCGACGAGAAGGCACTGGAAGCAATCGTCAAGTCCCTCTTGGAAGAGAAGTAAGAACGAAATGAAAAATATTTTCACCCTCAAGGGAATATGGGTATGCGTTCTCTTTGCCTGTGCCACCCTTACAGCAATGGGGGTGCGTGCGGAAAAGGATAAAGGGTACATCGGCTCCGGGAAGTGCATCGTTTGCCACCAGATCCAGTACAAGGGATGGGTGAAGACGTTCCACAGCACCGTGGTGGGGGACGCGAAAAAGGACCCTTCCGTGATCATGGCCGACATGTCGGACCCGGATGTGCCGTTCAAGACGGAAGACGTTTACTTCACGATCGGCGGCCATTGGGACCAGCGGTTCCTGACGAAGATCGAGGACGACTACTACATCCTTCCCCGTCTCTGGTCGGTCCAGAGCAAAAAGTGGCGCCCCTACAGCACCTACGGTTGGCAGAAACGCCCCTACTCGAAATATTGCATCGGATGCCACTCCGTCGGGTTCGACCCGAAGACGCGCGAGGTCGTGGAGCATGCCGTGGGGTGCGAATCGTGCCACGGGGCCGGGGCCGTCCACGCGGCGAAGCCGGGGAAGGGGAACATCGTGAACCCGAAGCGTCTTTCCGAGGACCGTTCGGAGGAGATCTGCTCTTCCTGCCACGTGCGCGGAAAAGACCTTTCCGGGGAATATTTCTTCCCGCTCGGCTGGCGTCCGGGGGAGGACCTCGCGAAGTTCTACAACCCTCTCGAAAAGAACGAGGGGGAAAGCAGCCACGACGCCATCCATCGGCTCTGGGACAAGTGGAGATCCGACCGGGAGTCGCAGTCCCGCTCGCGGTGCGAGGTGTGCGGCATCCACCAGAACGTGAAGCCGCAAGGACAGAAGGTGAGCGTCGACGCGATCTGCATGAGCTGCCACGAATACGACGAAAAGCAGCTGTCGCAGCACACCCGCCACAAGGCGCCGGCGAGCGCCGGCTGCTCCGACTGCCATCAGCAGAAGGACCCGGAGTTGAATGAAAGCAAGGAGAACAACGTCCACTCCTACGGCTACTTCCTCATCCACCCGCAAGGGTGCTGGGACACGGAGATCCAGAACCGGTGCGAGAAATGCCACGCTGACAAGCCGAAGAAATGGGCCTATGATACCGTCGTGAGCTGGAAGAAGCCGGTCGTCGTCGACCACTGAGATTTCTCTCTCCTGGGGGGCAGGGTGATGAGATCCGCGTTCAAGATTCGGACGGGTTTTCTATTGCTTCTCTTCGCCGTGGGGTTTGCCGTATCGCCGGGTCCGGCGGCGGCGGATTCGGCCATGCGCCTGAAGGTCGGCGATAAGGCCCCGGATTTCCACTTGAAGGACGTGATGACCGGGAAAACGGTCACCTTGTCCGAGTTTGCCGGAAAAAATGTCGTGATGCTCGAGTTCTGGGCGACCTGGTGCGACATCTGCAAACGGGAGATGCCTAATCTCGTCAAGCTGCACGGCACGTGGAAGCCGAAGGGGTTCGAGCTCCTCTCGATCGTCCTCCCCTCCGGGAACGTGAACGACATCAAGAAGATCGTCAAGGAGAAGAAGCTGACCTACCCGGTGCTGCTCGACGCCGACCTGTCGGTGGCGACGAAGCTCTACGGGTTGGCCGGCCCCATCCCGCTCAAGGTGGTGATCGACCACAAGGGGATCGTCCGGTATTCCCACGTGGGGGACTTCCCGCCGGGCGAAGACGAACTGCCGTTCGTCCTCGAGGACCTCGTGAAGGAGATGGGGAAGGGGAAATGACGCGACGCTTCCCCTTCCTGCTCGTCTTCCTGCTGCTCGCGATCGCCTCCCCGGCCCCCGCCGATGAATCGTCGGCCAAGGTGGGGCAGCAGGTCCCCGAATTCTCCCTGCCAGGGCTCGACGGCCAGCCGGTTTCCTTCCGCAGGGACATCCGCGGCAAGGCGCCGCTTACCGCGATCCTGTTCATGACCACGGCGTGCTCCGCCTGTTATGATGAGATCCGCGAGATCAGCGAGTTCGCATCGAAGCACCCGGGCAAGGTCGATGCCTTGGCCGTGGCGGTCGACCTGCGGGGGGCGCAGACGGTGGGCCCTTACCAGCAGTCGAACCGGTTCCGGGTGAAATACCTGCTCGACCCGAAGTTCTCCCTCCCCCGGGTCTTCGGGTTCCACTACACCCCGTCCCTCGTCGTTGTCGACGCGAACGGCGTGATCCTTCACATGAAGGGGGGATACGCGCCCAACGAGCGGGTCTCCGAGATCCTCCGGACCTTCCTCCGTTAGGGAGTCCCCCATGTTCCGTCCACGAGGAATCCTCCCGGTCCTGGCGGTACTGCTGTGTGCGGGCGGAAGCGCGGTCGCGTTCGGCCCGGGGGCCAGGGGGTACGTCGGCTCGGAACGGTGCAAGGAGTGCCACGAGGAGATCTATGCCCAGTGGCGGAAGACCCCCCATGCGAACATGCTCCGGGATGCGCAGAAATACCCCGACGCGGTGGCCGCGAAGGAGTACTCCGGCGTTCCCTTCACCCGGCAGGATATCCGGTGGACGATCGGCAGCCACTGGATCCAGAAATACCTGACCTTCATCGACAACGACTATTACGTCCTTCCCAAGTACTGGAACCTGGTGAGCGCGGACTGGGAGCCGTACTCGATCTTCAACTGGCGCCAGCAGCCGTACACCGTCTTCTGCGACGGGTGCCACACCACCGGGTTCGATCCCGCGTCGAAGTCGTTCCACGAGCCGTCGATCGGGTGCGAGGCGTGCCACGGGCCGGGCGAGAAACATGCCGGCAGCAACGCGGCGGGGGATATCGTGAACCCCTCGAAGCTCGCCAAGGAGCGCCGGGACATGATCTGCGAGGCGTGCCACACGGACGGCAAGGACACCCGGTACGGCGGCCAGTTCCCGTTCCCCGCGGGGTTCCGTCCCGGCGAGGACCTGGGAAAATATTTCACGGATTTCTTCGCCCCGAAGCCGAAGTCGAAGAAGTGGTACTGGGGCACGATGGATTACAGGGAACGCCACCGGATGTTCCTCTACTGGCAGTCGAAGTTCTACTCGACCGCCCGGGCGTGCGACGTGTGCGGGTTCGACCGGGGGGTGTCGGTCAAGACCGACCGCCAGATGAGCAAGGACGAATATTGCGGAACGTGCCACGCCAAGATCTACAAGGTCTCCTCCCTTCACTCCCGGCACGATCCCCAGTCGGTGCAGTGCGTGGATTGCCACACCCCGCAGGTGACGGACGGCGGAAAACGCTACAGCATCCACGACCACAAGTTCGACTTCTCCGGTCCCGAGCTGCCGTGCGCGGAGTGTCACGAGGAGAAGGACGTCGCGGGGAAAAAAGCCGAGAACCACGACTTCCACTTCACGCGGATCAAGTACGGGGAGACGATCACCATCGAACAGGCGTGCGCGCGGTGCCATAAGGGGAAAGACGTGAAGGCGACCCTGGCGGAGTGGAAGAGCGTACAAGTGAAAGGGAAGGGGAAGTAGATGGCCGAACCGGCCGCAACGAACGCACCCGCCCGCCCGTGGTGGGACCCGGCTCCGGAACGGTTGCGGCTGCTGTCGCTGGCCCTGCTGTTCCTCATTACGATCCCGATGCTCACCAAGATCTTCACGAGCGACTTCGGTACCCACATCGCGCTGGGGCGGCACATCGTCCAGCAGTTCGACATCCCCACGCGCGAGCACTGGAACTACCCCTCCCTCGGGATGGAAAACGGCAGCGGGGGGGAATGGGGGTTCGAGGCGGTCCTCTACCTGGTCTACGCGGCTGCGGGGGAGTACGGGGTTTCGTTTCTCGTCTGGGCGGCGGTTCTCGGTGTCTTCCTTTTCCTGTACCGGTCGATGACGTTGCGGGGCGCGCACCCCCTCCTCGCGGTTCTTGCGATCTTCGCATTTTCCGGTTTCCTGCGGATCCGGGTCCAGCCCCGGCCCGAGATCTTCACGTACCTGTTCACGGCGATGACGATCTTTCTCCTGAGCGAGTATTACTTCGGGAGCCGCAGGAAACTGATCTACCTCTTTCCCCCGATGATCCTCGTGTGGGCGAACAGCCACCCGACGTACCTGATGGCGTTCGGGCTGTGCGGGGCGTTCTTCGCCGACGCTCTTGCGCGTGCCGCGTGGAAGAAGGAGTTCCAGTGGGCCCGGCTTCGGGAGTGGGTCATCCCTCCCGTGCTCACCGGCCTTGCGGGTCTTCTCCTCTCCGGGCTGAACCCCCACGGCTACAGCTGGCTGCTCGCGCCGCTCCACATGATCTCCCGGGGGGCGGGAGGGAACACCAATTCCATCCTGATGTCGATCTCGGAGCTGACCCCGGTGAAGGGGACCGGGTTCTTCGTATATTACAAGGCCGCCGCCGCCTTTGCCGTGGTATCGCTCTGCCTGGGGTTGGCGGGGCGTCGCATCTATCTTCTCGACCTCTTCCTGTTCGCCATCGCCTTCAAGGGGGCGTGGGACTCGGCGCGGGCCGTGTCGATGATGGGGCTGTTCCTCTCCTCCGGGGCATCGCTCCATCTGACCGGGTTCCTGTCGGCGGCGGCGGGATGGTTCTCGACGAACGCAACGCGCAAGGCGCAACCATCGAAAGGACCGGCGCGGCAAAAGGGGAAGAAGGGGCTTCAACCGGTGCCTGACTCTCCACCTTCGCCCCTGCCCCCGCGATTGTCGTGGGGCCACGCCTCCATCGTGGCTGTGGTCACGTTCGCTCTTCTCGCCTACGGCGGGACGACGCTGGCCTTTTCCTTTTCCCAGCTGGAGTTCGGAGTGGGGATCACGGAGCACAAGTTCTCCTTCCAGGCGGCGGAGTTCCTGCGGAAGAATCCCGTTCAGGGGAAGATGTTCAACTTCTTCGACATCGGGGGGTTCCTCGACTGGCAGCTTTACCCGGGCGCCCTGACCTTCCTCGACGGCCGGACGTACAACCAGCAGGTGTTCATGGAGCACCAGATGGTCACCAGCGGGATGCCCGGGTGGCAGCGAACGATCGACAAGTACGGGATCACCTACTTCGTGCTGAAAACGATGGACTCGTCGGGAATGATCCTTCCCATCGTGCCGGTCCTCGCGAACGACCCGAACTGGTCGCTCGTCTTCTCCGACGGCCTGTTCGTCGTCTTCGTCCGGAACACGCCGGAATTGCGTGGATATATCAAGGCGCACGAGATACCGAAGGGAATTCTCCCGCGTCACATCATCAACGAATCGTACCATTACATGTTTCTCGGGATCTCTCCGGCGATGGCGTACCAGACGATGGCCAACATGTACCTGATGACGGGGGATCGCGCGGCGGCGATCCAAAGCCTGCGGAGAGCGCTGGAAGAGGTGGACGATCCGTACCTGCGCAACCGCCTCATGCAGCTCGAGCAGGGGCAGGGCGCCCCGGTACGCTGATCCCCGCGATGCGCGGGCCGATGGAGATCCTCCACCTCGGGAAATATTTCCCTCCCGAACCCGGTGGGATGGAAGTGGTCGTGAAGAGCTTCGCCGAGGCGACGGCCGGTGAACTCGACAACTACTGCCTCGTCGCGTCGAAGTCCGGTCCCGCCCGCGTCGAGAAGTCCGGCGGCGTCACCGTCCATTACCTGAGGGAACGCACGACGTTCCTGCTTGCCCCGGTCCTCCCCTCGCTGCCATCCGTCCTGCACCGCCTCCGGAAGGAACACCGGTTTCAGGCGATCCTGGTCCATTACCCGAACCCGATGGCGGTCGCGGCCCTCGCGCTGTCGCTCCTCTTCCGGCGCAAGAGAGAGAAGATCGTCGTCTGGCACCACGCGGACGTCCTGATGGAGGAGTGGTGGAAGCGGGCGCTGTACGGCATGTTCCGCCCCATCGAGGAGTGGCTCTTTCGGCGGACCGACGCGTTCGTGGCCGCTACCCCCCACCACGTGTCGTGCTCCGGCACGTTCCGCCGGTTCGCCGACCGCACCGCCATCGTTCCCTATGCGATTCCCAACGGGTGGTTCGAAGCGTCCGACGAAGAGCGGAGGGACGCGGGCCGGGTCCGGGAACGGCTTGGGGGAAGATTCCTGCTGTTCGTCGGGCGGCTCGTCGAATACAAGGGGCTGGAAACGCTCGTACGCGCCGCGGACCGGATCCCGTGCCGCGTCGCGATCGTCGGAACGGGGCCGCTCGAAGAGCCGCTCCGAAGGGAGATCACGGCGCGGGGATTGGCCGACAAGGTCCTCCTTCTCGGGAGAGTGGACGATCTGCGCCCCCTGTACCTCGGGTGCGAATTCTTCGTCCTCCCCTCCATCAACCGGCTTGAAGGGTTCGGCATCGTCCAGATCGAAGCGATGGCGGTGGGGAAGCCCGTCGTCAGCAGCGATCTCCCGAGCGGCGTAACCTACGTCAACGTCGACGGGGAAACGGGGCTTACGTTCCACGTGGGGGACGACGCGGGCCTGGCGGAGGCGTGCAACCGCCTTCTTTCCGATGCGGCCCTTCGGGAACGGCTCGGGACGAACGCCCGGAAGAGAACCTTCCGGAAATTCTCCTACACGGCGATGAGGGAAGCCGCCGTTCCGTTTTTCCACCGCCTCTGCGGCGGCAACGAGGAATGAGCATCTACCTCGACGGGATGTTCTACCGCAGTTCGGGGGTGGGGCGCGTCTACGAGAACCTGATGGCGGCATTCGCGGGACACCCGGGCCTGGGGGAAATCCACACCATCGTTCCGCTTCCCCTCAAATCCCGGTTCCTTGCGCAATTTCCCCATCCCGCGATCCGGCCCCTGTTCGTCCGGTACGGACCGATGGGGGTTGGAGACCTCGTGCTCAAGGCTGCCGTTTTGCGCTCCCTGCGAAAGAACGTCGGGCTCTTTTTCTTTCCGGGACACAATGTTCCCCTGTCCGTTCCGGGCCGGTACGTCGTCAGCGTCAACGACGTCACCGCCTTCTCCCCGCACTTCACGTTACCCGGATATCGCAAGGCCGGTTTCCGGTGGCTCCTCTCGCGGGCGGTCCGCGGGGCAGTGGCGGTTGTGACCATATCGGAGACGGTAAAAGGGGACCTGGTCCAGGAGTTCGGGCTCCCGCCGGAGAAAATCCGGGTGATCTACCCGTGGGTAAAAGAGATCTTTTTCGGCGTTCCGGAGGATGAGCGTCTTCCGGCATGCCTCCAGGGGAAAGAGTACATCCTGTACGTCGGCCTGCGGATCGCGCACAAGAACGTGGAAGGGGTCCTCCGGGCGTTCCTCCTCCTGGTGGACGATTTTCCGGAACTACGGCTGGTCGTGGCCGGAGGCCGCTACACGACCCCCGACATGGTTGACCGGTGCAAAGCCGATCCGAGGCTGAACGGCAGGGTGATCGAATTTCCCGACCCGACGGACGAGGAGATCGTGCGGCTGTTGTCGGGGGCGAAGGCGTTCGTATTCCCCTCGTTCGCGGAGGGATTCGGACTGCCCCCGCTGGAGGCGATGGCGGCCGGCGTGCCGGTGGTGTGTTCGGACATACCCGTCTTCAGGGAGGTGTACGGGGATGCCGTCCTTTACGTGGACCCGAACCGGGCAGAGTCGATCGCGGATGGGGTGCGATCGGTTCTGGAGAAGGCCGGCTTGGCGGAACGCCTCGCTCGCTCGGGCAAGGAACGCGCATCCCGCTACCGCCAGGGATGTTCGATGGACGCGTACCTCGATCTGATCAGATCAATGTGAAATGCGGCATCGGGACGATGAACTTCCCGCCCGAAAGCAGGTACCCCTTCTCCCGCACGGCTACCATAAAAGGCAGGCGAAACCCGCTGGCGACCTTGCTCGACCGCGCTAAATGTAGCCCCTCTCATTGAACTGCGGGGGCTTCATGATGTATCTTGAGGTTGAAACACGTCTTCATGGGGTGGGAACGTGAAATCGAGTGAAGATGCAGGGGCGCATATCAGGCGCTCGGGAGGACGGATCGACATGAAGAAGCTGCGCTATATTTCAAGCAACCAGAACATTATGGGCGGCAAGCCGTGCTTCCGCGGGACCAGGATCGCCGTCTGCACGGTCCTGAACTTCCTGGCTGCCGGGGACAGCATCGAGTCGATCCTCAAGGATTACCCGCAGCTGACCCGGACCCACATCAAGGAAGCCCTTTCGGCGGCTGCGGGTCTGTTCGATTACAAGGGGATGGACATTTCCGCGTGAAGTTTTTCCTGGACGAGAATTTCCCCGGTTCCCAGGCGATGGAAATCCTTTCTCTGGTCGTCATCGGCAAGAATTCCATCCGTACGAGAACGTTCTAAACCGAAGTTCCCCGGCAGTTTCGAAGTGTTGCACAAGGTTGCGAGGACTTCCGGTTCCCGGCGAAACTCAGATCAGCGTGAAATGCGGCATCGGGACGATGAACTTTCCGCCCGAGAGCAGGTACGCCTTTTCCCGCAGCCGGAACTCCTCGAGAAAGTGCCACGGCAGGACGAGGAAGTAGTCCGGTTTCGCGGCACGGGCCTCCTCCTCCGAAACGATTGGGATGTGGGTCCCGACCGTCACTTTTCCCCACTTGTCCTGGTTTCGCTCGGCGGCGGCGGTGATCAGCGTCCGGTCGAGGCCGAAGTACTGGAGCAGCGTGTTCCCCTTGGTCGAGGCGCCGTAGACGTATACCTTTTTCCCCCGGGCCACCTGTTCCTTGATGAACCCGACCACGTCCTCCCGGATCCGGTTCACCCAGACGGCGAATTCCCGGTAGACCTCGATGTCGTCCAACCCGAGCCGCACCTCCTGGTCGCGAAGGGAGTGCACGCGTTCCGCGGCGAGTTCCCGGTAGGTCGCGTCCGCGAACCGGTTCGGGTCGGCGTTCCGGTTCCGGATGTAGGCCCGCAGGCTTCCGCCGTTGATGTCGTTCAGCTCCACGTCGACGATCTCGAACCCGTGCAGGTTCAGCAGGTACTCGAACGACGTCAGGGAGTAATATTCGAGATGCTCGTGGCAGATGTTGCCGAATTCGTTCGTCTTCAGCATCAACGGGAGGTAGCTCATCTGCACGATCCAGAGTCCCTCCGGGTCCATCACGGTTTTGATGTCGGAAACGAACTTGTTGGGATTCTCGAGGTCGTAGAACATGGCGATGCTCGTGACGATCTTCGGGCGGCGCCCGCGAAGATCCGCGTCGGACTGGAACGCTTCGGCGTCGAAATAGCCCACCACCAGCTTGTCGGCGATCTTCCGCGAGAAGACGGCCAGGTTCTCCGCGGGATCGAAGCCGATCTTCCGGATCCCTCCCGTTTTATAGCAGGCAAGGAGGGTCCCGTCGTTGCAGCCGATGTCCACGACGCAATCTCCCGCGCGAAGGTGGAGGAGCGTCTCCGCCTTGTTTGCGATGTCGGCGAGGGCGTTGCGCATCGTCTGGTTCGTGCCCGACCGGTACCAGTAGTTCCGGTACATCGTCTCCCCGGGGACGGTGTGCTTGAGCTGCAGGAGCCGGCACCTGCGGCAGATCACCAGCGCGAGGGGGGCTTTCGTCCCGTCGGAATCGCCGGGCGAGATGAAGTCGGAGACGTAATGTTCCCCCAGGTCGAGGACGGGTTCCAGCGAGCCGTCGCAGACCCGGCAGGTTGTTCTCGTGATCATCGGTGCGTTTCTCCTTGGGATGGATTTCCCGTTCCTTCGATCATTTCGTCCGGAGCGCCTCGAGGTCCGCATCCACCATCCTCCGCACGAGGTCCCGGAAGGACACCTCCGGTTCCCAGCCAAGGACGCGGCGGGCTTTCGCGGGGTTACCCACCAATTGGGCGGTCTCCGGGGGCCGGAAGCTTTCCGCTTCCTGCACGACATATTCGCGGTAGTCGAGCCCAAGGTGCGAGAACGCCTCCTCGCAAAGTTCCCGGACGGAGTGGGTTTCCCCCGTGGCGAGCACGTAGTCGTCGGGCCGCGGTTGCTGGAGCACGAGCCACATCGCCCGGACGTAATCCCCCGCAAATCCCCAGTCCCTTCGAGCCTCCAGGTTGCCGAGCCGAAGTTCCTTCGAAAGCCCGAGCTTGATCATCGCCGCCGCGCGGGTGATCTTCCGGGTGACGAACTCCGGACTGCGTCTCGGGCTCTCGTGGTTGTAAAGGATTCCGGAGCAGGCGAACAGCCCGTAATTTTCCCGGTACGTGATCGCCATCAGGTGGCCGTACACCTTCGAAACGCCGTACGGATTCCGCGGGTGGAACGGGGTCGTCTCCGACTGTGGCACCTCGCCCGGCTTTCCGAAGATCTCGCTGCTGGAGGCCTGGAAGAACCTCGCTCCGGGCGCGAACTTCCGGATCGCCTCGAGGATCCGGGTGACACCCATCGCGAGCACCATGGTGGCCAGGATCGGTTGATGGAACGACGCGGCAAGCACCGAGTTGGCGGCGAAGTTATATACCTCGTCGGGACCGTGATCGTGAAAGACTTGTTCGAGGCGGTCCTGGTCGAGCAGGTCGTCCCGGACAAGTTCGATCCGGTCGAGGAGGTGTCGGATCCGGTCGATATTGGCGGGATCGCCGTCCGGAACCGTGCCGACCACCCGGTACCCCTTGTCCAGGAGCAACTCGGAAAGGTACGATCCGTCCTGGCCGCCGATTCCCGTGATCAGCGCCGTTGGCATGGGTTTACGAGTGGAAGTGTCCATTCCTGTCCTGACGGGTGAATTCCGCGCCGTTCGTTTCATGTCCCGGTTCATGCCGCGACCCTCTTCCGGTGAGCGAAGATGCTGAACCGGCTGTTCGAGAGGTTGTAGAGGGGGATCTTGTTGTTCCCGTAAAAGAAAACACAATACAACAGGGCGAGGGCGTTTACCAGATGCCCCGGTGCGGCAGCGACGGCCCATGCCATGGCTTTCCTGCTTGCGGGGGCTGCCAGGGGGGCGATCCAGCGCCGGTACTCCTCCACGGAATAGGACCCCATGGCCCGGTGGGTCAGCAAGGCCTTCCACCCCCGCCATGGGTCCCGGGGACAGACGCTCGCCTTGACCTCGTCGGGGATGCCCGGTATGGACCAGATCAGGCCGGGCCACTTGAACATCCAGATCTCGAAACTGCGGGAGGCCCAGGAGACGTTTGCGTTGCGGACGGCGACGAGGGGCCTGGCGACGACGAGGGCATCTCCGGGAAGGCGGTCCTGGAAGATCACACCCACGTGGACGAAGAGAGAGCCGAAGTACGGCGTCCGGTCCCTGGAACGCCAGAGATCCCGGCGGATGACCACGCTGGGGATAAAGGAAAGGAGGTTCGAGACGTCCGCGAACAACCGGTTCGTCTCCGAGGGTGTGTACACCTTGTCTTCAAGGAAGGGCAGTCTCCTTGCTCCGATGACCTCCCGAAGATCCGCATCCCGGTCTTCCGCGTTCACGACGATCAGGTCATAGCTTTCCCGGCAATGCCCCAGCACTTCCGCCACTGCCCCCGGAGTGAGGACGTCGTCGTCGGACATCATCCAGCAGTACTTCCCATGAGCCAGTTCCACGGTCCTGTCGTAGTCCCTGTCCACCCCCTGGTTGGTGTCCTGTCGGACATAGCGAAGACGCGGGAAGCGCCGGGTGAATTCCTCGACCGTTTCCGGAGTGCCGTCGGTGGAGGCCGCATCCAGCACGACGATCTCGACTTCGTCGGTGGCTTGGGAGATCAGGCTCTCGAGCGTTGTGCCGATGAAGGCTGCCCGGTTCCGGGTCGTGATGCAGAAGGAGAGGGTGATGTCGCCCATGGATGGATTACGGGAGGGGGAGGAATTTCCGGGCGAATTTGTATGCCTTTTCGGCCGGCCCCAAGGCGAAGGGCGGGGCCATGCGGAAAAGGAGGTGGCGAACCCGATCCAACGGTTCTCCGTCCAGGTAAAGCTTTGCGACGAGACCGTCCAGGTATTCCATCTCCCCGGGAATGCGGGACTCGCTCGTCCTTGATTTGATGTACAGGAGGTTCAGGAGCGGATATTCGTTCTTCAGCACCCGGCGGATGTGGCGTGCCTCCACGCTCTCCGTCCCGAAGAATGCGTTTGCGAGGCGGTGGTACCCTTCGATGGCGATGCCGACGCGTCGTGCGATCCCGCGCTCGGAGAAGGAGTCGTTGTCGTCGCGCTTGAGGAGGTAGGTCCCCGACAGGTATTTGACCCTCAGGCCGCCGGGGATCAGCCGGAACAACCTTGCGACGTGGTCCCAGCAGCTCCCCACGAACGTATCGTCCATCTTCGCGCAGTCCCACTTCTCCTTCCGGAGCACCAGGGAGCTCATGAAGCTGAAGAATGCCGTGGTGGTCAGCCCCCGCTCGAAGAAATCCTTGCGGTCCCTCGGGTTCCCCAGATCGTACACGCTGCCGTCCGGGGCGTCGAGGATCGGATGCGGTATTCGCGGGTGCATTTCGAAATCGCACAGCGTGAAACCGCACAGGTAGACGTCCCGCCCGTGGCGAGTCTCATCGAGCACTTTTTTCAGTGCGCCTTCCGCCATCCAGTCGTCGGCGCTGAACAGCCAGACGTACTCGCCCCTCGCCAGTTCCACGGACTTCGCCATGTCCCGGTCGATGCCGCCCTTCTTTTCGAGCCGGTGATAGCGGAGCGCCGGGAACCGCCTCTGCCGTTCCCGCACGACTTCCTCCGTATTGTCGGTCGAGGCGCCGTCGACCACGAGGATCTCCACCTCGTCGGCAACCTGGGGAAGGATGCTGTCCAAGGTCTCGCCGATGAACCGGCCGAAGTTGTAGGTGGGGATGCAGATGGAGAGCTTGGGAGCGGTCATGATTTCGAGATCCGCCGGAAAAGGTCCAGATAGGATTGGTTCATGTTGCCCATGGCGTATTTGAGGGCATGGGCCCTCCCCGCGAGGACTTGAGCCCTCGCAAGGGGAGTCATCAGGATCTCGCGGATCTTCCGGGCGAAGTCAGCGGGATCCTGGGGATTTGCGTATAGGACCGAGTTTCCGCAGATCTCCCGGAGAACAGGGATGTCGGAGCAGATGGTCGGGATCCCCGCATGGAGTGCCTCCAGGGGCGGAATCCCGAATCCTTCGATCCGGGTCGGGAAGACGAACGCCCTTGCATGGGTGTAGAGCGTTCGGATTTCGGCGTCCCCTGCACCCTGGATAGCGATGATCCGTTCCTTGAGGACTGGATCGCCCATTGCCCGATCGACATCGTCGATTTGCGTCATGCGGGCCCCTGCAACCACGGCCTTCAGGTCCGGGAACTTCGGAACGAGAAGGCGCAGGGCTGCAAATAGGCAACGGAGATTCTTGTGGACGTGACGGTTCCCGACGAACAGCAGATAATCCCCGGCCACCGGCGGTGTATTTCCGTCGTCCGGGGCGTCCGGGAAGGCCAAGGGCGGATAGATCACGGAAATTTTTGCAGACGAAGTCCCGAACGTACGACACACCTCGGATTTCGTGAACTCCGAGATACAGACGACATGGTTCGATCGGCCAATCGCATGGCGGACGGGATATTCGAACCGCCACCTCCGATGCCACGGCAGCCCGAATAACGGGGAGATCGTAATGAGATCGCAGACGGTCGAGATGACCTTTCCGCGCAGGAAGAAGGGGACGTTGCTGGAAATAAAATGATAGATGTCCTGCCTCGGGAACGCCCGGTTGATAATTTGTCCTTTGTACAGATACTCCTTGAAGTTATCGGGCAAGCCAGTGAAACGGGCAGAGACCTTGTCCGAAGAGAATCGATTTCGAAACGCCTGTTCCCTCCGGGCGGGAACCAGGGTGGAAATGCTCTCGACCTCTTCGGAGCGGATCAGGCCGTCCAAGAGGTTCTCGTAGATCCGCCCCATCCCGGTGTGGCGGAACAGCATGCCATCGACGAAGATCTTCATGGGAAAATTAAAGGTTCCGTGTACGCCGGGCCCGTTCTTGAGATTCCATCACCATGACAAGGATCCTGGCGACGGGGCCGGATGCGATGGAGAGCGCGAGGTATTGCCTGTAAAGGCCGGAAGCCCGGGCCAGCCGGTCGATACGGTTGCCGGCTTCGATTCCGCAGTCCTTCCTCATTCTTATTTTCAGCCAGACGAGGTCCAGGGGATGGTAGATCCTTCCAAGAAGATCGAGGATGGCGTGGCATTCGGGAGAATCGGCGCCGAATACGTGTATCGGGATATCCCGGTATCCCTGGAAGTCGAGCTTGATTCGACGATAGATTGCTTCTATATCCTTCGGGTCATCGCAAAGAGAGTCGTCGCCCATGCGACACAGGACGAACGGTTTGCGTGTGTAATGCATTCGCCCACTGTTTCGCAGGATAGTCAGTAGGACATGGGTGTGGGGGTACCCGGTTCCGATGAATCTCTCTTTGTCGGGGATTCCTTCCCATGCCGATCGCCGGCAGAGGATCGATGTCAGGAAACTGAAGAGACCCCCTATCGAGTTGAGGCTGTCGACAAACCGGAGGAACCCTCCGGGACCGGTCGCCAAGTCGATGTCGAGGTCGCCCGTCAGGCTCGACCAGGTACGATAGGCGGCATGTTTGGAATCCCCGCCGTGGAACTCATTGCGGTCTGAAAGCACGATGTCGTACGATCCCTTTCGAGCAAAATCGACCATCCTGCCGACGGAGTCCATGCACGCCAGGTCGTCGCTACCGTAAAGCCAGCAATAGCGTCCCCGGGCCAGTTCCACGGTCTTCATATAGTTCCGGTCCGGCCCAACATTGTTGTCCCATCGGTGATACGTCACATGAGGGTGGCGGGACCGCGCGGCCTCGACGATGGATTTCGTACCATCCGATGAGGCATTGTCGCTGACGACGATCTCAACGGTGTCGGCTATCTCTCCGTGAAGTTGGGAGAGAATGCTTTCAAGCGCGTCCTCCAGCACGGCCCTACGATTGTAGGTTGGTATGCAGATTGACAGTTCGAACATTTGATCTCCCGGCCCCATGCTCGCTATATCCTAATGGAATTACGGATCAGGGCTATAAGATTTCGGTATGAATCGCGATCCATGATTTTGTTGGCCAAGCGTTTCGGGTTCCTGATGGTATTACGGATCTGCTTCCGAAGGTCGGTTTTCCGGCTGATATCGCGGTGGCGGTCCCGCTCCTTGATAAATAGATCGTATAGGGCGAAGAGTTCCTCCTTCGTCAGCGTCTTCGAGACGATGACGGGCTCCCGGTCGGTCAGTTCGTCGGCACGGATGTCGAGGCGCCCCCAATCCATGTCGTAAGAAACCAGGCTCCTTGCGATGGCGTCCTCCCAGATCGGCGTTCCAGGGAGCGGTGTGAGGAGCATGGGCTCGAAGTTGTCGAGGGGAGTGGTGTTGATCCACTCCAGGGTTTGCAGGATCTCCTCGCGGGTTTCGTCGGGTGATCCAAGGATGATGCCTCCGGAAGTCATGATTCCGTGGCGGTCCAGGATATCGATGGCCCGTTCATTTTGTGTCACCGTCGCGTCCTGCGGCTTGAGGAACGACAGGATACGCTGGCATCCCGATTCCAGGCCCATGAACACGCTGGTTACGTTCATCCGGTTGAGTTGGCGGGCAAAATGTTCGTCGACCTGGCTTGGCCGGACATTTCCTCCGAAGCTGATCCTGTTAGGGATTCCCGTTGAGACAAGGGCGTCGACAATATAATCGAAACGGTTTCGGGGGAGGGTAAACATGTCGTCGTAGATCATCAGGTGCTTGACGCGGTATCGCTCGACGACGTGGACGATTTCGTCGACGACGCGTTTCCCCGAATGGTAACGGACTTTTCGGTCGAGGTGGGCGCGAAAGCAGAAGGAACATTTGTAGGGGCAACCACGGGAAGTGACAACCCCCCTGGCTCGGTGAGAAAGCATGTCCCGGTTGGGGAAGGGGAGCGTGTCGATATCCTTGATCAGCGGCCGTTGTTCGGTGACGACCAGGGATCCATCGGCGGAGCGAAAAACGATCCCTCGAATTTTCCGGAGTTCCTCGTCGCTGCACCAACCGGTGGCAGAAAAACACTGGAGGAGGTCGAGGAAGGTCTCTTCCCCTTCGCCGATGACGCCCACGTCCATCCCGGGAGGAAGGGTCATGGGAGCGGCGGAGATGTGAGGGCCTCCTCCGACGACGCGAATCCCCCGCGCGCGGGCGGCATCGGCATATCGCCGGGCAATGTGGTGGTTGATCGTGACGAAGCTGATCCCGACGATGTCCGGCTTTACGCGGTCCAACTCCTGTTCGAAGCTACGATCGACGAAGGTGATGTCCGCGGAGCCCAGATGTTTTTGGATGTAGGCGGCGATGTAGGGGATCGCCAATCCTTCAGATGCCTCTTCGAAAAATTTATGTTTTCCCTCAACGTCGACTGCGCTGACAAGAAGAACTTTCACTTTAGGTCCTGTGTGAGGAATTTTATCCAATGCATTTATCGGTCCCGGCGGGGGTGTAGCGATAAATTCGCAGGGGGAAGGCCCAACTGACCGTCAGCAGGTAAGAACCGACAAGGCCCGCAATCACACCGAAGATACCATATTTCGGAGCGAGGAAATATTGAAGTAGGAAATTGATCAGGGCCTGAGCCGGCGTGAATATCCAGAAGGGGAGGAGATCGTTTTTGCTCAGGAGAATCATACCGAACGTGTCCGTCCAGACGCGGATGATCTGGTAGGCTCCGTAGAAAAGGATAAATCCCGTCGGGATGACGATCGCCTCGGAAGGGGAGAGAATCCTGGCAATATAAGGCATGCCGAAAGCCAGCAGAAGAACAGCTCCCCCCAGGAAGGCGACACCGATGAGGATCGTCTTCCTGGATTGAGATAGGACGGTTTCCCATGTATTCCTCGCGATCGCCTCGGCGAAAACCGGCCACAGTGCGAGAAGGACTGCGTTGTACACGAAGTAGATAGGCTCGAACACTTTGACGGTAATATTGTAGACGACGATATCCCCGGGTGGAACGAACTGGGAGATCATAAGGGTGTCCATGTTGAGGATTGCGGCCGCGATCAGGAACAGCAGCCAGAAGCGGAAGGACCTCTCCAGCAGTTCCCGGTAGGCGGGCCTGGAATCCGTAGGGCCGCCTGCTTCCAGTCGCGTGATCTTCCAAACGAAGGAGCAAAGGGCGAAAAGGGCGTTGGGGCCGAGATAGGCGATCGCGCTCCAGAAAAGACGCTCGTCGACCGGGAGCCGGGATGTCCACCAGATCGCGCCGAGACTGGCAAGAGCGGCGAGGGTGTTGACGGCGTTGGCCCAATATCCTTTTTGTTCCCCATACCAGATCCTGTAGGCGATCCCTCCGATGGCGTATCCCGTCAAGAGGAGGCCGCACGAGAAGAAGATCCTCCCTTTCTGGTCCGGGGTCAGGAAGTTCATGTTCCGGAAGATGACTCGGGATAGCCATGGCGAGAGCAGGTAAAGAAGGAGAAGCGTGACGAACAGCAGCCCGGCAGAGACAGTGGCCGTCGAAACGAGAAAAGGGCGATAGGATTTCCCCCGCGCCCTGTGTTCGGAAATATGATTCTGGAGGCTGGTGCCCAAGCCCCCGTCCGCAAGAAGAAACCAACTGGTCAGTCCCGTCATCAACGCAAGAACGGCGTACCCCTGTGTGCCCACGTTCCCGATGAGAATCCGGATCGAGAACAACTGGATGACCCCCATGACGATTCGAGAGCCCCAGGAACTTACGGCTACCAGCGCGAAAGGTGGGAGCTGTTTCAAGGGCATGAGGAAGGGAGACGATCCTTTCTGTTTCACGATCCGGGGATCGATTCTACCCACTCCATCATTCGGGCTATGCCTTTGTGGGCAGCGACCGAGGGGGCCCATCCCAGAAGTCGCTTTGCCTTCCGGATGTCGGCGACGAAAACCCGCTGGTCGCTTTCGCGGGCCGGAATTCGGATATAGCGCAGCTTGACCCCCGCTGTTTCCTCGAGCGTCCGGAACAGCTCGAGAAGCGAGAGGCTGTTCCCCGGGCCTCCGCCGATGTTGAAGGCGTGGCCCCGGGCTGTTCCGATCTTCTCCACCGCACGGAAGTAGAGATCGATCATGTCATCGGCGTACAAAACGTCGCGGACCTGTTTCCCGGTGCCCGAGATGGTGAACGGGTCGGTCGATCGGCCCATCTTTGCTTCGATGGCTTTCAGGCAGAACCAACCGATCCACCCCTGGTCGTAGGTCGCGAACTGGCGTCCGCCGTACATGGAGGAGTGGCGGAAAACGACGGTGTTCAGTCCGAAGGTGCGGGCGTAGTCGAGCATGTACTGGTCCGCCGCCCCTTTCGAGCAACCGTAAGGGGACCTGAAATCGAGGGGTGTTTCCTCGCCGAACCCGTCCGGCTTCTCGATGCACACGAATCGGGTGTCCGTCTCCCGATAGGCAAACTGTTCCAGGTCGCCATACACCTTGTTGGTGGAAGAGTAGAGCACGGCCGCCTTAGGGGCGTGCCGGCGTACGGCCTCGAGGAGGTTCAGGGTCCCGAGGCCGTTCACCTCAAAGTCTCGCCGCGGGTCAGTAATGGAAGTCGTCATGGCAACCTGGCCGGCGAGATGGAAGATGGCGTCCGGAACGAATTCGCCGACCGTCCGGAAGACATCGTTGGGATTCCGGATGTCCCCGTGGAAGAACCGGAATTCCCCTTGTTCCTTCAACCAGTCCAGGTTACGGGGTGAGCCTTCCCTGCAAAGGTTGTCGAATACCGCCAGTTCGAACCCTCGGGAGAGGGCCGCCTGCGCAAGGTTGCTCCCGAGGAACCCGCACCCTCCCGTGACGAGAACCTTCACCGCGCACCCTCCTTTCTCGAATCGATGACCGAACGGATCCCCGCTTCCAGCCCGATGCGGCATTTCCAGCCGAGCGCCGCGAGGGGAGCGGTGTTCTGTGATAAATCCATGGGTTCGTTCTCGCGGTACGGTACCGCCCCGAACGACAAGTGTGTCCTCGACCCGGCGAGCCGGTGCGCCGTTTCCACGAACTCCCGGACACGGATGGGCTGCCCCGTTCCCACGTCGTACTCCTGGAGGATCGCTCCTTCCCCGGTCCTCTTCCGGAGCAGGAGCAGGAACGCTTCCACAACGTCGTCGACGTGGATGAAGTCGCGTTTCTGGATTCCTTCCGTCAATGGAAGCTCGGGAACGTTTTCCAGGCACTTCAGGATGACCATCAGGGGGAATTTCGTGTCATCGTCCACTGCCCCGTAGAACTGGTCGACCCGGATGTTGACGAATCGGATCCCGAGGGTCTTCCCGATCCGGCGCCCCCAGTCGCGGAACTGCCGTTTCGAGAGGGCGTACCCGTTCAGGTCGGCCGGGAGGAACGTGTCCGTGTTGAAGAACGCCTTGACCCCGGAACAAGCGGCATGTTCCATGAGACGCACCGGAAAGAGGACGTTCGCATCGAGCAGCTCGCCCGCCGACTCCCCCTTCCGTCCGTAACAGGTGGCCGCGTGCAGCAAGGCGTCGATTCTCCCGCCCTCGAAGGGCGTAGAGGGCTCACAACGGTCGATGTCAAAGGCCGATACCCGGCCGAGGACGTCGGCGATACGTCGTGTATCCGAGAAGCTTCTCTTGAGGATAGTCACCTCATGGTCGTCCGCAAGGAGGCTCCGGACGATGCGGCTCCCCAGGAACCCCGTCGCTCCCGTCACGAGGACGTTCATCTTCCCGCGAACTCCCGTATGGACCGGACCATGTAGTCCGTCATTTCGGGGGTGAGGCCGGGGTATACCCCGATCCAGAACGAGCGGTTCATCACGAGGTCCGTGTTCCCCAGTTCTCCGACCACTCGGTACCCCCGGCCGGTTTTTCGCATCTCGTCGAAGCAGGGGTGCCGGATCAGGTTTCCCGCGAAGAGCGTCCGGGTCTGGATCTCCTTGCATTCGAGGAAGTTCACGACCTGGTCCCTCGTGAACGGAGCGTTTTCCCTGACCGTCAGCAGGAATCCGAACCAGCTCGGGTCGGAGTCGCGAGTAGATTCCGGGAGCAGGTAGAGATCCGAAAGGTCGGCAAGCCCGTTCCGGAGGTGGCTCCAATTGCGTTTCCGCGCCTGGACGAACCCCGGGACCTTCTCCAGTTGGGCGCACCCGATCGCCGCCTGCATCTCCGTGATCTTCAGGTTGTACCCGAAATGAGAGAAGACGTATTTGTGGTCGTAACCGTAAGGGAGTTCCCCGAATTTCTGTGTGAACCGGTTCCGGCACGTATCGTCGTGCCCGGAAAGGCACCAGCAGTCCCTGCCCCAGTCGCGGAACGAATCCACGATCCGCTTCAGTTCACCGTCATTGGTGTACACGGCGCCGCCTTCTCCCATCGTCATGTGGTGCGGCGGGTAGAAACTCGATGTCCCCAGATGGCCGATGGTTCCGGTGAATTTCCATTCGCCGTCCAGGAAGAACCGGGCTCCAAGGGAGTCGCAGTTGTCCTCGATCAGCCAGAGTCCGTGCTGCTCGCAGAATGAGCGGACCGTACCGAGGTCGAAAGGATTCCCGAGCGTGTGGGCGAGGAAAACGGCCCGGGTCTTCGGCGAGAGGGCCTTTTCGAGCTGCCTGCACTCCACGTTGCATGTTGGCAACTCGATGTCGAGGAAGACCGGAACGGCACCGAATTGGAGTATCGGGGTGACCGTCGTCGGGAATCCCGCTGCCACGGTGATGACTTCATCCCCCGGTCGTATCCTGCGATGCCCAAGTTTCGGGGACGTCAGGGCCATGAAGGCCAATAGGTTCGCGGAGGACCCCGAGTTGGTCAACGAGCAGTGGCCCACCCCGAGGAACACTGCGAATTCCTTCTCGAAGCGGGTAGCGTAGCGGCCGGCCGTAAGCCAGAAGTCCAGCGAAGCGTCGATGAGAGCGGATATCTCCTTCTCGTCGTATACCCTGGCCGCGTAGGGAATCCGGTCCCCGGGGCGGAACGGACGGGCGGAACGCCCGCGCTCGTACTCGTGATATTCGATGGCCGCACGGATTGCCTTCTCTCGTAGCAGTTTCCCTCGGTCGTCCCGGCTTCCCACGTCATGCCTCATCGGTGGCGTTTGAGTATTCGCGAATCTGGTGGAGACAGACCTCACGCATCGACTCGCCTGCACGGTACGCGAGTGTCCAATCGACGACGCGGGCGATGGCCTGCTCCAGGTCCCAGTGGGGCGCCCAGCCGAGCCGATCCCCGGCCTTGGAATGGTCGAGCTTAAGGGAACGCGCCTCATGAGGATGGTCGCCTGACTCGATTCCATAGGAAGCCGGCGGTCCCCACAGGCTGCACAACCGCCGGACGACCCATTCTACTGGTTGGGCGTCCGTGTCTCTGGGTCCGAAATTCCAGGCTTCGCCGAAGGCCGGCCCGTCCTCGCAGAGTCGCTTTGCGAGGAGGAGGTAACCATGCAACGGTTCCAGGACGTGCTGCCAGGGGCGAATCGCCTGGGGGTTTCGGATCCGGATCGGTTCTCCTTTGAGGATCGACCGGATGCAGTCCGGGACGAGCCGGTCATCCGCCCAGTCTCCCCCGCCGATTACGTTTCCCGCTCGTGCGGAAGCGACGGAAACCCCGTGGGATGCGTGATCCCGCGGATGGAAGAAGGATGCTCGGTACGCCGCGGTGACCATTTCGGAGCATGCCTTGCTGCTGGAGTAGGGGTCGTACCCTCCGAGGGGTTCGTTCTCCCGGTATCCCCAGACCCACTCCCGGTTTTCATAGCACTTGTCGGTGGTGATGTTAATCACAGCCCGGACGCCCTTGCACGCCCGGACCCCTTCCAGGAGGTTCACCGTTCCCATGACGTTGACGGAATACGTTTCCACGGGGGTCCGGTATGACTCGCGCACGAGCGGTTGGGCCGCCATGTGGATGACGATTTCCGGGCGCGCATCGGAAAGGGCTTGCCGGAGGGCAGCCCCATCGCGGACATCTGCTATTCGGGACTCCACGATCTCCCCCACGCGGCAGGTTTCGAAGACGCTCGGGGTCGTCGGCGGGGCCAGCGCATATCCGTACACACGGGCGCCAAGGGAACTGAGCAAGATGGACAGCCAGGATCCCTTGAACCCGGTGTGCCCGGTCAGGAAGACCCGTTTCCCGTTCCAGAATTTCACTTCCATCATGCGGTGTTGTCCTTACCACATTTTCCAGGGGGCATTTCCTGACCTCCACCTGGATTCCAGCAGGTTCTTGTCGCGCAACGTGTCCATGGGCTGCCAGAAACCCTGATGCTTGTACGCCGTAATTTCCCGGTCCCTTGCAAGTTGCTCCATCGGTTCACGCTCCAGAAGCGTGTCATCTCCGGCGATATAGTCGAAGATTTCCGGTTGCATGACGAAGAAGCCTGCGTTGACCCAACCCCCGTCGCCCCTGGGTTTTTCCTTGAAATCGGAGACGTGGCCATCTTCCATGATGTTCAAGGCGCCAAATCGCCCACCTGGCTGAGCCGCAGTGACGGTCACCCGTTTCCCGTGGGTTTCATGGTGCTTTAAGAGTTTCAGGATGTTTACATCGGATACCCCGTCCCCGTAGGTCAGAAGGAAAGGTTCTCTGCCGACATACGAGCGTATGCGTTTCACTCTGCCTCCGGTCATGGTGTCCATCCCCGTGTCCACCAGGGTGACCTTCCAAGGTTCGACGGCGTGGGAGTGGATGGTTCGCTCGTTCCCGTTGCGGAAATCGAATGTCACGTCGGACCCGTGTAGGAAATAGTGGGCGAAATACTCCTTGATGACGTACCCCTTGTACCCCAGGCAAATGATGAAATCGTTGAAGCCGAAGTGCGAATAACACTTCATGATGTGCCACAGGATGGGGCGCTCACCGATCTCGATCATCGGCTTCGGCTTGAGGTGGGACTCCTCGCTGATGCGGGTGCCGAACCCACCCGCCAGGATCACGACTTTCATGTCGCCTGCTCCTTGGCTTCAGGAAGTTGAAATTTCGTATCCCGGTTTCCGTGCTCCCATAATTTCAGGATCGGCTTGAATCCCTTTGTGTCCTTCAGTTTGTCGAACTCGTCCTGGGAGAGAACGAGGGAACGTATCTTCCTTTCGATGTACGCTTCCGTCTTGGCGACGAAATCCTCCAGCTGGATCTTGTCGATTTCTCCCACCAGCGCCACATCGATGATACCCGAGTCCGCCCCTCGCGCGTAATCCCCGATCAGATACGCCGCCTCGAGATTTCCGAGGCGGTCGACGACCGATTTCACGAGGTCGTCGATCCCGGTGATCTTCCTTACCATGGAGGAGAGTTCGGGGAAAAGAGGGTGGCCGACGTTGGCGCGGAAATACACGTTGCGCCCGTCGCGCTCGGAGACCAGCACCTTGTGCAGCCGGAGGTTGTTCAGCTCGGTGCGTACCGCGTTCGGCGACACGTCGAACTCCGTTGCCAGGCTGCGAAGGTACGCCCGGACCCCCGGGTTGAGGAAGAGTTTGACCAGAATCTGGACCCTGGTTCGGGAAGGTATCACCGCGCTCAGCATGCTTTTTGGCATAAATAATGTCTCCTATCTCGTACATAAAATATGTACGATATGGGATGATGTCTGTCAACGGTATTTTTTTAAAACCGTAATATCAATAGGAAATATAGTAGACGGCAGATCGTGCTTGAAAGCATTTTCGTGTGGAGTGACGAGTCGAGGAATACCACCCCTTAATAAGAAGACTTCGGTGGTTCCTTTTCCTTTCCGGGAAGGTTACTTTTCATCAGCGCGATCTCCTGCGCCATCTTCTTGTTCATCTGGTGGAGCTTCGAGATGGCGATCGAGAAGTGGATCAGGATCAGCAGGATGAACAGGATGCCGACCAGGAAGAGGAACGACGGCGGATAGACGATCCCCACGGCGTGGGCGAGGACGACCAGCCAGTCCTGCTTCAGCGAAAGCACGAGGATCAACGCGCTGCCGAACAGCCACAGGATCGAGTACTCCTCCCGCAGTTTTCGCCGCCGCACCATCTCGAGGATATAGAGAAGGAATCCGGCGGAGGCGCAGATCGAAAAAAGCGTTACCCGGTTCATCCGAATCTCCGGATGCGGTTGATGAGGAAGGAGAGCGTCACCTTCACCATATAATACACCGCCCGGAAGGCGGTGATCGACGATTTTCCCTCGGCCCGGTCGTACATCCGGACCGGGACCTCCAGCGCCCGCGCACCGAGCCGGTGCATCAGGATGTAGGAGTCCACCTCCGGGTAGTCCGAAGGGTAATGGTCGGAATAGAACGCGATCAGGCGCCGGTCGATGGCGAAGAAGCCCGATGTCGGGTCGGTCACGCGGTAGCCCGTGAAGAGGTTCACAAGCCACCGGAAGTGCTGGATGCCGAAGATCCGGGGGATCGACCCCCGGTACGCCGTTTCGCCCAGAAAGCGTGAGCCGATGACCGCGTCCGCCCGTCCCCCCAGGATCGGTTCCAGCACCTTGGGGATATCCTCGACTTCGTGCTGACCGTCCCCGTCGATCCGAACGACGATGTCGTAGCCGCGGTCCCTGGCGTAAAGGAACCCGGTCTGCACCGCGCCGCCGATCCCGAGGTTGCAGGGGAGGTCCAGCACGATCGCGCCCGCCTCCCTTGCGGCGGCGGAGGTTCCGTCCGGCGAGCCGTCGTTCACGACGAGCACGTCGTGGGGGTACCGTTCCCGGAGGGAGCGGACCAGGCCCCCGATCGTCCGTTCCTCCCGATAGGCGGGAATGACGACGAGGATGCGGTGGGGGGGATGCCCTTCCATAAAGGGATTCATATCACGAATTTCACGGGATCGCATGGAAACGCCCGCCCCTGACCAGGGTGGGGAGGACGTGAAGAAGCCAAGGGGGAATTGCCCTGCGGGATCGCCATCGGACGCGCAGGAGCAGGTTCGCTTACTTGAGGACCTTCTCGATTTCCGCCTTCATCTGCTCCCCGGTGATCGCCCCCACGTTGCTGTATGCGACGACCCCCTGTTTGTCGACGAGGAAGAGGGCCGGGGTGCCGGCGACGCCGTACGGGTCGGCCACGCGGAAGGCGTCTCCCGCCAGTTCGTCGAAGACGATCCGGAAGGCGGTCTTCTCGTTCACCACGAACTTGTCGATCGCCTTCTTCATCTCCCGCCCGTCGAGGTTGACCCCCACGACCTGCAATCCCTTGCCTTGATAGTCCCGGGTCATCTGGTTGATCATCGGCATCTCCTCGCGGCAGGGGCCGCAGAAGAAGGACCAGAAGAAGAGCAGCACCGCGTCCTTCCCGGTGTTTGACGCGAGGTGGAACTCCTTCCCCGCCAGGTCCTGCACCTTGAAGTCCGGGGCCTTGGCGCCGGCCTTGAGCGTTTCGATTCCCTTGACCGTCGGGATCTTCGTGTAGGAACTCGACTTGCTCTCCTCCGCGCCGGCGATCGGCGTGCCAAGGGCGGTTGCGGCGGCGAGGGAAAGGGCGAGTGCGACGATGCGCATTTTCATGGGGCGAAGGGTCACTTTCGGATCTCCTTTACTGCCTGGGCAACGATGTTGCGCAACTGCTTTTCGTCCCCCGGCTTGTAGCCGACGTGGTAGAAGCGGATCTTCCCCGAGGCGTCGATCAGCAGGGTGGTGGGCAGCACCATCGCGTTGAAGGAGGTGGCGATCTGGCGCGTCTTGTCGATCACCACCGGGAACGTGATCTTGTTCTCCATTCCCTGCATGAACTTGACCACCCGGTGGGTGCCGAACGAGTCGAGGTTCACGCCGATCACCTGGAGCCCTTTTTTCGAGAACTCGTTCTGGATCTCGACCAGGCGGGGCATCTCCTCGACGCACGAGGCGCAGTAGATCGACCAGAAATCGAGGATCACGACCTTCTTTCCCTTGAGTTGGGCGAAGTCGATCTTCTCGTTGTCGATCGTCAGCCCGGAGAACGTCGGGGCCGGGTCTCCCTCCTTGATCCCGCCGCCCCCGGTGAACAGGGCGAACGCCGGGTGGGCGAGGGAGAAGGCCGCAACGGCGGCGAACAGGCAAAGTAGGGGGATCGCGCGGCGCATCGTGTGACGGCCTCCACGGAGAATAATCGTAATTTTATATCACACCTCTTGCGGATAATGAAACAGCAAAGCCACGTCCCCGCGACGACCGGACGATCGTTCCTTGTCGATAAGACGATCGCCTTGACGGAATCTTCACCCCTGCTGTAACATATCGGCTGTTCCCGGGTATTTCTTCACGTGACGAACGCGATTTCGTCCAAATCGTCAAGGAGGCTCCAATGAAGAAGATCCGTTTCGCGCTCCCGAAAGTGGTCGGTTCCTCCAGCGTTCACCCCTGCTGAACGCCTGCCGCACGCGGCCTGCGAAAACTCATTTTCGCCCGTTGAAGGAGAGGAAGATGCGTCTGTCGATCTCGCGCCGGGATCGCATAGTCTGTATTGCGGCTTTTGCGCTCTGCCTGGCCGCGTCGGCCTTGGCGGATCCGTTCGTCGATGTCACCGAGTCGTCCGGAATCGCGATGAATGGCCGCAACAAGGGCGTGGCCATCGCGGACGTCGACGGGGACGGCTTCCTCGACATCTTCGTCTCCAACAAGGGCGGCCCGAGCCACCTTTATCTGAACAACCGGAACGGCACCTTCCGCGACGTGACGGAAGAGGCGGGGCTCGACGAGACCGGCTACGCCATGGGCTCGACGTTCGGAGACGTGAACAACGACGGCAAGCCGGATCTTTACGTGGCGAAGGGCGGCCGGTACGAAATCGAGTCGAATCGCCTCTATGTCAACGTCAGCACCCCGGGCCACCCGAAGTTCGTCGACGTCACCGAAACCTCCGGGGCGGGGATCAAGACGTTCACGTACGGCGCCACGATGTTCGACTACGACAAGGACGGCCGGCTCGACATCTACTGCTCGAACTACGGCGTCGGCCAGCGCAACGTCCTGTTCCGCAACGTCACCGTCGGAAATCGCCCCGAAGACGTCAAGTTCGTGGACGTCACGGACGCGGCGGGGGTCGGTTCGAACACCTGGGCGTGGAGCTCGGTCGCCTTCGACTACGACAACGACGGGTGGGACGACATCTACGTGTCCAACGGCCAGTACCCCGGCATCGGGAAGAACATCCTGTACAGGAATCTCGGAAACGGGAAGTTCAAGGACGTCACCGACGAGGCGGGCGTTCCCAACGATGCGTGGACCCTCGGGACCGGTGTGGGCGACATCAACAACTCCGGCTTCCTGAGCATGTACGTTTCGAACTATGTGGGCGGCAACAAGCTCTACCTCAACCTGGGAAACGGCAAGTTCAAGGACATCACGAAATCGTCCGGCACCGACCACAACGGATGGGGGAAGGGAACCGGCTTCGCCGACACCGACCACGACGGCTTCATGGACATCTACGAAGGCGACTGCAAATTCTCGAACCAGTTCTACCACAACAACGGCAACCTCACGTTCACCGATATCGTGGACAAGTACCCCTCCATGAAACTCGAGACGATCCGCACCAAGGGGGTCGCCTTCTTCGACATGGACAACGACGGCGACATGGACCTCGCGGTGATGAACTGGGAGGTGGGTCCGCGGATCTACCGGAACGAACAGAACGACGGGAACTGGATCAAGGTCAAGGCCGTGGGGACGACCTACAACGACGCCGGCCGTAAGTACCGGACGACCCGCGATGCCGTGGGCGCCAAGGTCCGGCTGTACCGGGACGGCAAGATGATCGCGTTCCGGCAGGTGATGGCTTCCAACGGGTTCTGCTCCTGCCCGCCGCTCGATGTCCACTTCGGTGCCGACGCCCGGTACAGGTACGACATCGAGGTCGACTTCCCCAGCGGGATCAAGGGGATCCGGAAGAACGTGACCGCCGGCACGGCGTACACGATCACGGAAGCGGAGTAGGCCCGGGCCCGACGCGATTTCCGCGGCGGAGGCGCCATGACTCGCATCCAGGAATCTCCCCGTTGTTTTCCCGCGTATCCGTGGTTGATGGCCCTCCTCCTTTCGATGTTCCTTCTGCCGGTCCTTCCCTTGGGGGCCGCGCCGCCGCCGGAGGGAACTCTCCACACCCCGTTTCCGGGAACCCCGCTCAGCCCCGCGGCGCAGGCGGCCGTCGAGGCCGCCAAATCCGGGGATCCCGCGGCGATACGCGCGCTCCTGCCGTTCTTCGACACCGAAGACAACGAACGGCTTGTGCGGTTCGTAATCACGCTCAAGGACAAGGCCGCCCCCCCGTTGATCGAGGTTCTGGACGATCCCTCCCCCCGTACGATGGAAGTGGCCACCGGCCTGCTGGGGGAGATCCGGGCGAAGCAGGCCGTCCCGAAGCTGACGGAGTTTCTCAAGAGCGACCGCCAGCGCCGATACGTCGCCGCGTGGGCGCTGGGGGAGATCAAAAACCCGGATTCGATCCCCGTCCTCGTGGCGGCGTTGGACGACCGGAACGAAAGCGTCGTCAAGGCGGCGACCCGGGCGCTCATCAACATCGGCAGGAAATCGACCTCCGCGATCGTGTCTGCGCTGCCTGCGTCCTTCGGCAGGCCCCGGAAGGCGATGCTTCGCGCGCTCGAGGACATCGAGGACACCAGGGCGGAGGAAGCGATTCTCGGAGTGCTGAACACGGAAAAGGACCCCGTGATCCAGGCGGCCGCCGCCCGCGCGCTGTCCAAATGCGGCACGCGGAAGTCGTACGTCCCCCTCGAACGGTGGCTTCTCGAGGGGGAGGTCCCGGTCCGGGTCGAGTGTGCCTGGTCTCTCGGGATCCTCATCGCCAAGCCGGCCGAAGGGGCGCTTCGGCAGACCCTGGAGCACCCCGATCCCAACGTTCGGGAGTGGTCGGCGCGCGCGCTGGAGAACATCACGGGGGAACGGGTCATGTACCGCAACGCGAGCGGGAAGATGGCGCTCCCCTATAACCTGTACCGGTAACGTCGTGATCACCGACCTGAAGATCATCGGCTCCCTCTTCCTCGAACAGGCGAGGGACCTTTGGCCGTTCTACCTGGCAGGCGTCCTCTTCGCCGCGTTCATCAAGACGTTCAAGTGGGACCGCAGGATTCGGGCTTCCCTGGTCCGGTACGGCAAGGCGTCGGTTCCCGTCGCCGTCGCCGCGGGGCTCGTTTCGCCGCTCTGTTCCTGCGGGATCCTTCCGGTGGTGATCGCCCTGTCCGCCGCGGGCGTGCCGCTTCCCCCCGTTCTCGCGCTGCTGATCACCGCTCCCCTGATGAGCCCGGACGCCTTCCTCGTCACGGTAGGCCAGCTCGGCTGGACCTTCGCCCTCTGGAAGCTGGCGATCGCGGCGACGGTGGGGCTTTCGACGGGGTTGATCGCCGATGCGCTGGTGCGCCGGGGCGTTCTTTCCGCATCGAGCTTCCGCGTGGAGAAGATGTACGGGCAAGGCGGCAAGGTCCGCCCGGGCTTCGAAGAGATCGTCAATGCCGGATGCTTCTCCCATGCGGGAGAGCCGGGGGCCGTGGTCGATCGGGAGAGCCGCCTTCGATTCTTCCTCGAACGGACCCGGGACATGGCGTTTCTCGTCGGCAAGTTCCTCGTCGCGGCGCTCCTGATCCAGGCGGCGGTGACGTACTACCTCCCCGTCAACATGGTCGAACCGCTGCTCGGCAGAAAATCGGCTCTCGCGGTCCTCTTCGCGACGTTGATCTCCGTGCCGCTGCCGCTGCCGCAGCTGGCCGCCCCGGCGGTGATCAAGGGGCTGCTGGCCTCCGGGATGAGCCCGGGCGCCGCGATGGCGATGCTCGTGGGGGGGCCGGTCACCAGCATCCCGGCCCTGTCGGCGCTGGCGGGAGTCTACGACCGGAGGGCGTTCGCGCTCTACCTCGGCATCGGTGTGGCCTCCGCCCTCGCGGCCGGGACCCTGTTCCAGGCCGTGGCCGGTTGAGAAGGTTCGAGGGGACGCGGAGACATGCAGACCAGGAGGTTCTTCGAATGAACGGATGGCGGTCCAGGATCGGGGGGATCACGGCCCTGGCGGCGGTGCTCCTCTTTTGTGTCATTCTCGCCGCCGGTTGCGCGGGTCCGGCACGGGAGGCGAAGCGGTCCGGCCCCACGGGAATCTCGGGAACGGTGGTCGCTCCCGCGGAAGGTGCGTATATCTACGTGTACAGGAAAGGCGCGAACCCGCATGGTCCGGCGGAAGTGATCCTTCCCGCCCCGACGGCGGCGGACGGGACCTTCTCCGTGGAACTACCCCCGGGCGAATACACGCTGGTGGCCCGCAAGCGGTCGAATCTCGACAATGCGGGCCCCCTCTCCCCCGGGGACCAGCGCAGCGAACCGGTCGATGTGACGATCCCGGCGGGTGGGGCCGTGCAGGTGAATCTTCCCCTGAATGTGAAACCCGACGCGGAGATGCTGTCCTTCGTGCCTCCGAAGGAGTGGACCACGGCCATTTCCGGCATCGTAAAAGATCCCGACGGCAGACCCGTCCAGGGCGCCCGGGTCCATGTGTACACCTATGTGCAAATGTCTGAGCGTCCCAAATACGTGAGCGAGCGGACCGGGCCCGACGGGAAGTACGTCGTGTTTCTCCCGAAGGGGGGTACCTACTACCTGGCCGCGCGGGATCGCTTCGGCGGGCCCCCGCGGATCGGCGACCTGTACGGCCGGTATGACGAAGGGTCGATCAACCCGACCGGCGTCGTCCTTCTGGATGGCGAGAAGCGGAAGGGGATCGACATCTCCGTGTTCCGGGTGTGGTGACCGGGGGTCCCGATGCGTGAGCGGGGAACTCCCGCCCTCCTCTTTATCGCCTTGGGAGCCGTCCTTTTGCTCGTTCTTCTCGCGGCCTGTTCCCGCAGCCGGCAAATCGTTCCTTCCCCGATTCCCGCCGGCGCCAGGCAAGGGGGGGGTGAACCCCTCCTTGTCCGCGTCTCGTTCCGGGATGCCGTGCTGCCGGGCGCCCGGGTGGAGTTCCACCGCACTCCCGGGGAGACGGTGGAGGCGCCTGTCGCGGCCGTGATGACGGACCGGGAGGGGATCGCCGCGGTCGAACTCCCGCCCGGGCGGTACTTCCTCGTGGCGCGCTGGGCGAAGGACGGGGAGTACTCCCGGCCGGTCGCTCCGGGGGACCGATACGCGTATTTCGGCGGAAACCCGGTTTTCCTCGGCCCCGGCGCACGAAGCGAGATTTATCTCGGCATCGAGGAAGTCCTGCCCCCTCCGAAGGACGAGGGAACGGATACCGGGATCACGGGGGCGGGCGGAGTCGTGTCGGTGAACGGTGTTCCCGCTCCCGACGTCCACGTTTCCGCGTATCTGAAGCCGGACGGCGGATTCCGTGACATGGGGTTTGCCGCGTCCTCCCCGACCGGTTCCGACGGACGGTTCCTCCTCGAACTTCCCCCCGGGAAATATTACCTTCTTGCCCGCAAACGCGCGGGTGGCGGTGTGGCGGGGCCGTTGCGGAAAGGGGATCTCTTCGGGTATTTCCCGGGCAATCCGGTGACGATCACGCAAGGGAAGGTGACCCGGGTCGCCCTCCCGGCGACATCGCTGAAACTCCGGAACGCGCCCGCCTGGTCCGCCGGGTACTCCGCCCCGGCCTCCATCGAGGGACGAATCGTCGACAAGGCCGGCAGGCCGGTCCAGGGGGTTTACGCCGCGCTCTACGACAATCCCGATCTTCTCAATCGCCCTGTCTTCCTCTCGGATAGCACGGGGGCCGACGGGAAATATCGTCTACCGGTTCCCGTTCCGGGCCGGTACTTCCTCGGCGCGCGGAGCGGGTACGGTGGCTCACCCGCCGCGGGGGACCATTACGGGCGGTATGAAGGAAACGCCGAGCATGCCGTGACGATCCGTTACGGCGACGACCTGAAAGGGATCGACCTGGTCGTCGCCCCGCTAAATTGAGGCATGTAACGGGGCCTTTAATGATAACGTATTACTGATATGATTCGTATGTCCCGATTCTTTTCGGTTGCGGTCGTTTGCCTTGCCCTTTCTCCGTGGATCGCTTCCGCGGGGAGCCCCGTGGTCTCCACGTCCCCCATATCCCCCGACGGAGGGAGTTTCTCCTGGAATTTCCGGACCGGCGGCTTTGTCGACTCCGCACCGGTCCTGTCAGGGGGGAACGTTTATTTCGGATCCTGGGACCGGCGGTTCTACGCGCTGGATGCGGCGACCGGGAAGGAAGTGTGGTCGTTCCCGGCAGGCGATTTCGTGGACGCCTCCCCGGCGGTTTCGGACGGGAAGGTCTTTTTCTGCTCCTGGAACCGCCTGGTCCGGTGTATCGACGGCCGGACGGGGAGGGAACGTTGGCGGTTCGAGATGCCCCCGTCGACGTTCGACGACCACCGGCAATCTTCTCCGTCCGTCGCGGGCGACCGGGTCTTCGTGGGAGGGTATGACGGTGTCCTCTACGCGCTGGACCGCGAAACCGGGCGGAAACTGTGGGAGATGCCGACCGGCGGAGCGATCCGCAGCAGACCGCATCCCGAAGGATTCGTCGGGTCCGGAGACGGGAAGATGTATGCGTTCGACGCGGCGGACGGGAGTCTCCGCTGGGCCTTTTCGACGGGCGGCGCCGTCCATTCCGCGCCGGTTCTTTCGGAGGGCCGTGTCTGTTTCGGGTCGAGGGACGGCCGTGTCTACTGCCTCGACTCGAAAACGGGGAGAAAACTCTGGTCCTATGAGGCCGGGAACCGGATCGAATACTCCTCTCCGCTTGTTTACGAGGGTATCCTGTACATCGGCGATTGCGCGGGGAAGGTGCATGCGGTGAAGATGTCGGACGGCAAACCGGTGTGGGTATTCGAAGGCTCGGGCCCGGTCTATTCCAGCCCGGTCGCCGTCCGGGGGCGAATCGTCTACGGGGACAACTCGGGAGAGGTCTACTTTCTCGACCCTCGAAGCGGCAAGCGGTGGGGAGGTTTCCATGCCGGGGACGCCGTCCAGGCGGTTGCGCCGGGGGCGGAAGGTTCCATCCTGGCAGGTTCGAGAGACGGCTTCCTGTACGCCGTGACCGTCGATACGAATACGGGGAGGGATCGATGAAGCCGATCTTCCGGGGCCCGATTCAGCTGCTTCTTCTCCTGCTGATGACCGCCGTCGCGGGCGCCGACGATGCGGTGGTCCGCGTCACGGGCGTGATCGCAGGGAACATGGTTTGGGAAGGGCGGGTGCTGGTCGAGGGGGAGGTCACCCTGTCCGACAACGCAACGCTCACGATCCGTCCGGGGACGTCGGTCTCCTTTCGAAAGGGGACGGGGCTGGTGATCGGTGGCGCCCTGATCGCGAAAGGAAACCGGGAAGCGCCCATCCGGTTCGTTTCCGCCGAGAAGGCTCCGGAGCGAGGCGATTGGGCGGGGATCCAACTGCGGGGAGCCGGGGAGTCCACCCTCCTCGAGCGGTGCCGCATCGATCACGCCGCAACGGCGATCGTCGTGCTGGCGGGAGCTCCCACGATCAGGGAATGCGAAATCACGACGGGCGGGATGGGCATGGGGATCGAACGGAATGCGTCTCCGGTCCTGTCCGGGAATCGCATCACGGAGATGACCGAGGGCGGGATCGTTTGCATGGGGGGGGCCACCCCGACGATCGAACGGAATACCTTGGCGGGATGCGGCGCCGCCGGGATCTTCGCGGCGAACAACTCCGCGCCGGTCGTGCGCGGGAACACGGTCGAGAGGTGCGGAAAGGGAATCATGATCAACGGGACCATCCCTCCCGTCGAGGGAAACATCCTTCGGAAGAACGGGGATGGCCTCCATGTGGTGCAGAGCGGGCAGGAACAGGTCATCCGCGGGAACCGTTTCGAAGGGAACGAGGTCGGACTCCGGTGCGAGAATTTTTCGACACCGCTGGTGGAAGGGAACGAGTTCACCGGGAACGGAGACGCGATCTTCTGTTTTCAGGCCTCGAGCCCGATGATCCGGCGCAATTCGATTGCGGAGAACCGGCGCGGTATCGCCTGTTCGAGAATCTCGAGTCCGCGGATCGTCGCGAACGAGATCCGGGACAACGGGAAGGGGATCCACCTGACGCTCTCCTCCTACGCGGTCGTGAACGGGAACAATTTCGAGGGGAACGGAGTCCACATCGAATTGGACGACATGTCCGCCGACTGGGAGCACCGGGTCCGGAAGAAGCCCGAAAGGGGGGCGCAAGCGCAGTTGGCTACACGGGTCAGTCGTGGCAGGGCTTCCCCCGAGGAACTGGCGGCGAACACCGGCGATCGGGCGGCCCTGATGGACGCGGTGGACGCCACCGGGAACTGGTGGGGGAAGGAGGATACGGAAGAGATGGAGCGGAAAGGTCCCCGTGCGAACATCCGCCGTTTGATCGATGGATACGACGTCCCGGTCCGCACGTACGAGGGGTATCCCGGAGAGTACGCCCAGGACCGGATACGGTACGATGGTTGGGAAAAATCGCGGATCCCCGACGCGGGGGCGCCGACGAAGGGGAAGGAAACGGGGAAATGAGGGGAGCGGTCCGGTTCGGGATTCTCGCCTTGTGCCTCTGCGTCCCGATGCCGCTGTTCGCGGCCGGGATCGTCAAGGGAAAGGTGAACCATCAGGGAAAGCCGCTGGAGGGCGCCGTCGTGCACATCTACACGGCGTACGACGCCGGGTTCCGGGGAACAGGGGATTACCGGTCGCGTCCCACCGGGAAGGACGGTGCGTTCGATCTTTCCCTCCCCCCGGGGCGGTATTTCGTCGTCGCGAAAAAAACGGGCGGCGGGACGGATTCGGGGCTGGCGCCGGGCGATTCCTGGGCTTACTACGGAGGCAACCCGGTGGTCGTGGGCGATGGGGAGACGATCAACATCGGGATCAATTGCACCCCGATCGCCGAGGTCGGCGCCCGGCGGTCGCCCGGGGGGACGGGGGTTCGCGGGGTCGTGCTGGCCGAAGGGAAGCCGCTCGGCAGGGCGCGGGTGACGCTGTACCAGGACGGCGAAACGATCTTCCGGGGGATCGGTTACGCCTCTTCCCTGACCAGCGCGAAGGGGGAGTTCTCCTTCAACCTCGAACCGGGCGTCTACTACGTCGTCGCGCGCAAGCGCATGGGCGACGACAGGATGGGGCCTCTCGGGGGAGGGGATTTCTTCGGCTTCGCTCACGATAACCCCGTGAAGGTGGAAAAGGACGCGTTCTCCGTCATCGCCGTCCACGCGGTGAACAAGTTGGTGAAGGTCAAGGAGGGCGGCCAGGAAGTCACTCTCGGCGGGACGGTCAAGTCAGGAGAAACGGTCCTCGAGGGAGTCATCCGGGGAAGGGACGGGAAACCGGTTCCGGGGGTCTACGCCAACGCGTACCGGGATCCCATGATGACGCAGAAGCCCGATTTCATCTCCAACAAAACCGGGCCGGACGGCGCGTATATCATCCAGTTCGCCGAGGGGGGCGAATACTTCATCGGCGCCCGCAACACGATCGGCGGGCCGGCGGAGAAGGGGGATCTTCTCGGAAGATATGATGGGAACGAGGACCACTCCGTGAAGATCCGCGCGGGAGAAAAAAGGAAGGGGATCGATATCGTCGTGGAGGCCGTCGAGTGAGGTCCATCGTCCGGGGGATCGTCGCCGTTCTGGTCGTTTGGGGCGCCTGTGGCGCGCTCACCGCGTTCTCCCGTGAGGCGAACCCGGCGGAGACGCCGCCGGGAACCGGCTTCGAGGGCAGGGTCGTGCACGAGGGGGAGGTCGTCGCGGCGGCCCGCGTGTATGCCTACCGGACGTTCGCGGATGTGATCGCCCGAAAGCCGTTCGCCGTCTCTCCCCCGACGGCGGACGACGGCTCCTGGAAACTCGATCTCCCGAGGGGGAAATTTTATCTGGTCGCCAAGAAGCGGAAGGCGGGAGGCGGAGACGGTCCTCTCACGGCGGGTGACGATTTCTCCTACCACGGATCGAACCCGGTAACCGTGGCGCCCGGGAAATACACCCACGTCGGCTTCTCGGTCGTCCGGTTCGAGGGGGATACGGTATACGAGGAGATCGCCGACAAGGGCTCCGGCGCGCTGACCGGCGTCGTGACGCTGAACGGGAAACCCGCGGAAGGCGTCAACGTCCTGCTCTATGTGGACGACCAGCACGATTTCCGCGGGATGGCGTTCTCCTCGTCTCCGCCGACCCGGGCCGACGGCCTGTTCCGTTTCGATTTCCTTCCCGAGGCCGACTATTATGTGCTGGCGCGCAAACGGGCCACCGGCAAGGGGGCGGGTCCGCTGACGGACGGAGACATCTTCGGCTTTTACGTCGCCAACCCGATGCCGGTCAAGGCGGGAAAAATCGCGCGGATGCGCTTCGGGGTGATCAGCAAGGCGGGGGAGATCGGGAAGGAAGACAGCCTTTTCCGGGACACCGGAACCTATATCACGGGGAAGATCCTCGACAAGGACGGCAAGCCGGTGAAGGGAGTGTACGCCTTCGCCTACTCGGACAAGGTGATGGCGCACCGGCGTCCCGACCACATTTCGCGGCCCGCCGATGCCGCGGGGCGGTACGTGATCAACTTTCCCCAGGGCGGGAGGTATTACATCGGAGCGCGCTCGGACTACGGGGACACGCCGGGATACGGGGAGTGGTACGGACGCTACGAAGGGACGCCTGACCACTCGGCCCGGCTGGAAACCGGGAAGACCCTCGAAAACATCGACCTTGTCGTCGAGCAGATCTTGCGGTGATCCGTTGCGAACCACGGCCCTCTTCCGGCATGCCTTCCTCCTTTGCCTCGTCCTTGCCGCCGCCACCGCATCGGGCGCGGAAGGTCCGCTTCGGTATGACCACGGATATATCACGCAGGACACGACGTGGAGCGGGACGGTGATTCTACGAGGCCAGACGGTGGTCAAGCGGGGAAGCACGTTGACGATTCTTCCCGGAACGGTGGTGAAGTTCGAGTGGATCGACGAGGACGGCGACGAGATCGGGGACGGCGAACTCACGGTGGAGGGGCGCCTCGTCGCGAAGGGAACGAAGGAGCGGTTCATCACCTTCACGTCGGCGCGGGAGAACCCCCGGATGAAGGACTGGACCTACGTCCAGATATCGGTGAACAAGGACGCCGTGGTGGAATATTGCCGGTTCGAGTACGCCTTCTCCGGGCTCCAGGTGCACTACTCCACAGCGACGATCCGCAACTGCCTCTTCCGGAACAACTTTGAAGGGATCCGCTTTTCCACGACGGATGTGCGGATCGAAAACAACGACATCGTCGACAACTACTACGGCATCCGGTGCGAGGCCCACGGTTCGCGGACGGTGATCACGAAGAACCGCTTCTCCGGGAACGAGTTCGCTTTCTTTCCGGTGCAAAGGAACTGGGACTCCGTGAAGATCTACGAGAACAACTTCGAGGGGAGCACCGGGTACGACGTCAAGTTCGGGATCAACCAGAAGCAGGACATGGATTTCACGAAAAACTGGTGGGGGACCCCGGATCCGCGCGCGATCGCGGCGAAGATCTACGACGGCGAACGGGAGGGGACCCTCGGCCGGGTGCGGTTCGTGCCGTTCCTCACGGAGCGGGCCGAAGGGTGCGGAATCCGGTGATCATCCGATGGCGGAGAGAGGAAAGATGACGATACGGATCGACCGGCGAACGTTTCTGAAAGGGGCCGCGGCGGGTTCGCTGGCGGCCGCGGGGTGGCCCCTGCTCGGTCGCCTCGGGGTTCCCTGCGGATCCTTCGATGCTTCCGCCTCCGACGGGGGGAGCCCGGTCCTCGCGGTGGCGGTGGCAGGGAACCCCGACGCCATGGTTCGCGGCGCCGTCGGAGCCCTCGGGGGGATGAGCCGATTCGTACGGAGGGGCGACGTCGTCGTGGTGAAGCCGAACATCGGGTGGGACCGGACGCCCGAGCAGGCGGCGAACACGAACCCGGAGGTGGTCCGGACCGTCGTGCGCATGTGCCTCGAGGCGGGGGCGAAGAAGGTCCGTGTCGTCGACCGCCCGTGCAACGACCCGAGGCGCTGCTACAAACAGAGCGGGATCAAGGACGCCGTCGAATCGATCGGCAACCCCGCCGCCGTCATCGAACATGCGGATCCCCGGATGTTCATCGAGAAGGAGATCCGGAACGGGAAGACCCTCCAGCGGTGGACGTTCTACAAGGATGTGCTCGAGGCGGACCGGACCATCAACGTGCCGATCGCCAAGCATCACAACGCGTCCCGGCTGACGATGAGTCTCAAAAACATCATGGGGATCCTCGGGGGAAACCGCGGGAACATCCACCACGACCTGGACCGGAACATCGTGGAGCTGAACACCGTGATGCGCTTCGATCTGATCGTCCTCGACGCCGTCCGGATCCTGACCGCGAACGGGCCGCAGGGGGGGCGTCTCCAGGATGTCCGTGTCGCCGACACGATCGTCGCGGGGACCGACCCGGTCGCCGTCGACTCCTACGGGGCCACGCTGTTCGGGATCACGGGAAAGGACGTTCCCCACGTCTTGTACGCATCGCAGCAGGGCCTCGGGGAGATCGACCTGAAGAAGGTGAGGATCCTCAAGGTTTGAACACCGACACCGAGGGAACCCTCGCCGCACCGCGGAAACCGGGCGCCCGCATCCGGACACTTCGACGCGTCTCGCAATGGTCGGTCTTCCTGCTCTTCGTGTTCCTCTTCCTGAACACGGAGTACAAGGACAACGACGTCCTCCCGTACGCGGTCAACCTGTTCCTTCGCCTCGATCCCCTGATGGCGGGGGCGGCCTCGCTCGCGGGGCGCGCCCTCATCACGCTGGTTTGGCCCGCGCTGGTTCTCGCGCTGCTCACGGTTTTTTTCGGCCGCTTCTTCTGCGGTTGGGTCTGCCCTCTCGGCGCCGTGATCGATGCGGCGGATGCGACGGTGTTCCGCAAGACACCGCGCGGCGGCGCCGTCCCCGCATCCTGGCGGCGGTACAAATTCCTGATCCTCTTCTTTCTCGCCGTTTCCTCCCTGTTCACGCTGCAATGGGTCTTCCTCTTCGACCCGATCAGCATCCTGATCCGGACGTTCACCGTATCCGTCTACCCGGCGATGAATCTCGTCCTGCACCAGGTCTTCGACGGCCTCTACCGGATGCCGGGGCCGATCCCCAGGATCTCGGAACCGGTCTACGGGTTTCTTAAGTCCCACTTCCTCGCCTTCGAGCAGCCGGTCTTCCGGACCTCCGCGTTCGTCGGTCTCCTCTTCCTCGGCATTCTCGCCGCGGAGCGGTATCAACGCCGGTTCTGGTGCCGGAACCTTTGCCCCCTCGGTGGGCTGCTGGGGCTGATGGGCCGGTTCGGACTGTTCCGGCGGCGGATCACGGCGGAAGGATGCACCCGCTGCGGGCTCTGCGAGTCGAACTGCCGCATGGGGGCGACCGGCAACGACGTCGCCGTGACGGATCATGGCGCATGCATCGAGTGCATGGATTGCCAGGCCGTCTGCCCGGAGGAGGTCATCCACTTCTCGGGCACGGAGGGGCGCCGGCCCGCCGCCGTGGATCTTACCCGCCGGGGGGTTCTCGCCTCGGTCGCGCTCGGCGCGGTCACCGTTCCGTTCTTCCGGGTGGAGGCGCACGGGAAGGCGCAGGACCCCTTGCTGATCCGCCCGCCCGGCGCGCTGCCGGAGGGGGAGTTCCTCGGGCGCTGCACCCGGTGCGGAGAGTGCATGCGGGTCTGCATCGCGAACGGGCTCCAGCCGACCTGGTTCGAGGCGGGGATCGAGGGGATGTGGAGCCCGGTCCTCGTGCCGCGGATCGGGTATTGCGAGTACAACTGCACGCTCTGCGGCCAGGTTTGCCCTACGGGCGCGATCCGCCGCCTTCCGCTTCAGGAAAAGCGGAAGGTGAAGCTGGGATTGGCGTACGTCGACCGGAGCCGATGCCTGCCGTGGAAGGGGGAGTCCGACTGCATCGTCTGCGAGGAGCATTGCCCCACGGGAAGCAAGGCGATCGTCCTCAAGGAAGAGAAAACGTTGACGCAGGGCGGGGAGTGGAAAACGTTCAAGAAGCCATACATCGAGGATGCGCTGTGCGTCGGGTGCGGGATCTGCGAGACGAAGTGCCCGCTGACGGATCGCGCCGCGGTGCTCGTCACATCCCGCGGGGAAACGCGCTCTACGGGGGTGCTCGCGCGATGAAGTGGGCGATCGGGAGATTCGGGGTCCTCGTCGCGGCCGTCCTGGCCGGAGCCGCGACCGTTCCTGCCACGGCCGTGCAGGGAGGGGATTTCACCGGTATCCGCGGCAGGGCGGCGTGGAACGACAACACGGTCGCCGGGGCGGTCGTATTCGCCTACCGGGAGTTCGACCGTGGATTGCAGGGCGATCCCGTGGCCGTCTCTTCCCCCACCCCTCCGGACGGGGCGTTTTCCCTCGAATTGCCCGCGGGCAACTACATTCTCGTGGCGGCCGTGACGGCAGGGGGCCGGAAGGAATTGCGGACGGGGGACCGCTTCTGCTATTTCGGCGGGAACCCGGTCCACGTCAACCCCGGAAGGGCGACGGTCGTCGGGCTGAATCTTTCGGCCGTCTCGGACGATCCCGCCTCCGATCCATCCGCCGGGATCTCCGGGGTGGTGTACGACGAACGCGGGAAGCCGCTTCCCGGGGCCACGGTCTACCTGTACAAGTCCCCGGCGGACGGGTTCAAGGGGATGCCGGGCCTGTTCGCAAGGACCCGGGAGGACGGTTCGTTCGGGGTCCGCATCCGGAAAGGGACCTTCTTCGTCGTGGCTCGAAAGCGGGAATCGGGCGACCTCTTCGGCCCCACGCGCCCCGGCGACTACTTCGGCTACTACCCCCGGAATCCCATCGTCCTCGCGGAAGGGGAAAGAAGGGGTGTCCGGATCGACGCGCTTCCCCGGAAGGTGATGGAGGAGAAGTTCGGCGAAGGGTATGAGCGCCCGCAGGAGATTCTCGTACGGGTCAGGACCGTCGACCCGGAGGGGCGTCCCCTGGCCGGCGTCCGTGTCCTCGCGTATCGTGCCGCCGCGATGACGGGGTTTCCCGCGTTCGTCTCCGGGAAGACGGGAGCGGAGGGGGAGGTCGAACTCGCCGTCGTGGAAGAGGGGAACTATTACCTGCTCGCACGCGAGCGGCTCGGAGGCCCCGCGGACGGGGAGTGGTACGGCAGATTTGCCGGATCGCCGGACCATTCCGTGAAACTGTCCGGAGGCGTCTCGTCGGGTCCGTTGACGATCGTCCTCGAAAAGCGATGAAGACGCGCCTCCTGTTCCTCCTCGCGGCGGCGTCTCTCTGCGCCCTTCCGCCCCGCGGCGTCCACGCCCACCCGAACGCGCGCTTCTACCGCGGCGACGTGACCGTTTCCACCTCCTGGGAGGGGGTGATCCGGTTGACCGGGAAGCTGGTGATCCGGGAAGGCGTCACGGTGACGGTGGACCCCGGGACGGAGGTGCTCGTCCAGCCGGGCACGGAGAACGACATCGAGGTGCGCGGGAGGCTCCTTGTGCGCGGGATCCCGGAAAAGCCGGTCCTGTTCGATACGGCGGGAGGGTGCGCCGCCGGTCCGTGGGGAGGGATCCGTTTCCGCCCCGGGAGCGCGGGAGTCTTCGAACATGTCCGGGTCCGTTGCGCGGGCAGGGGGGTAAGCGGCGATCTTGCCGGGGTGACCCGCGCCGGGCTCGTGATCGAGGCGGGAAGGTGACCCGATGCTGATCCTGTCGCCGGTCGACCGGGCCTCCGAGGTGCCGGAACTGGTCGATGCGGGCGCCGAGGAGTTGTACGCCGGCTACGTCCCGCCGTTCTGGTCGGACGCGTTCGGGCCGGTCGTCTCCTGCAACCGGAGGAGCTTCGACGAGGCGAACGTCGGCTCCTTCGACGATCTGGAGGCTCTCGTCCACGCCGCCGCCGTGCGCGACGTTCCGGTTCACGTCGCCCTGAACGCCTCCCCGATTCCCGAGGGGATGATCCCCCGGCTTGTTACGACGACGGCGGAGTTCGCGCGAATCGGCGTCCGCGGGGTGATCGTCTCCGACCTCTCGCTCCTGCTCGCCCTGCGGGACGCGAAGCTCCGCCGGCTGGCGCTGCACGCGAGCACCCTCTTCTCGGCGTTCAACGGCATGACGGTCGCGTTCCTGCGCCGGGCGGGGGCGGAGCGGGTGGTTCTCGCCCGGGAACTGACGACGCAGGAGATCGCCGCGATGATGCCGCCCGCGGGGGAGACGCGCCTCGAAACGATCGGGTTCCGCGGACGCTGCCCGAACATCGAGGGGTTCTGCACCCACCTGCACGACGATCCCCGGCGCACCTGGCCGTGCGAGCTGCGATACGAAAAAGAGTGGGTCGGGCACGGGGAGGCGATCCCGCCGGAGATCCTCTCCGCGATCGAACGGAACGAGGGAGCCGACCGGTTCTTCTCCTGCGGGCTTTGCGCCGTCCCGTTGCTGGAGCGCGCCGGCGTCCACGCGCTCAAGATCGTCGGCAGGGGATCGGAGACGGCCCGCAAGGTAGACGCGGTCCGCGCGGTCGCCGCGATGCGGGCGTACGGACGCGAGGCGATCCCCGGCCCGGAGGAATGCGCCGCCCGGGGGAAGGGGTTGTACCGCGAAACGTTCGGCCGCCCCTGCCGCCCCGGGAACTGCTACTTCCCCGAGTTCCGCCCCGGGGAGGACGGATGACGCACGAGTACCGATATCTCGGTCCCGACGGCGAGGGGATCGCGGGGTTGCCTGCCGGCATCGGGGCGGCGCTGGGGAGCGAATATTGCGTTCACCTGCTGCCGGCGGCGGACCGGATGGCGGAGGCCGTCCGCGAGGCGACGGACCGCGGTGCGCCGCTGCTGCTCCTCACGGCGTACTTCCGCGATGCGGAACTGAAGGCATCGCTTCCCCTGTTCCGGTCGATTCCCCCGGGAGCGCCGGTGGACGTGGCGGTCAACGACTGGGGAACGCTCCAGACGCTGCGTGCCCTCTTCCCGCGGATGCGGCTGTCGATCGGCCGCCTCCTGTCGGGGCAGAAACGGTGCCCGCGGATCGGCGCGTCCGCCCGCCTGACGGAGGAGGGGAGGATGTGGCACGGGGAAGGGATCTTCTCCTCTCCTCGTGCGCGGACATACCTGGCGGAAGCGTACGGCGTGGCGGGATACCACGTGGACGACCTCCCGTGGAGTCGCCCGGCGCCCAGCGACCTCGCCCGGGAAGCGGATGCCCCGTTCCTCTTCGTCCACGTCCCCCACGCGATCGTCACGGTGTCGGACGCCTGCCCCTGGATCGGCGGGGCTTCCTCGGCGTCCGTCGCATCGTGCCCGCGGCCCTGCCGGAACGGTCACGTGGTCCTCCGGGAACCGTCCATGGGGGCGGGTCTGGTGCAGCGGGGAAAAGCAAGGTTCACGTGCAGGTCGGGGGATCGTGCTCCGGTGGGTTCCGGGGGAGTCGTGGTGTACCGCGACCTCCCCTGAAACACCTCTCCCTCTTCATGAGGGTTTCCCGATCGCCCGGCTCCGTTCCTACTTCGGGAGCTCGAAGATGGACACGGTGTTCAGAAGGGAACTGACGACGTAGAGGCGCCGGTTTGCCTCCCTCCACGCGATGGCGGTCGGAAGGTTGGAGGAGAGCCGGATCCGGTTCTTCTCGACGATGTCGGCATAGGTGGCGATGTAGTGATGATTCCGATCGAACTCCTTGACGGTCTGCGCGAGGGGATCGAGGATCAGCAGGTTCCCGTTCCCCCGGAACGCGATCCCTCCGACCGCCTGAAACTGCTCGTTCGCGGTACCGAGCCCTCCAAACGTGTGCAGGACGTTTCCCGTCCCGGGGTCGATCGCCTTGATCTCCGAGCTGACGCCGAGGACCACGTACATGATCCCGTCATGGGGGTTGCGGTAGATCCTCGTCGCCGAGGGGAGGTCGGATTCCCGGCGGTCCTTCAGCTCGTACGTTCCGGGAAGGCGCCCGAGGATCGCGATCGGTTCGCCCGTGTTGTCCGTCTCGATCACCTGGGCGCGCACGCCGTCCAGGATCCAGTAGCGCCCCGCCTTGTCGACGACGACTCCGTTCGGGTTGTTCCGCATCCAGGGGGTGGCGGGCGGATAGCGGATCTCCCCGATCATTTTCCCTTCGTCGTCGATCCTGCGCACGACCTGATCGGCGTGGGACGAGAGCAGAAGCGTTCCGTCACGGTCGTACCCCGCCCACCCCGTGGTTCCCCATTCCACCGCGAACCGCAGGCGCCGGAGGTAGTTTCCGTCGGCGTCGAAGAACTGGATGTTTCGCCGCTCGAGGACGAAGAGTTCCCCCCCAGGCGCGATGCCGATCTCTCCGGGCTGGTCGAGCGGGTACCGCTCCTCGCCGCGAAACGTGGAGAGGAATTTCGCCATGCGGAGGACCGGTTTCCCGGTGGCGGCCCCAACGGTTTTTCCGGGAAGGGAGGCGTGCAGGGGACGGGATTGCACGGATTCCTTTCCGAACCGGTCGACGGCGGAAATCCGGTAAAAGTAGATTCCTTCCTTCTCGACCTTCGAATCGACGAAGGTGTCCGACGCCAACGATGCCACCTTCGAATACGGGCCGCTCTCCGAGAGGGCCCTGTAGACGTTGGAGTAGGCGGTTCCCGGGGGAAGCGTCCAGCGGAGCGTGATCGTCCCCGGGGCGGGGATCGCCCCGGTGACTTCCGGCGGCGTGATCGGTGCTTCCGGACGGACGATCGCCACGGACGACGGGGCCGACTCCTTCCCCCCGAGGAGGGCCGACACCTTGTAGGCGAGGGGCGTGTCGGACGGAGTGGCGGAGTCTGCAAACGCGGTGCCCGCCCCCCGGTAGATTTCACGGAAATCGCCCTCGCCGGTTTTCCGGCGAAGGATGTACGATTGCGCCCCCGCGACGGGTGACCAGAAGAGGAGAACGGACGCACCGGCCCGCACCGGGAAGCCGGGACGCCACGCGGGCGCGTCGGGAGCGGAAAAAATTTCCCCCGGAGCCGTCATCCCGAGGGCGCAAAGGCAGAAGACGAGCGCGAAGATCCGGGCGAGCCTCATCGATCCGCCTCACGTCGACTCGTTTCCGCCGGTTCGTCGCCGGGACCGGCGAGGTTCCGGAACTCCGGGGTGATCTCCACGCGGTGCGATTTTCGCAGGTCCCCGATAATTTCCCTCGCCAACGCCTCGCGCTTCCGCGCCACGACCGCCTGGAGCAGGAGATGCCGGTCCACCTCCTCGAACCGGAGCGGGCGCCGATCGCGCACGCCGTTCAGGCGCGGGATGACCAGGAGTTCCTCGCCCGTATCCGTCGATCGGACGCGGAGGGGTGCGGGTGCGTATTCTCCGACCTTCAGGCGCTTGACGTCTTCGAGTTCCGGCGCGAGGCGGCTTTCTTCCACGAAGCCGACCCTGCCCCCTTTCGTTTCCCGGTTGTCGGATTCTTCCTCGGCGACCTCCGCGAACGGTGTGCCGGCCGCCAGGCGGGCGTAGATCCTTTCGGCCCTTTGCGGGGACTTCGTTTCGATGAAGGAAAGGTCCAACGCCTTCGGCACGACGAATCGGGAGCGGTTTGCCTCGAACTGCCGGTGAAGCTCGGGCTCGGACACGGAAAGCCCCTTCCCCCGGAGACGGAGGTACTCCCGGGCAAGGAGGTCTTCACGAAGGACCGTTTCCCTCGCGACGACCTCCGGGTGCCGCTCCCGTATCCCTTTCCCTGCCGCGTCCCGCGCGATGGCGAACTCCTCCGCGCGTTTCCGGACGGCGGTGCGAAGAACGTCGCCTCCGTGCAGGATACCGATGCCGGAAGGGTCCAGGAGGTCCGCGAGAAGGAACGGCACACCGTCCATATGGAACGCGGGACGCGAAAGAAGGCCCGCGGGAAGTGGGACCCCCTTTCCCGCCTCCCGGACCGCACGTTCGATGCCTTCATCCACAACGATCGTGTGCGAAGCGACCAGTGCCTCTTTCCGCGCCTTCCATGCGGCCGTTTCCCGCGTCCTGACCAGCACGGCACGGTTGCGCGCAAGTCCCTCTGCCCGCATTTCTTCCCGGCTCTTCCGTTGAAGCACGAGGGCGACGGCGAATCCGATCCGGGTCTCCACTACGGGGGTGATCCTTCCCGGGGGCGTGCGGAACAGTTCCTCGGACAGGGGAGGATCCATCAGGCCGCTGCCACGATCCAGCGGCCCCAGCAGGCCTCCGTTCCCTGCCGAGAGGCCGGTCGAGTGGCGCCGGACGAGCTCAGGGAAATCTTCCCCGGAGAGGGCGCGCTTCCGGAGCGCCTCGGCCTGATCGCGATCCGGGGCGACCAGCAGGCGCAGGATCACCGTCTCTTCCTGCTCCGGAACCAGGGCCTGCAATTCGTCCTCTCCGATGTGAACGGTCGGTCGGACGACGTCGTTCCAGTACGGTTCGACCCACAAGGCGTTCAAACGGGATTCGAGGTGCGAACGGACCTCGGGCAGGAGGATCATTCCCTCGGCGGTCGCCTTGGCGGCGAGGAGACGGTTGTTGATGAACGTATCCGCCAGGTCCGCCGGTGACCGGGTACCGACGGAATCTTCCCCAGGGTAGAGCGTTTTTCCGAAAAGGAGAAATTCATCGGACACCACCGGTTTTCCGTCGATCAGGAACACCGTGTTTCGCGCCGTCGTCGGAAAATAGTCCACGGCGAGGGCGGGTGCGAACGGGATCGCCGCCAGGAGGAGAAAGGGAGCGAGACGGGAACGCGTCACCAATTGTGCGCTGTCCCGTTGGATGTATGGCAATCCGCGCAGTCCATCCCCGTGGAAAAGTCGCCCAGGCCGGACGTGGTGTCGGCCCAGGAAGGGTTTTCGAACCCCCTCCCGGTCGCCACGAACTCGCCCCAACGGTCCTTCGTAACCGTGACGTGGTGGGAATTCGGGAGTTGGACCCGGTTCGCGGGCAGGGGGTTGCCCGACCCGTCGTGACAGGATTTGCAGATCGCCCGCGTCCCTTGCCCGAGGTTGGCGATCGCCATGGAGGCAGGCATCCCGAAGTGGACCTTGTGGCACGTGGTGCACAGCAGTTCGCCGTTCTCCCCGAACCGGTTGCCGTTCTGCGGGCTCACGTGGGCGGGGGTCGCGATCCGGAACTTGAATCCGCCGTAGGTGGCCGTGTAGGTCCCGTTGGGATCGCGGGACGTCTTCGCTCCGCCAGGGTGTCCGAACCCGGTCGTGCCGACGTTCCATTCCCCCTTGTCCCCTTCCAGCGTCACCGACGCCCCGTGGCACCCGACGCAGAGCGGATTCCAGCGGTTCCCGGGGTCGACGGTCCTCACCACGACGAGGTTTTGCTCTCCGTTCTCCGCCGACCGGTGGGCGGAGTGGCAGGTGTAGCACCCCATCTGCTGCCGGCTTCCGGGTCCGCTCCAAGGGGTCATCGGCTCGTCCGGTTTCGAGGAGAGATGTCCGCCCGCGCTCCATGACGCTCCGCCGGGCGTCAGCGCGGCAGGGGAGGGGGCGGGAACGTCGAAGACGTTCACATCCCCCGCGCCGTCTTTTCGGCCATACCGTTGGACCAAGATGCGACGTGGACGCCGCCGCAGATCCCCTCTTTTCGAGGAAGCCTCGTTGTCGAGAGGGAAATCGACGGGGTGGGAGCCGTCGGGAGGACCTGTGAGATTGTTGGTCGCACGCTCGAGGTGGCACCGGTCGCAGAACCCGTCCATCTTCGGGTACTCCGCGGCGAGGGGCGACAGCAGGAAAGGCGCGTACTTGCCGTCGTGGACGGAGTGGCAGGTGGTGCACTCGAGTTGGGTCCCTCCGGCGTACCCTTGCCAGGTCATCCCGGCGGGAGGCCACGCCACCGGTTTCCCCGCCGCGTCCTTCAGGTTCGCGGGGCGCCTGCCGTGGGACCGGGTGAAAAACACGGTGGTGTAGTCCGGGGATCGGCGGGTGGTGTAATCCTCCGTGTTCAAGCTCGGCCCCCCTTCGGGGACCAGGGTGTCCGTCTCGGGGAGGATCCCTTTCCCGGAGTGGCAAAGGAAGATGCACTGTCCGCCGACGGTCCCCAGCTCCTGCTCGAGGGTCCCGTAGAAATTGTTGTCCCGCCGCCCGTGGCAAACGAGGCAGGCGTCCTTGTCCGGGAGGTAATACCGGATGTCGTGGTGGGAGTTGTCGAGTCCCGCGAACGACGGGACCCCCCCGGAATGCCACGCCAAGGCAATGGCCGCTGCGGTCAAGATTCGTACGGTCGATGGCCTCATCCTGAGGCGATACGATATAACAAACCGGGTGTGTTCCAACAGGGGTATTTCAATGGGAGTGTCTCCAGGTGTAGAAATCCCGTCCGCTGGCGCGTATCATTATCAAATACCTTTCCGTGGGGATACCCTTGCACCGGAAGCTGGAAAACGTTTTCTATGAAGTGCGCGCGCCGCGCCTCTCGTGGGACGACATCGGGGGCCTGTCCGGCCCGAAGGCGAAAATGAAGGAGATGGTGTGTCTCCCCCTGACGAAGGCGAAGGAACTCCGGGCGATGGGGATCACCTTCCCCGCGGGAGTGATGCTGTGGGGGCCGCTGGGGCTGGGGATCACCATGCTGGCCGAGGCGGCCGCGAAGGAGGCGGGAGCGACCTTCGTCTATGTCTCCGGACAGGAGATGCTGGGGAAGGCGGACCGGATGGCGCAGGCGTTCGAGATGGCCGTGCGGGAGGCGCCTTCGGTCTTCTTCATCTCCGACATCGACTGGCTCTGCCCGCGCGCCGGGGCGTCGTACGAATGGGCTCCCGGGAACTTCCGAGGGAAGACGCCGACCTTCGCCGACATCGCGTTCACGGAAAGTTTCCTTGCGCTGCTCGACGGGCTCCTCGATGTTCCGGAAGTACGCCTCGTCGGCTCCTCCTACCGGATCGACGTGGTGGACCAGGCGGCGATCAAGGAGAAGAAGCGGTTCAACCGGAAGATCTACGTCGCCCCGCCGTCCGAGGGGGATCGCCGGGAGATCCTTTCCCTCTACGCGGGGAAGATGCCGCTCGCCGCCGACGCGGACCTCGACGCGGTCGCCCGCGATGCGGAAGGATGCACCGGCTGGGACATCGAGAACCTGTGCCGGAAGGCGGCGATCGAGGCGGTCGAGGAGGGAATCCCCGCCGTGGGCCGCAGGCATTTCGGCGCCGCGTTGTCTTCGATCACCCCGTGGCTCACGCCCGACATGGTGCAGGGGTACGACCGGATCTTCCGGGAAGATTGCCCCCACCATTACTCGTTCTGACGCCGTTCCGGAGGGATTTCCGATGCGCAGATTCCTGTCTCCCCTGATCGTTCTCGCGGCGGCCGTCGCCGCCCTCGCACTCTCTTCTCCCGCGCGGGCCTGCGTCGGCCGGACCATCATCGTGGGGTACTACGACGCCCCCGACCAGGTGATGGTCGCGAACCTCCTCGCCATCTTCATCGACGAGCGGACCGGGACCACCGTGAAGCTGAGCCGGTTCCGCACGCGGGAAGAGGCGTTCGAGGCGTTTCGCCAGGACAAGGTGAGCCTCTACACGGACTACTCGTCGATCCTCCTTTCGAAGTTCGCGGGGGAGCGTCCCTCGGGGGACGAGGAGAAGAACTTCGCCCGCCTGAAAGAGGTCCTGAACCGGAAATACAACGTCGTGTGGCTCGAGCCGTTCGGGTACGACCGGTACTTCCCCGAGAAGGCGAAGACCCCGGAGCGGCCGGGACAGGCGGGAGTGATGCTGTGCAAGGACGCGCTGTCGAAGTTCCCGGCGCTTCCGAGGCTGCTCGGCAAACTGCGCGGCGTTCTCGACAACGAGACGATGGCGTCGCTCCTTCGGGAGGCCTCGGCGTCCGATCCGAAGACCGTCGCGCGCCGGTTTCTCAAAACCCGCAAGCTGATCTGAAAAGAGCACCCTTCCCCATGATCCGGTCCCTCGGGTCGACGAAGCTGACGATCGCCCTGTGCCTGCTGCTCGCGGCGGGGGGGATCGCCGGCTCGCTCCTCTACCAGGGGAACACCGCCTTCGGGAAACCGTCCGCGTTCAACGTCTTCCGCTCGCCGCTCTTCCTGGTCCCCGCCGGCCTCCTCGTCCTCAATATCCTGTTCTGCGTCATCCCCCGGCTTCGGGAGATGCCCGCGGGGAAGCCGCGCACCTGGTCGTTCGCCGGGCTGCACCTTGGGCTTCTCCTCCTCGCCTCGGGGCTTGCGGTCGATGGCCTGTCCGGCTTCGTCGGCACGCAATACTTCCCCGTCGGGGTTCCGCATGCCGGATACCACAACTGGCGGACGGGGAGGGACGAGACGCTCCCGTTCACCGTCACGGTGACCGGCTCCGAGGTCCGCTTCCATCCACGGAACCTCCAGGTGGGCGTGAAGGACGCCGCGGGGAAGAAGGTCGGGCTCTTCGTCGTGCGCGAAGGCGTTTCGTTCGAGGCGCCGGGAACGGGCCTGGTCGTCACACCCCGGAAGTTCGACGAGGAGAGGAAGACGCTCGTGCTCGACGCCTCCGTCGACGGTGCCCTGCAGGCGGGCGTGGCGGCGACCGGCGAGGCTCCCGCCCGGGTGGGCGGATACGCAATCGTGCCGGTGTCGTACTTTAATCCGGAACCGTCCGGCTACGTCGCGAGCGTCCGGTTCACGGCCCCCGGCCGGGCGCCGGAGGAGACGACCCTGCGGATCAATCATCCCGCGAGTTTCGCCGGGACCACCTTCAGCATCGTCGATCTCAACCGCGATGCGTACGGGAATGCGATCGTCGGGCTCCAGATGACCCGCGAGCCGGGCGCCCTGCTCTTCTGGATCGGCGCCCTGCTCTTCGGGGTCTCGCTCATAACTCACCTGCTCCTGAAAAACGTATCTCGGAGGATCGACGGCACGGCGCGGGAAACCGATGCGTCGAACGTAGGCGGACAAAGCGCAGCATTGACGGGAGCCGTCGGCGGTGCGTCGCTCCTTCTCTTTCTCTGCCTGATCCCTGCGGTCTCGCACGCCTTCGGCGTCGTGATCGACCGGGAAGCGGTTTGGGAAGGGGAGGTGCGCGTTACGGAGCCGGTCACCGTCGAGAAAGGGGCGATCCTGACGATCCTGCCGGGGACGGTCGTCCTGCTGTCGGGGGAGGATCGGGACCGGGACGGATGCGCCGACGGGTACCTCCAGGTGTTCGGCGAACTCCGGGTGGAAGGAACCGGGGCGCGCCCGGTGCTCTTTGCCGCCCTCACGCCGGGGAAACCTTGGCAGGAGGTCTTCTTCAAGGACGCGCGCGCCGTGATCCGCCACGCGGTGTTCGAGGGGGCGGCGTGGGCGCTTCACATCCACGACGGGGACGTGCGGGTCGAGGACACGCTCCTGCGCGGGAACGGCGGGGGAGCGCGGACGAAGGGGGCCGGCGCGACGTTCACGCGATGCGTCATCTCCGGGAACGGGATCGGGTTGCGATTCCGGGACGGCGGCCCGACGGTTTCCGTCTCGTCGATCGAGGGGAACGGAACCGGCCTCTTCTACAGGGAGGGGACGGGGGGTGGTAAAATCAACGGAAACCGGATCGCCAATCGGGAGTGGGACGTGAAGATCGGCGAATGGGCGGCCGGGGATCTCGACCTGTCCGGAAACTACTGGGGGGCCTCCCCGGGGGCGATCGGCCGGATCCGGGACTATCGGGAGCGGAAGGACACGGGGGAGATCGTGTTGGACCCCCCGTTGACCGTCCCGCCGAACGGCGTGCCGGGGGAGAGATCGCGATGACCACGGGTGGATGCCTCTACAGCAGAAGGAGGGTTCTCCAGGCCGCGGCGGGCGCGTTGACCGCGTCGGCCCTCTTTCCGGGCGTCCTGTGGGCGGCTGCCGGGAAGGGGACCGAGGTGAGCGTGGCCGCCGGGGCGACCCCGGCGGAACGGGCCCGCAAGGCGGTGGAACTTCTTGGCGGAATGAAGGCGTTCGTCTCTCGCGGCGACGGGATCGTCCTCAAGCCGAACATCGGGTGGGACCGAACCCCCGAGCAGGCGGCGAACACCGACCCCGAGTTCGTCGTGGCGGTCGCGGAGATGTGCATGGCGGCGGGCGCGAAGGCGGTCCACGTCTTCGACCGCACCTGCAACGATCCGCGGCGCTGCTACGTGAACAGCGGGATCAAGGAGGCCGTGGAGCGGTTCGCGCGGAAGAATCGCGTCGAGGATGCGGTGCGGATCTACCACGTCGAGGACCGGAAGTTCGTCCGCACGGCGATCCCGGACGCCCTGTCGATCAAGGAGTGGGACCTGTACCGGGACGCGCTCGATGCGGACAAGATCATCAATGTGCCGATCGCCAAGCATCACTCCCTCGCCGGCATCACTCTCGGGCTGAAAAACATGATGGGGGTGATGGGGGGGAACCGGGGCCAGATCCATTACCGGCTGTCGGAGTGCCTCGTGGACATCCACCGCCGCCTTCCCGTCGCGCTCACCGTGATCGACGCGGGGAGGGTCCTGATGCGGAACGGCCCCTCCGGCGGGAACCTCGCGGACGTGAAGTCCTTCGGAAAGGCGTTCGCCTCGCGGGACGGGATCGCCGCCGACATCGTCGCGGCGGAACGGATCTTCCAGCGCTCTCCCCGGGACGTCCCGCACCTTGCCATGGCGATGGAGTCGGGCCTGGGCGTCACCTCCCTCGCGCAGATCCGCCGGGTCGAGGGGTGAGGCGAGGACGGATCACGGCCGTGGCGCTCCTCCTCCTGGCGTTCTTCCTGCCGGCGGGGTGCGCGTCCACGCATCGGGCCGCGGGGATCCCGGCCGGGACGCCCGAAATCCTCTACATCGAGACGGACACGGCCTGGAGCGGCGACGTTCGCGTCGCCGGGGTCGTGCACGTCCGGAAATCGGCGACCCTCACGATCCTCCCCGGAACGCGCGTCCTCTTCGCGAACCGGATCTTCCCGCAGGCGGCCGATTCCCACGAGGGCTTCATCGGCCCCGGGATCCGGGTGGAGGGGCGGATCGTCGCGGCGGGGACGGAAGAAAACCCCATCCTGTTCACGAGCGAGGGAACGCCCTCCCCGGGCTCGTGGGACAAGATCCTGTTCACCTTCAGCGAGGGGAACCGGTTCGAGCGGGTCGTCTTCGAAGGGGCGCGGTACGCCTTCCACTCCCACTTCTCCGGCATCGAGGTCCGCAACTGCGTCTTCCGGGACAACGAGGAAGGGGTGCGCCTGGGGACCTCCCGCGTCCGGATCGAGGACTCCGTCTTCACGCGGAACCTTGTCCGGGGGATCAACTTCCGCGAATGCCGGAACACGATCCGCCGGAACCTCGTGTACGGAAACGGCGACGGGATCTTCCTGCACTCGAAGACGGACGGCTCCGTCCTCCGGGGAAACGCGATCTACGGGAACCGCCATTTCAACCTTCGGCTGGGCGACCTCCACACGGGCGACATCGACGTTTCGGGGAACTGGTGGGGGACCGGGAGCGAGGAAGCCGTTCGGCGCACGATCCACGACGGTTCCTCGACGCCTGGCGTCGGCGCCGCGCGGGTCGCCCCGGTTCTTTCCGCGCCGCCGGTCACGGGGGCGGAGATCCGCGGTGTCTTCGCCGCCCGCATGCTCCCCGTCGCCGGGGCGAACGTCCGGGCGTACGTCTCGATCGCCGGCGGATTCTGGGGGGAGGATCCCGTCGCCGCCGCGCGCACGGACGATTCCGGGCTCTTCCGGCTGCCGGTGCCCCCGGGCCGCTACTTCGTCGTCGCGAAGGCGGAAATCCCGGCCGGGACCCTCTTCGCGTTCCCGGGGAAAAACCCGATCTCCGTCGAGTACGGGGAGACGGTCGAGGTCGGACTTCCCGCCGTGACGGTTCCTCCCGTCCCTTCACTGCGCCTGGCGGCGGCGAACCGTTCCTCCATCGCGATCCGCGCGACGCTCGATGGAACGCCCGTGGCCGGGGCGACCGTGCAGGCGTCCCGCCCGGATCGCCCGGACTTCCGCGGGCCGGGAGAGGCGTCCGCCGTGACCGGGGTCGGCGGCTCCGCGGCCCTTTACCTTCCGCCGGGGAAATATCTCCTCTCCGCGAAGAAGCGCCCGTCCGGCGCCCCCCTCGGGATGGTGGAGGAGGGGGGGCTCTTCGGGGTGTACCCGTTCTCCCCGGTGGACCTTCCGGCGGGGAAGTCCGTCACGGTGGAGATCCCGATGTTCGAGAAGCGCGGCCTGCTCGGCGGAGCCGTGGACGGCGAAGGCCCGGCGGGGTCGGAAACGGATCGGGAGAGATCGGTTCTCCTCGCGGGGAGGGCGATCCTCGGGGAATCCCCCGCCGAAGGGCACATCGTATTTTTCTACCGCCCGACGGAGGCGATCGGGCGGCCGGTCACGCGCTCGTCCGTTGTGTCGGGATCGGGAGCGTTCACGGCGACCTTGCCCGGCCCCGGCGAGTATGCCGCGTTCCTGAGGAAGGCGATCCGCGGCATCCCGGGCGGCGCGGAGGAGGAGCGTGTCGGCCCCGTTCCCTTGCGCGTCGAGGACGGCCGGATCGTTCCTCCCACCCTCAGGTTCCCCGCCCCGGAAGGGAAGGTACGACCCTGAGCCGGTCACGCCGCTCGATGAGGACCACCCCTTTCTGGAGGACATTCCTGGCAGGGGGGGGACACTCCTTGTTTTTTCGACGAGAAAACCAGGAGTGTCCCCCACTGCAGGGAAGGAGTGTCCTCCGCCAGGCACTTCTTCTCCTCCTCGTATCGGCAGCTACCGCGTTCGCCGCTCCACCGGTTTCGCCCCACGAGGAGACGATCGAAGGGAAGATCTCCGGGGAGCGGCATGTCGCCGGCCGCGTGCGCGTCACCGCGGACCTTCTCGTCCTGCCGGGCGCGACGCTCGAACTCGCCCCCGGGTCGGAGCTGGTCTTCGAGAAGAGCGAGTCGACCAAGGTCGATCCGGAGTTCTTCTTCGGGGGGACGGAACTCGTGGTGCGCGGGACCCTGCGCGCCGACGGGGCGAAATTACTCTTCCCCGACCGGACCGGCGGCGTCGTCGTCGACGGCGGAAACGCGTCGCTTACGGACACCGCGATCTCCGGGGCCGAGGCGGGGTTCACCCTCGTTCACGCCGGGAAGGCGACCGTGGAAGGGAAGGTGACGGTGCGCGATTGCCGCACGGGCGTGGCGATGTTCCCCGGGGCCGTGAACGCATGGGCCGGAAGCGGGACGGTGACGGCGAAGGGGAACGCGGTCGGCTCCGTCCGGTTCCCCGGAGCCCCGGACCTTCCGCCCGGATTCCGCGTGGAAGGGAGCGAGGAGGCGGACGCGATCGATTGGGGCGGACCCGCCGGACCCGCCGCGCCGGACCCGCCGCTTCCGGGGGCGGGCGCCCGACGGATCGGCGACACCTTTCTCGACGCCGACCGGACGCTTCAGGGAGATGTGATCGTCGAAGGGATCATTCGGGTCGCACCGGGCGTGACCCTCACCATTCTTCCGGGTTCGCGCCTCTTCTTCACCTTCCGGGACACGGACGGGGACGGGATCGGCGAGAACGGGATCTTTCTTCAGGGGAACCTTCGGGCGAAGGGGACACGGGAACGGCCGATCGGCTTCCACCCGGCGGAAGGGAACGGCCCGGGCCGGTGGGATTCCATCAACTTCATGGCGAGCGAACGGGGCGAGAACGTCCTCGAGCACGTGGAGATCTCGGGGGCGTACCGCGGCCTGCACGCGCACTTCAGCCGGCTCGAGGGGAAGGATGTGCGCATCTCGCGATGTTACCGCGGGGTGCAGTTCCAGGAGTCGGAGGTAACACTTTCCGGATTGTCCGTCTCCGCGTCGTCGAGCGCCCTGCGGTGCCGCGATTCCAACGTGCGGATCGAAGGTTTCCGCGTGGACGGAACGATTTCGGGAGGGAATTTTTTTCGCAGCCGGGTGGCGCTTCGCGACGTATCGATCGACCGGAGCGGGTGGTACGGATTCCGGTTCCGGGAGAGCCGGGTAAACTGGTCGGGCGGGGAAGTGGCACGCTCCATGGTCGGCGTCTCCGTCCAGGAGGGACCGGTCCGGGCGGACGCGGTCCGGGTCGCCCATGCCGGGCTGGCCGCCGTGGCGGTGCAGGACGGGGATGTTACACTGATCGAATGCCGTCTCGACGGGAGTTTCCTCGACGGGCTGGCCGCCACGCGGGGGTCGGTCGCCGTTTCCGGGGGCGAGATCCACGGATTCCGCCGCCACGCGGTCAAGCTGTCCGGTCCGGCGGGGGTGACGCTGCGGGGCGTCGCCCTGCCGGCGAATGGGGGGGGAGGTGTCCCCCTCTTCCTCGACGGGAAGACGTCCCCGGCTCTGGGGGTCGTGCGCGTTGAGTAGATCCACCCGGATATTTTTCGCACTCCTTCTCGCCGGGACCGCCGCGGTCGTCCTGAAAGGGTACCTCCGCCCGCCGCAACCCCCGTTGCGCGTGGCGTTCCAGGTGTGCAACTCGATCGAGGAGAACCGGGAGCGGTTCGAACCGCTGGGAGCCTGGCTCGGGGAAAAACTGGGGCGGAAGATCGCCGTCTCCCACGTCAACACGTTCGATTTCGTCGAGCGGGCGCAGCGCAGGGAGTTCGACGTCCTGCAATCGAACGGCTACGTCTACGTGAACGTCAAGGAGAAGACCGGGGGGACGCTGCTGGCCCGGGAGGTGAAAAGCGACACGGGGAAGGAGACGGGCGGGCTGATCGTAGTGCGCGCCGACTCGCCCCTCCGCACCCTTTCCGATCTGAAGGGGAAGAAGATGGTCTTCGGCCCCGTCCTCTCGCCGGGAGGATACCTGGCCCAGTACCACACCATGCTTTCCGCGGGGCTGGACCCGGAAAAAACGCTGGCGAGCTACACGTTCCTCCCCGGCGCGTGGCAGCATGAAAAGGTGGTCTACGCGATCCTGTACGGCGCCGTGGACGCGGGAGCCGTCAAGGTGGGGGACATCGAGCGGATGGAAGCGGAGGGGAAGGTGCGGAAATCCGATTTCCGGGTGATCGCGGCGTCGCCGCCGGTCCCGAACTGCACCTTTTTCGCCCTGCCCCACGTGGACGCCGGCACGGCGGATTCGTTCCGGAAGGCACTGCTCGCCCTGTCGGACCGGGATTTCGTTGCAGTAAACGGGGAGCGTCTCAACGTATTAAAGAGAGACGGCACGAACGGGTACGTTCCCGCGAAGGACGAGGAGTACGACATCCTGCGGAAAATGGCCCGGGCGACGAACCTGCCGCCGTACGAAAAATATTAGAGGTTGGCGTGGAGATACTCTCCGGAAGACGGCTGACGTACCTCGCGGTCCTGCTCACGGCGGCGTCGCTTGCGGGCGTGCTGGGCATTGCCGCCACGGGCGATCTGCGGCTGCCTTCGGCCGTCGACGCGCGTCGGGGTGACGCGGCGATCCCGGACACGGCGCGCGTTTCCGCCGAGATCGCGCTTGCGGGGGAAGCGGAGACCGCTGGAGACGTCGCGGCGGCGTTGGCCCACTACCGGGCGGCGGCGATCCTCGACTCCCGCGTCGTGGATCCGCGGTCCCCGGCCTTTCTCGGCCCCGGCTTCGAGGCCCGACTGAAAAACTGGATCACGGCGCAAAAAAAGGGCGAGGGGGGTGCGCAGGCCCGTTCCGACGCGGCGTACCTCTTCCGCCGGATGTACGGGGGGTGCGGTTGAACTGGAAACGATATCTGTACCCTGAGGGCTCCGCGGTCCTTGCGGCGGCGGGAGCGCTTTTCGGCGCGCTGGCCGTCGGTCTGGCCATTCTCGGTAACCCGGTGTCCACAGGGCTATGCGCCTCCTGTTTCCTCGTGAACGTGGCGGGAGCGCTCGGGCTCCACGCCCGCGAATCGCAAAGCTACCTTCGTCCCGAGATCTTAGGAATCGTGCTGGGCGCCTTCTTCGCCGCGAGCGCGGCGAAGGAGTTCCGCGTCCGCGGCGGCGGGTCGCCGGTCCGGCACTTTCTCGGCGGCGCCTTCATCCTCCTCGGCTGCGAGGTCTTCATCGGCTGCCCGATCAAGGCGCTCCTGCGAACCGCGGGCGGCGGGGCGGCGGGCCTCGTCGGCCTCGCGGGGCTGATCGCGGGGGTCCTCTTTGCGACGCTGTACCTGCGGGAGGGGTTTTCTCTCCCCGCTCCGCGTGCGCTCCCCGAGGGAGCCGGGCTCGTCCTCCCGGGAGCGGCGTTCCTGCTCCTCGCCCTGTCCGCGGGGATCGGGGAGTCGTTCGCCGGTTCGGGGTTCCCCTCGGGCGCCCGCCACGCGCCGTTCGCGGCGTCCGCGGCGGCGGGTCTTCTCTTCGGAGCCGTCGGGCAGCGCACCCGGTTCTGCGTGACCGGCAGCGTCCGCACCGCCGCGCTCGCCCGCGACTTCCGGGAGGCGTCCGGGACGGCGGCGTTCCTGCTCGCGGCGCTTGCGGTCAACCTGCTCACGGGGGGGTTCGCCCCGACCCTTTCCCTCGAGCCCGGCGCCCACACGGACCTGTTCTGGTCGTTCCTTGCGCTCGGGATGGTCGGGTTCGGCGCGATTCTCGTCAACGGCTGCCCGTTCCGTCAGCTCGTCCGGGCCTCCTCCGGCGACATCGACGCCGCCGCCGCCGTGGCCGGGATGCTGCTGGCCGCCGGTCTTTCGGTCCGATGGGGGATCGGCTCCTCTCCCGCGGGCGTCACCCCCGCCGGCAAGATCGCGGTGCTGCTCGGCTGCGTCTTCTTCCTCGCCCTTGCGGCGTGGAAGCGGAAGGGGGAGTGAGGGATGGGCGCGGAAGCGGCGGCGCTTGGCAAGGGGTTCGTCGAGGAGATACTGCACGTCTGGCCCTGGTTTTTTCTCGGCGTCTTCCTCGGCGCCATCATCCGCACGTGGCGGCTCCACGTACGGATGCGCGATTCCCTGGGAAAGTTCGGCATGTGGGCCGTACCGGCGGCGGTGCTGATCGGGACGGTCTCTCCGCTTTGCTCCTGCGGGTCGATCCCGCTCTTCGTGTCCCTCGTCTCCTCCGGCGTCCCGCTGGCGCCTGCCTTTACTCTCCTGCTGGTCTCCCCTCTCATGAGCCCGAGCGGGTACACGATCACGGCATGGGAGCTCGGACCCGCGTGGGCGAACCTGAAGCTCTTCTCGGCCCTGTTCATGGGATTCTTCGCGGGGGGGATCACGATGCTGCTCGAGCGCCGCGGCTTCTTCGGGAACCCGGGCGTGCTGCGGAAATCGTACGGGAAGGTGGACATCCACGCGCCGGACTGCCCGGGGGAGCTCCACTGCACCTGCGGGGATCAGTGGAGCAACCGGCTCGCCCGGAAGGGGCACGGCACGCCGGCGATCTTCCTCGCGAAGGCGTGGGAGCTGACCGTCACGACCGGGAAGTTCACGCTGATCGGCATCGCCGCGGCGGTGCTGGCGGAGCGGTACATCCCCCGGGAGTGGATCGCGGGGCACCTCGGGGCGGGATCGTTCGGGAACATCCTGACGGTCACGCTTCTCGCGGCGCCGCTGCACGTGAACGAGATCACCGCCGCCGCCATCCTCTACAGTCTCCTGGGCCTGGGCCTGGCCAAGGGGCCGGCGCTCGCGTTCCTGATCGGCGGGCCGGCCACTTCGATCCCCGCGATGTCGATGCTCTTCACGATGTGCCGGAAGCGGGTGGTGGCGACGTTCCTCGCCGTGTGCATCACGGGGACGCTGATCCTCGCCATGTCGTTCCAGGCGGTGGTGAACCGGTTCCCGGCGATCGAAGCGATGTTCGAGTACGTGAAGTAGGGGGGGAAGCGATGATCGTGCCGAAGCGCAATCCCGACGTCGTCTGGCGGCTCGAAAAGGGGCTGCACGAAATCGCGTGGGACAAGGCGCGCAAGGAGGAGGAGTACGAGGACCTCGGCGTGCTGACCTTGATGGTGAAGGGCGGGATCCACCAGCTGAACCTCGTGGGAGCGGAGATCTGGACCCGGATCAACGGGATCAACACGGTGAGGAAGATCTCCGGGGAGGTGGGGGAACTGTTCGGCTGGGAGGGGGAGGAGACGGAGGAGGCGGTGCTCGAATTCCTCAAGGGGATCGAGGAGCGGGGGTGGGTGACCCTCAAGGAGAGCGCGGGGAGGGGACCGGCCCCGCCGTGGAAGGGGAGCGTGACGACGTGATTCCGTACCTTTCCTCGCCCGTCACCGTCAACTGGGGGATCACGGCCCGCTGCAACTTCGTGTGCAGCCACTGCTTCTCGCGGCTCGACCCGTCGGAGGAGCTATCTCCCGAAGAGGCGTTGCGGGTGGTGGACATCCTGGCGGAGCAGTCGGTGATGTTCCTCAACTACGGCACCGGGGAGCCGTTGCTGCGGCGGGATCTTTTCCCGCTCACTTCGCTCGCGGTTTCGAAGGGGCTGAAGGTCACGATGAACAGCAACGGCTCGCTGCTCGACGCGGTCGCCGCGCGCCGGATCCGCGAGGCCGGTTTCCATTCGGTGGGGATCAGCATCGACTCGGCCATGCCGGGGACGCACGACGCGTTCCGCCGGATGCCGGGGAGTTTCGAAAAGGCGGTGCGGGCCGCCCGGCTGCTGCGGGATGAGGGGGTTCCGCTCACCGTATCCTCCGTCATCTGCAAGGTGAACCACGGGGACTTCCCGGCGCTCGTGGCACTCGCGAAGGAACTGGGAGCGCACACGATCGACCTGCACAACTTCAAATGCTCCGGGATGGGCGGCCTGAACAAGGAGGCGCTCGACCTGTCTCCCGACGAATGGCGGCGGTTCTACGAGGCGGCGGTCCCGATGCGCGACCGGGAAAAGGGGATCGAGATCGCCTTCGACGACCCGATCCTGTCGCTGCTGGGCGCGGAAGAGAAGGGGAAACTCGTCGCCGGGTCGGTGTGCGGAAAACTCTCGCTCTACATCAAGCCGAACGGGGAGATCACCCCATGCGGCTTCATCCCGGTCACGATCGGCCACATTTTGCGGGACGACTTCGGGGAGGTGTGGCACGGGTCGAAGGTGCTCGAACACCTCCGCAACAAGGCGGCTGCCGGGAAATGCTCCGGGTGCGCGAAGTTCTCGTCGTGTCTTGGCGGCTGCACCGCCCGCGCCTACGCCGCGTTCGGTACGTACGATGCACCGGACCCGCATTGTTGGTCGGGGGACTGAAGGTCCCCTCTCTGAAAAGTTACGTTGCGCCCGCTCCTTCCGGAATCGTTCCGGTTACAATGGATGAACTCCGATGTGCGAGGGGGACGCGTGGAATTTTCGGTGCCGATCCGTATTCGATGGGACGTCGACTTCCGGGAGCGGTCGGGCCGGGTGAAGCGGATCGCGCACCGGATCGCGGAGGCGTCGCCCCTCTTCGTGGAGCTGCACATTTCGGGGAAAAGAGGTTTGAGGGAACTCCCGGGGATCGTCGCGGAGTTGCAGAAGACCTCCTCCCGGATGTCGCTCCACCTCCCGCTATTGCCACAGGCTTCCGATCTCCACCGCCGGGGGTACCCGGTCGACTACGTCTGGGACGTCGGTCCGACGGCGGGATTCCTCCCCCGCCTGCCCGAGGGCGCGAAGGCGGTCTCCTTCGTCCCCGACGAGGATTGCGCGGACGAACTGCCGGAGGTGGTGACCGAGTTCGCCGACAGCGGTTTATGCGAACTGCACCTTCCGAACGTGAACGCGGTGCGGGCGGTCGCCGCGCAGGGATACGTCCCCGTTCCGGGGATCGATCGTCTCCGGGCCGCCGCGGGGGCGGTCGCCGCGCTCGGGCTGTCGCTCCGCGGGAAGCGGCTGATCGTCCACGACTTCTTCCTTTGGAAATCCCTCTCCGCGACGTTCCCGGGCGCAACGGGCGATCGTGTCGAATTCTCCGGATGCCAGGCGGGAACGGCGCTCGCCTACGTCGACTGGGAGGGAAACCTCTACCCGTGCGACTCCCTGCCGATCCGGCTCGGGTGCCTCGAAGACGGAACGTTCGAGGAGGTGTGGAACTCGCCGGCGCGGGCCCGCGTAGCCGATGCGGTACGTTCCACGCCGTGGGCGTGTGAAGGTTGCGCCGAGTATCGTGGCTGCCTCGGCGGCTGCCGCGGGATGGCGTACCTCGACTCCGGCTCCCTCGGCGCGCCCGACCCCGCCTGCCCCGAGGAGCGCCCGTCGGCGCCCACGAAGAGCGTCTCCTCGAAACCTTAGTACACCATTTCATCAGTACGGCAACGTATTGGGAAGAGAGCACGGAAGGCGCACGCAACGGGAGGACTCGGCGGAGTCCCCCTCCGAGGCGGCGCAGCCGAAGGGTACTGTAAGGCGCCCACAAATTGTGGTGTAATCTTCCGGATGGCCTTCGATGACGACTCCAGGCTTGCGCGCAAGGTACAGCGGGGGGACCGGCAGGCGTTCGAGGTCATCCTCTCGAGGTATGAACGCCCGATCTTCTCCTTCATTTACCACTTCTTCCAGAACCCGGCGGTGTGCGAGGACCTGACGCAGGAAACGTTCCTGCGCGCGTTTCGCTTCATCAAGTCGTTCCGGACGAGCGAGAAGCTTTCCACCTGGCTTTTCTCCATCGCGAAGAATCTCTGTATCGACGAACTCCGGCGGATGCGGAAGGGGACGACGATCGACATCGACGCCGTCGACCCCGAGGACCTCGTGTCGAGCAGCGACCCCGTCTCGGATCCCGTCGATGCCTCGATCCTCCTTCAGGAGGGGGAAATCGTCCACCGGGCCGTCGCCCGGCTGCCGGAGAAGTACCGCACCTGCATCATCCTGTTCTATTTCAATGAGCTCACCTACGAGGAGATCTCGCGTGTGATGAAAATCTCCTTGAGCAACACGAAGATCCTTCTCTTTCGGGGGAAGAAGATGCTCTCGGGAATGTACCGGGAGGAGACCCGGAAAAAGTTGTAACAAGGTCGTCCCGGGAATGTATTAGAAGGTATCCGGTGAAAGGGGGGGCGTGTCTTGAACGGTTGCGGAAAATATGATGATCTTCTCGCCCGTCACCTCCACGGGGAGGCGCTCGCCCCGGATCGGGAAGAACTGGACACGCACCTCGCCGTCTGTCCGGAGTGCGCGAACCTGTACCGGGACATTTCGGCGATCGACCGCGTGCTCCGTGATTACCCCGCGAAAGTCGTCGAACCCCCGCCGCATCTGCATTCCCGGATCGTTGCGAACCTGCCGGAGGAGTTGCCGCCGCTCTGGGGGGGCTGGGGACGGTGGGTCTTCGGGTTCGGCTCGGCGGCCGTCGCGATCGTCGCGCTGTTTTTCGGTGCACGGTATCTCGTCACCCTCCCGGTCGAGCGGGTCGCTTCCGCTCCCTCGCCCGCTTCGACGCCGCAACCGCGCTCCGCGACGGGAGCCGTCGCCGTCCCCCGTTCCCCGGTACCCGGGAAACCCCCGGTCCTCAAGGCCGCGCCGGGAAACGAGCGGAAGCGGGAAACCGTCGTGGCCGCCGCCCCGACGGTCCAGGTCGTGAAGGAAGTGAAAATCTTTTTCTACTACCCCCCCGCACAGAAAGTGGCCGTTACGGGGGATTTCAACGACTGGAACCCGGAAGGCGTCCCGTTGAAGGCGGCGGGGAAACCCGGCCTGTGGGAAACCGAGCTGCGGCTGCCCCCCGGCGTCTACTCCTATAACTTCATCGTCGACGGCGAACTGCTCGTCCCGGATCCGAATTCCACCAACCAGATGCCCGACGGGTACGGCGGGACCAACTCGATCCTGCTGGTAAAGGGGGAAGGTTCGATATGATCCCGCGGCGGGCGGCGCGGATCCTCTTCTCTGTCCTCCTTCTCCTTGCGACGGCGATGCCGGCGTTCGCCCAGAAGACGATCGACGACTTGTGCCGCGCCCATGGCGTCGGCGGGGAGGAGAACCTCCGCCGGATCGGGCAGGCTTACGTCGCGGCGGTCCAGGCGGGGATTCCCGAGGACGTGCTCCTGCCGTTCGTCGAAGACATCCTGCGCCACAAGCTCGACTGCGGCCAGATGGTCCGCGTCCTCGACGTGACGACCCGCCTGCGTCAGGCCGATCTTCCGTACTTCGTGGTGTTCAGCAAGGTGCGGGAAGGGGTGGCGAAGGAGGCGCCCCCGGCCCGGGTGGTCGAGGCGGCCGAGGCGAAATTTAACACTTTAACTGCGTCGCGCGATGTTCTAAAATCGCTCGGTTCGATGGGATACAGTATCCTCGACCGCCAGAACGCGGCGGTCGTCGTCTCCTCGTACATCGAGAAGGGGTACTCGGGCGAGGAGATCGTGTCGCAGATCAGCAAGAAGGGGATCCAGGGGGCGGGATTTGCCGCGCTGTCCGGCGTGGTGGAGAAACCGGTGAAACGGAAAGAACGCTGACCTTGCAACGGCGCATCCCTTGCGTTACCCTCCTGGCGGTTTTCACCGTCATCGCGGGGGTGTCGCTGTTTCGCGTCGGCTCCCCGCAGGCGGGGGTGATCGGCAGCCCGCACGACTTCTCCAAGTCGAGTCTCATCACGAAATACACGACCACGCCGGTCGCTCCCGCCGGTCCCTGCTCCATCTGTCACATCCCGCACAACGCGCTGTATGGCGCCCTCTGGCCGAGGGACCTTCTGTCGACCTACGACAACGCTCTCGGGATGAACGGAGGGACGGGCAGCACGGACAAGCCCAACTACAAGCGGCCCGTGACCGTCCAGTGCTTCGACTGCCACGATGCCCACGTCACCACCGACAAGATCAACGATGTTCCGGCCTTCAATGCGTTCGAGACGAACCACAAGCCGCAGGACATCGCCTTCGGGTTCACAAAGGGGGGCTCGACCGACTCCGGTTCCACGATGAAGGAGGACGGGCCCGCGGGGACCGTCTCCGGGTATTACGAAAACAACCCGCCCTACGCGACATCGCCGACGACATATTACGGCGCGGACAGTTCCTCGGGATCCCTGTTCAAACGCCCCCTGGACAACGTCACCCTGCCCAAGTCGGGGGGGCACTATTTCAAGAGCCAGAATCCATCGGCGACCGTCTACAAGGGGGACAAGCTCGGGTGCAGCGAGTGCCACGACCCCCACGCATGGGACCCGTCGAACAAGGATTGGCACGCCTTCTTCCTCCCGGCGAAGTTGTACGGCTACCCCACACGCACCAGCCGATGGACGGGCATTTTCGGCAGTTCGAACCCTCGCGCCAGCACCTTCATGGCCAATCCCGTACTATCGGGAGGCCAGTCGCGCAGCGACGTGGACAGCCGGAAGCCGTGCATCCTTTGTCACGGCGACTCGAACAGCACGAACCCCGTCACGTTCAACGACATCAACTCCGACTACAGCAGTTCGACTCCGATCATCCGTCCGCCGACCACGATCGGTGAGCACGCGAGCGGCTCGCCGGTCGCCTGCGTCTCCTGCCACGACCACAACGCGATCGGCGCCAACTGCACCCAGTGCCACGGATTCCCCCCGAGCAGCACGGCGAACCCGGCGTACCCGGTCACCGCCGCTTCCACGTTCGTTCCAAGCCCCAACCCCGGGGCCGCCGATTCCCACCCCAGGCATTACGGAGGGTCTTCCGGGCAGCCGAGGAACGGCATCTACCAGTTCGACTGCGGCATCTGCCACTTCGGGTCGGCCCTCGGCACCGATCCTACCTTGCAGCAGCACCAGAACGCGCTGGTATCCGTGGTGATCGACGGGAATTGGACCAAGGCGCCGAACGGGTCAGGCCCCTTCGGCATCTGGGACAACACGAACTACTACAACCAGGCGAACGGCTTCGGGGGCCGCACGGGCCAGCTCGACAACGGCACCTCGGCCATCGGCTGGGGGGCCGCCGGGGGACGGTACGGCGGAAACACGTGCCGCAACGTCTACTGCCACAGCGCGGGCCGGGCGGTCTCCTCGATGGCGCTCGACTGCACCGTCGACTTCCCGAGGCCGGTCTGGAATTCCGGCCAGCAACACTGCAACGATTGCCACGGGTTCGGCACGGACAACGTGGCCAACGGCGGGATCAACTGGGGGATGCCGAATTACGTCGGCGGGACCGTGGGAGGCGACAACGCGAACACCCATGCCATCCACGTCGTCACCAACCGGTACGAATGCTCGGTGTGCCATTTCCTTACCGTGACCGGCGCCGGCGCCAACCGGGCCATCCTCGGAACCTTCCCGTCGATGCACGTAAACGGGATTCGCGAGGTTGTCTTCGACGGCACGAACGCCACCGGCACGTACGATAATTCCCCGGCTACGAAGACGTGTCACGTAAGTTGCCACGGCACCGATACCCCGCGCTGGGGCGGGACCGTCACCGGATGCGTGTCTTGCCACCTGTCGGCGGCCGGCCCCGACTCCGACGTGTACCTCACCGCGACGGACAACATCTATTCCTCCCACGTCGCGGGGAGGATCGACAACACGGAGTGGGCGTATTCCGGCCACGGGAAGACGACCGGCACCTACGACGTCAGCGGTTTTCCGGCCGCCAACCTCATGGCGGGCGGCTCGGGCGGTGGCGACGCGTGCTACTACTGCCACGATCCCTACATCCAGCACCGGACGACCGCCAACCCGTTCCGCCTGAAGGACCAGACCGGGGCCGCTTCCTACCTGGCGGCCAAGGGGTGGAATGCGACGTGCCTGGTGTGCCATTTCCATTCCTCGACGCCGACCCAGGATACCCCGGTCGGGTACGATCCCGACAATACCGGAACGGTCTACACACTGAAGCGGGCGACCGCATCCTTCGTCGACAACGCCCATTACGGTACGAAGCACACCGCCACGTTCAACGGGGGCCAGTTCTGCTGGGACTGCCACGATCCGCACGGCGACCGGCCTTCGGCAGGAGTGAACAACATCTACATGCTTCAAGGCGGCGCCACCCGCACCGCACCGGCGGTGGGGACGCTGCTGCAGCGCAGCGACGGCGTCTACGGGATCCGGGGCACCTCGGGTGTGTTGACGACCAACGCGCCGGTTTTTACGGCAACGACGAGCGGGGCAAATTACGCCGACAACACGACCTTCCGTGGCATCTGCCAGGTTTGCCACACGGCGGGGGCGGTGGGCCACTGGACCTCGACGACGGGAGACGGCCACAACCAGGGGACCCGGTGCACCCAGTGCCATTTGCACAACGGCGCGTTCGCCGGGACCGGCGGGCCCGACGTCGAACAATATTTCGACCGGTCGTACAACAGCCCCGGGTCCGTGGCGGGGCAATACAACTTCTTCGACAATTCCAGCCATCCGTTAGCGAGCTCGACGGACGGCACCCTGACCTTCCCCGCCCCCATGGAGAACTGCCTGTCGTGTCACGGCGCGCAGTACAAGACGGGCGTGACCCACTTCAGCAACGAATGCGTCAAGTGCCACTTCGAGAACAACGGCGGCGCCCAACTGGGCACCAACCACATGAATAAAATCATCGAGCTCGCGACCCCGTCGAACTCGATCCCGACGACGCAGTACCCCGTCTCGACCCTTTCCGACTACGACACCTGGTGCCTTCTTTGCCACGGGTCGGAATCGGGGGTCACGCTCGGAGGGATTTCTCCGCTGAATTCCCGGCGGACGGTCATCGACCCCGCTGCATTCGCGGCCGGCCGCCACCGCGCACAGAGCCCGCCGGTCGGCTGCATCTACTGCCATGCGCCGCACGGGTCGGGGAACGCTCGCCTGGTGAGGATCAACCCGGCGAACCGGGGTTCGGCGGGGGTGACGCCGATGGAGTTCGGGGTCTACCCGACCGACAACACGGGGAGCTACTGGGGGCAGTTTGCCGCTTCCCTGAACGAGGTCCGGCCGTACCGCGCACGGGTGGACAATACACTCCCCAACGTGTTCGCCGACGCCGACGACGAAAACGCCTTCTGCAACAAGGCGTGCCATCTCGCGAAGATCTCCGCTTCCCAGGTCAAGGACAGGATCGTCAAGCGGGACGACGCCACCGGGAACTATTTCCTCTCCCCGACGAACCGGAAGATCTGGATCGTCGACGGTGTGGAGTACACCATCGACAACAATAGCAATATGATCAAGCACCACATCGACAGAGAAATCATCACCACGGACAACATGGTCGACTGGTTTAAAGCGTATGGGGGGCTCAACACCTATTACAGATACCCGGGGACGGGGGATTCGAATCCAGTGGGCTTCAACAACGCCACGTCCCCTCTCCCGTTCTTCCCCGACTTCGGGGACGGGATTCGGGACTTCACCAACGGCTATCAGGGCCAAGGATTGATCCGGTACCGCTTCACCTGCAGCACGTGCCACAATCCCCACGGAACGTTGGAACCGAACGTCGGCACGGCGTCGGAAGGGTACCCCGACCTACGGCTTCGGAAGACCAACCCGAATGCCTTGTGCAATCAATGCCACAAATAACCCGAGGCAGGTATCCCGGCGCAATGACATCCACATTCCGGCCGTTCTTCGTGGTTGGTCTCGTCCTTGCCGCCGCCACGGGCTCCTCCCTGGCGTTCGTCTCGATGACAATGAAGCCTTCCCCGGCGGACTTCCCGAAATCGGGGGAGATCTCGGTCCGCGTGACGTTCCCCGACGGCGCCCCGGCCCCCGGGGCGGTCGTGACGATCGGCCGGCAGCGGTTCACGGCCGGAGCCGGAGGCGGGATCGCCGTGCCCGGGATTCCCGCCTCGCCGGGGGTGGCTTCCGCCGTTGCGTGGCGCGAGGAAGGCGGTTTCCTGGGGTTTTTCAGGAGGAACGCGAGGTACGCCGCGTTTACCGCGACCTCTCCCGCAGTGGGGACCCCTCTCGAAGTCGGGTTGAAGCTTTCGCCCGCGCCGGACCTCGACGCCAGGTGCCGCGCGTGCCATCCGGAAAAGGGCGCCGGGGCGGCCCGGATCGTCAAATGCACCCACTCGTCCGGGGTTCCCCTGAAACCGGCCCTCGCCGACCGCGTTGCCCGGTTCAACAGGGAAAACGAAGCGTTGCACCATGCCGGGAAGCCGTATTTCCCTGCAATCGTCCTCGAGCAGCGGAGGGTCCGGAAGGGTTTGTTCGGGGACGACCGCCCGTTCCTCACATGCGAGAGTTGCCACTCGAACCACGTGGATACGGGGGAGCATGCGTACGTCCTCATGCCGTTCGCCGAGAAGAGCATCCTGTGCCGCGGATGCCACGTTTAGGGGATGATTTGGTAACAAACCGGAAATATTGCGGTATTCCAAGCAGGAAGGTGGCGGTATGCCTGCGTCCGGGGAAATGCCCTGCAGAATCAAACACCTCCAGGGGAGGGGGCGCACCATGAGACATCGGCTGCCGACGGGGATCGTCCTCGCGGCCGCGGCGATCCTGTTGCTGACGGTGGCGTTCCTTGCGGAGAACGCGCCGGCGGACCACAGCGGCGGTCTCGATTGCTACGCCTGCCACGCGTTCAGCGCCGGCATCGTGGAGCCGGGCACCGCCTCCATGGCGAAATCGGCGATGACGGAGATCAAGACCCACGGTTGGACGACGGGGCAGCGGCTTTCCTGCACGTTCTGCCACCGTTCCGTCAACGTCATGGGGATCCCCGACGTCCTGTCGGATTTCACGACCACCGGGGTGTCCCGCCACCCGGTCAGCCGGAATTACGTGACGCAGGCCGTCGACAACACGGCGTACCTGTCCAACGACAACACCTCCATCGCCCAACATCTCGACTGCCGCGACTGCCACGACACCACGCTGACCAGGTACCCGGACCACGACAACAACTGGCTGCTCAACATCGGAGCCGCGGGCCGCACCAAGCTCACCAACCCGTTCGGCTTGCGCGGTTCACTTGGCCAAAACGTCACCGCACCGAAGGCGTACGACGACCTGTGTCGCAGCTGCCATAGCTCCCTCGCCTCGTTCCAGAGCTTCACCGGGAAGTCCGGCGCCGGCGCGGCGAAGATCCTTCTCGCCACCCACGACAACGGCGTCGACAACACGGCCAACGCGATCAAGGACATGGACAACACCCAACTGCGGACGCAGGTCGAGTGGACCAACAAGCGGCAGTGCAACATCTGCCACGACTCCCACTATTCGGCGAACAGCCACCTCTTCTCCGACGGCCTGCACGAGCTCCGGTGGGACAACACCCCGAAGACGGCGATCAGCGAGACGACCGACTGCACCAACGTCTGCCATTACCGCGGCGACGCGCAGGGCAGCTACGACACCCACGGCCACGGGAAGGCGGCGAACTGGAACGGCGTCGCGCTGAACCGGAACTGCACGTTCTGCCACGACGCGACCAAGCCCCACCAGCCCGCAAGCACCGACTACAGCACGAAGTACCGGTTCCCCACCCTCGACAACTCCTGGCTCACCCTCTCCGTGTTCCAGAAGCCGATCCGGTCGGTCTGTGCGACCTGTCACGCCGCCGGCTCCTACCCGGTCCACCAGACGTCGAAGGGGAGCGTCGGGTGCATCGACTGCCACGACCAGCACGCCAAGAACTCCGACAACAACGTGATGATGTTCCGGAACATGAACCGGGTGGCCGGGTCCATCCTCGGCGTCTCGGGAGTCGGTGCGACGATCGGCTCCGAGCCGGTTCTCTTCGCGAAGAGCGAGAAATACCCCGCGGGCGACAACGTGTTCCATTACTATACGGGCGTCATCTACCAGGGGGATAACACATCCGGGTTGTGTGACCAGCGGGCGTGCCATGGCGCCGGGAAGGCCAGCGACAACGTGACACCCCTGACCCCGCTCTCCGGGGTCATGACGAACTCGAAACATTCCGGCGGGAACCAGACCGCCAGCATGGACTGCGAGTCGTGCCACAAGCATGCGGACACCGGCGGGTCGTTCCGCGCGGTGAGCTCCTGCACTACCTGCCACGGCCAGCCGCCGCCGGGGGCGGACAACTCCGCGGGGGCGAGCTACTTCTACAACGAGACCTTTTCTCCGCACCAGAAGCACGCCGGCGCTTCGGCGTACCAGATCGGCTGCAAGACCTGCCACAACAAGTACACGGATTCGACCTACCACAACACTTCGCCCAAGAGCTACCAGAGCCTCTTCTTCGACGTTTCGGTCGCTCGCGGCGTGTCGGCCTACGACAACTCCACCCTTACCTGCTCCAACATCTACTGCCACAGCGACGGGCGGGCAGGGAGCCCCGGGAACCCCAACGTGGTCCCGCAGTGGATGACCCCGGGGAACGCGACGGGCCGGATCACGCTCAACTGCGCGGGGTGCCACAACAGCGACGGGGTCACGCTTCCCCAGAGGATGAGCTCCGGCGCCCACACGACCCACCTGAACAACGGGTACACGTGCTCCGCGTGCCACGTGAACACGGTTTCCGACGACAACGTGACGCTCAACCCGTCGACCGGCATCGCCAATCACGTCAACGGCGTGGTTAACGTCACGATTCGGGGCAACTACGACAACGACGCAAGCCCCACGAACAACTGGGACAACACCACGAAGACGTGCTCCGGCATCACCTGCCACGGCGGGAACCCCGTGAAGTGGACCGACATCGGGCTGGTCACCTGCGCGAGCTGCCACCTGGGGAACGGGGACGTGGACGACTTCGGGACAGGGACCGCGGCCTCCATGAAAAACGGGATCACGGCGCGGATCGACAACAACGAGTGGACCTGGTCGGGGCACGGCGCGACATCCGCCACCCACGCCGGCGGGCTGTACGAAAAGTCGCTCCACCCCGTGGCCGCCTTCGGCGGGTCGAACCCGTGCCTCTACTGTCACGACAACACCATCTCGCACGACAATGCAGCCAACATCTTCCGACTGGCGGACCAGACCGGTAAGTCGGGGTACTCGGCCGATTCCTGGAACGCCACGTGCCTCGTCTGCCACAGCAAGTCGACGCCGGTCCCGCCGGGGTACAACTATCCGGGCGGCCCGGGGGTGAAGAACTCGACGGACAACGGTACGCGGGTGGAAACGGCGCATTACGGGGCCAAGCACACGATGCCGGACAACAACGGCGGCGCGTTCTGCTTCGACTGCCACGATCCTCACGGGGACCGGAACAGCTCGCTGGTGGGGAACGTCTTCATGATCGGGAAGCGGGTGTCGATGAAGACGGACAACGTTCTCGGCATCCCGTACGGGACCTTCCAGGGAGACAACACCTACCGTCCGGCGCCGACGTTCACGGACAACACGACGGGGAGCAACTACGCGGACAACACGACGCGCCTGGGGATCTGCCAAGTCTGCCACAAGACGGGCGCCGTGAACCACTGGACCAACTCCGCCCCGTGGAGCGACGGCCACAACGCCGCCACCAAGTGCACCACCTGCCACAGCCACGACCAGAACTTCAAGGGGGCGGGGGGGAACAACATCGAGCAGTTCTTCGACAACTCGTACCGCGCGACGTCGGCGAGCAACTACAACGACCTGTCGCGGCACCCGCTGCGCAGCGACAACGTGCTGTTCGACGGGACGCAGGTGGACTGCTACGGGTGCCACGGGGTGACGGGGACGGCGTACCGGAACAACGAGTGCCTGGTCTGCCACTGGGAGAACCGGACCAGCGGGACGCCCACGCACCCCAACGGGACCTTCGAGTGGGCGACGCCGAACGCCCCGGGGACGCAGTTGGCGGCGTACCCGAGCGGCTCGATCGACAACAACGACACGATGTGCCTGCAGTGCCACGGCGGGGGCGCGGCGGCGAACCTGAACGGCGTGGCGCCGATCAACGTGATCCCGGCGGGCGAGACGTGGGGCGGGGGCTCCGGCCATGGCGAGAACGCGGTCAAGCTGTCGCTGGACAACCTGGCGGGTCCTCCGGCGTACCATTGCGCGGACTGCCACAAGTCTACGGTGGCGCAGGCGGGGGGCCAGACGCGAGACAACCAGCCTCCGGGCGTGCACGCGTCGATGAACCGGAAGCTTGTTCGCAACGACAACGCGACGGGTCGGGAGTACCCGCACCCGGCCGACGCGGTGTACCCTACGGTGGACTCCCGCTCGGCGCAGATGGATACGTACTGCTCGACGAAGTGCCACCGGGTTGCGGGCGCCCCGACCAAGGACGACAACGTGATCGACCACACGTGGAACAAGATCGGCGGAGAGGTCAAGTCGGGGAGCCAGACCCACGCGACGAACATCAAGATGTCTCTCGCGGATCCCAACTTCTACAAGAACGCGGCGAACCTGCCGTATTCGGAGTGGTTCAGCGGCGCGACTCCGGGTACGGGGAACGTGATCTGCATGACCTGCCACAACCCGCACGGGGGGGGGGGCATCGTCGATTCGGGCGGCACCCCGGTGAACCCGATCGGGCTGAAGAACATGTTGCGGCTCTCGCCCGCGGACAACGTGTCGACCCTGTGCAAGGAGTGCCATAAGTAGAAGTGGGATTTCCGGGCCCAGCAACCAGTCGGGACACCGGCGCGGCCTTTCCGGACGCGCCGGTGCGTCCTGTAAATACGGCACGAAGGAGACCGTAGTGATGGCAAAGAGGACGATCGGGTTGTGCGTGGTCGCGATCCTGGGCATGCTGCTTGCCTTCGGGGTTCTCTTCTCCCGCCCGGCCGGAGCCACCCTTCACGACCAGGGGTACATCTGCTACACCTGTCACAGCCTCAACCCCGGCCAGATCCGCGCGGGCTCGAACAGTATCCGTCTGGACCAGCCGATTCTCGGCACGCTCCCGACGAGCCCATCGCGGACCACGGTTCCCTTGCCGGCCACGGGCGGGTACCCGATCTCCTGCGACTTCTGCCACCGGTCGGCGTCGGACATTCCGACGCAGAACTTCGCGAACAAGGCGTACAAGCACCCTGTGGACCTGATCCAGACGGGGGACAGCAACCCCGTGAACGAGATCACGTGCAACGACTGCCACAACGGGGATGTCAACGGGAACACGTATCCGGACCTGACGCCGGCGGGGCTGCTGACGAAGACGACGACGGACGGGTACCCGGACCACGACAACGTGGTCGCGGGGTACGTTCACAACCTGACGAGCAACCCTCCGCACCTGACGCAGCCGTACTGGAGCGCGCTATCGCTTCCGGGGGTGACGCGCGCCAACGACACGACGTTCTGGACGAGCGTGCGGAACAACTCGCTTTCGCCTTCGGACGGGATGATCTGCTGGGTGTGCCACAGCACATCGTCGTCGCCGTTCACTTCGGTTACATCGTCGAAGAACATCAAGTCGGATTACACGGGTACGGGTACCGCGAAGGGCCACCAGATCAAGACGTCGGTGAGCGGCGCGATGGGCGTGGGCTCGGCGCTTCCGTGCTACGACTGCCACGACTCGCACGGGTCGGTGAACCGTGCGTTCGTCCTGGACAACCAGTCGATCTACGGGTCGAACACGGCACAGGTGTCGGTGACGACGTTCAACCAGGGGGCCCGTCCGTACAACGACAAGATCGTGTGCGCGCAGTGCCACGACACGGGGAACACGGCGACGTCGTCGGCGAAGGCGATCCCGGCGCAGGCGGGGCAGATCGTGGAGGGGATGTACCCTGTGGACCCGTTCAACAGCACGTCGACGGCGTCCTTGCACTCTTCGGCGGGGATCGCGGACAACATGGCGAACTCGACGAAGAACTGCCTTGGGGTCAACGGCGGTTGCCACGCCTCTCCGCACAACCCGGTGGGTGAGAGCACGGGGAGGCAGAACTGCTCGATCTGCCACGCTTCGACATACGCGGCGATGGACAACGGCACGAGCACGGGGTACCACCACGTGATGATGTCGGACGCGGCTCCGGCGGCGGGGAACACATACCCTGTAAACGGCCAGCCGACGGGCACGGCGTCGGACCGGACGTGTGCGATCTGCCACGTGGACCACGACTACTTCAGCAAGCTGGTGGACCCGCTCCACCTTCGCGCGCAGAACCTTCGCGCGGACGCGACGCAGCAGCCGGACAACGGCATCGCGGACCGCACCCCGCGTCAGACCGACTTCGACAACACGCAGAGCAAGGGCGGGATCTGCACCTCGTGCCA